>Ga0138256_10000007_pt1 | contig 314540 bp, 258 predicted proteins | sample KNB2016incub_MG_FD_105486 | JGI IMG/M metagenome (GOLD analysis project Ga0138256, IMG submission 105486) | Active sludge microbial communities from wastewater in Klosterneuburg, Austria - KNB2014incub_MG | ecosystem: Engineered > WWTP > Activated sludge > Unclassified | place: Austria...
AGCCTTGTTTACGATAATTGCCAGGTCACGTTGCACTGCCGGGTATTTCGAAATGTCTTTATGCTGAATATTTAATTGCTGATTCAGCTTCAGCAATTTATCCCAGTTAAGATCAGCATAAAATACGGGCTGCCTGATATCAAAACGTTCCAGTCCGGAATTGTTTATTATTCCAATTTGAGCAATTTGTTCATTTTTAATTTTAGCCTGCATGCAATTTGAAAGCGAACTGTTTTCAACCGCTTCATATTTATCAACCTGTAAGCCGAGGATACTGGTAACTTTTTCAAAGACCGCTTTTAAAAAATAGAAATCTGCTTTTTCAGCTTTTGTTTTCCAGCCCCCGGCAGTTTTATTGCCTGTTATGTAAATGGCCAGGTGATTGTTTTCGATATATTCACCGGCTTCATTAACTGAATAGGTTTTACCAAATTCAAAAAACTGCAGGTCTGTATTTTTCCTGTTGAGATTATATACAATCGATGTTAATCCGGTTTCCATCATGGCCGGACGCAGAATATTCAATTCTTCACTCAGGTTATTGATCATCTTAACAGTCTGCTTCAAAACAGCATCGCTGTAATAAGCGCTGTTGGTAATGGAGTTGGTGAAGATTTCCTGAAAGCCTGAACCAGCAAGATATTCAGCAGTTCGTTCGGTGTAGGCTGCTTCATGCGCCAGTGTCTCCACTGCAGGTGCAATGGTGATCATAGCTGGTATATCCACATTGTCTAAGCCATCAATCCGCATGATCTCTTCTACAATATCTGCCCCAATGCTGATATCGGGTTTACTGAAAGGAACAGTAAAGCGCATTTCATCATCACCTTCTTTTATCAGTTCAAAGCCAAGGCTGTGTAAAATGTTTTTAATGGTATCGCCATGATAATTTTTACCACTTAGTTTTTTCAGGTAATGATATTTAAGGGCAACTTCTGTTTTTTCTCTGGGCGATGGATATACATCAATAATATCGCTGGCAATACTACCACCTGCAATTTCTTTGATGAGCATAGCGGCCCTTTTCAAAACATTTGCTGTATTGCTGACGTCAACTCCTTTTTCAAAACGGGTGGCAGCATCGGTACGCAATCCATGCCTTAAAGATGTTTTACGGATAACTGTTGGATTAAACCAGGCACTTTCTAAAAAAATATTTTTGGTTGAAGACGTTACGCCGCTATGTATACCACCATACACACCAGCCATACACATCGGTGCTTCAGCATTACAGATCATTAAATCTTCCGCCGATAATTTTCTTTCTTTTTCATCCAGCGCTATAAAAACTGTTCCTTCCGGCAGATCTTTAACGATCACTTTATTCCCTGTTATGGCATCTGCATCAAATGCATGCAGCGGCTGCCCGGTTTCATGTAAAATAAAATTAGTGATGTCAACAATATTATTGATTGGTCGCAGGCCGATACTTTTTAATTTTTGTTGCAGCCAGTCGGGGCTTTCAGCAATAGTCACCCCTTCGATGCTTACTCCGCCATAACGCTGACAGGCGTTGCTGTTTTCAATAACAACTTCTATTTGCCTGCCCTGGTTATCAGGTTTAAAATTATTTTTAAACGGAGATTTAACAATTGTGTCTTTTTTATTATGGTGCGATAAATAAGCACATACATCTTTTGCCACACCCAGGTGGCTCATCGCATCAATGCGGTTTGGTGTTAAACCAATTTCAAAAACATAGTCATCAGTAAGTTTAAAATATTCCGGTGCAGGCATGCCCACAACCGCATCAGCAGGTAAAACTAAAATACCATCATGGCTTTCGCCCAGTCCAATTTCATCTTCAGCGCAGATCATGCCGTGGCTTTCTGCACCACGTATCTTTGCTTTCTTCATCGTCATGGGTTCGCCATTAACTGGGTAAATAGTTGAGCCGATTGCAGCAACAATTACTTTTTGTCCTGCAGCAACATTAGCAGCCCCGCAAACAATTTGTAATTTTTCTTCGGTTCCAATATTTACTGTTGTCAGTTTTAATTTATCAGCATCGGGATGTTTTTCGCAAGTGATTACTTCACCAATTACCAATCCCTGCAGGCCGCCTTTCACTGCTTCTTTTTTCTCCAGGCTTTCCACTTCAAGTCCTATAGACGTAAGGATCTTACTGAGTTTTTCAGGTTCAACAATTTCAGGTAAATATTCACAAAGCCAGTTATAACTAATGATCATCGCAGCGATAAAATTTATTGTTAATTGGCAAAGATAGTTTTTTGAATGCTAAAGAAAATAAAAGCAAAGACTCATAAACTAAGCATTGATTTCAGACAAAGCAAGCCGCAGTTTAGACTGTGTGGTGCAAAAAAGAAAATTTTCATTTTTCCGATTGTTAATAAAACCATAGAGAATGCCAATTTTATTGATTTTATCTCTGTGAATTGCATGTGGGTAATTTTCTGTAAACCTTAATAAGCTATCTTTGCTGTGAACAGTAATGTGGAAAACCTATGTAAAAATAGCTACAGGCAGTATGTGGATAAAAATGAATGGACAATGATTATCTATTTGCCTTTACCTTAGCCGCCCTGCATACAACAACGCTAACAAGCAAGGAAATTTGAACATGGAACTTACTAACTTTAATAAAGACAAAAAGCTGCGGCGTAAAGCGCCGGTTGACCTTGGAAACATGATGTTTGGCAAGGTGCCGCCGCAGGCCAAGGAGCTTGAAGAAGCCGTATTGGGTGCTATCATGCTCGAAAAAAGCGCATTCGATACCGTAGTTGAAATTTTAAAACCCGAATGTTTTTATGTAGATGCCAATCAGCGGATATATAAAGCCATGCAGGGTTTGGCCATAAAAAGTTTGCCGATAGATTTATTGACGGTTGTTGAAGAATTAAAATTCCGTGAAGAACTGGATGCTGTTGGTGGACCATATTATGTTACCAAACTTACCAATGCAGTTGTATCATCAGCCAATATTGAGGCCCACTCCAGAATTGTTTTACAAAAGTTTATACAGCGTGAACTAATCCGCATCAGCGGCGAAATCATCGGCGATGCTTATGAAGACAGCACCGATGTTTTTGATATGCTTGATGAAGCAGAAGGAAAATTATTTGAGATCACCAACAATCACCTGCGTAAAAACTTCGACAGCATTGATACGGTTTTGGTGAAGACCATCCAGCGAATTGAAGACATGCGTAACAGGCAGGAAGATATTACCGGTGTACCAACCGGCTTCCCTTCATTGGACAGAATTACCTACGGTTGGCAATCAACAGATCTTATTGTACTGGCTGCAAGGCCTTCAGTTGGTAAAACAGCATTTGCATTAAACCTGGCACGTAGTGCTGCAATGCATCCAACAAAGCCTACAGCTGTTGGTTTTTTTAGTTTAGAGATGAGCAGTTCTCAATTAGTGCAACGTATTTTAAGTGCCGAAAGTGAAATATGGCTTGAAAAAATTGCCCGTGGTAAACTGGAAGAGCATGAGATGAAGCAATTGTATAAGAACGGTATCGAGCGTTTATCAAAAGCTCCCATATTTATTGATGATACTGCAGCATTAAATATTTTTGAACTAAGGGCCAAATGCCGCCGTTTAAAAAACAAACATAATGTTGGTTTAATAATTATTGACTATTTACAGTTGATGAGCGGTGCCGGTGAGAATCGTAATGGCAACAGGGAACAGGAGATCAGCCGTATATCACGTGATTTAAAAGGGTTGGCAAAAGAATTGCAGGTTCCCATCATTGCTTTATCGCAGTTAAGCAGGGAAGTTGAGAAGAGAAAAGAAGGTGCAAAAATTCCGCAATTAAGTGATTTGAGAGAGTCGGGTGCCATTGAGCAGGATGCGGACATGGTTATGTTCCTTTACCGTCCTGAGTACTACGATATCACCAGTAACGAAATGGGTGAAAGTAATAAAGGCGAAACCTATGTAAAGATTGCCAAGCATCGTAATGGTAGTCTGGATACAGTTAAATTGAAAGCATTGCTGCATATTCAGAAATTTATTGAAGAAGAAGGTGGTGGTGATTTTGCCGGCAACCTGCCGGGCGGAAACTGGAAACCGGTGAAGACTGATGATGGCGATGGTGCCAAACTGTACATTCAAAAAGGCAGCAAGATGAACGACGGGGAGTTTGATGATGATGCGCCGTTTTAAGGCCTCACCCCAATCCCTCTCCGAAGGAGAGGGAACTGGAAGATGTAAGCGAAGATCAGTTTTACTTTTGTAATAATCTACTATAAGGAATGAAGAATTAAATTTGATTTTTCATTCCTTTTTTAATTTTACTAAGTTTGAACTGTTGCAGAAAACCCCGTCAGCGGTTAAAACGAAAACACAAAATGACTTTACCGTTTTTTTATAAAGAAGATTTAATTGCATCGGATACTGCTGTTGTGCTGGATGAAGCCGGCAGCAAGCATATTGTACAGGTGTTGCGTATGCAGAATGGAGAGCAACTGCAACTCACCAATGGCAAAGGCGATTTGTTTATTACAGAGATAATTGACAATAACAGGAAAAGATGTGCGGTTAAGGTTATACAAAAATCTAAAATCGACAATCCGAAATCTAAAATCACCATTGCTATTTCCCTTACCAAAAACACCCAGCGATTTGAATGGTTTTTAGAAAAAGCGACAGAGATCGGCGTATCGGAAATTATTCCGCTTATTTGCGAAAGAACAGAAAAAACTACTTTTAAAGCAGACAGGTTGAAAAGTATTTTGATAAGTGCTATGCTGCAATCGCAGCAAACCAGGTTGCCGGTTTTGCATGAGCCAGTAAAATTTAAGCAGCTTGTTGAATCATCTGCGCAGGAACAAAAATTTATTGCTCATTGCATTGATGGGGCTAAAAGAAATTTATCCGACCTGAATAATGAAGCCATGTCTTCAAAAATAATTTTAATTGGCCCTGAAGGTGATTTTACACCTGAAGAAATTAAATTTGCACTGCAAAATAATTTTAGTGCGGTGGCACTTGGTGAAACCCGTTTGAGAACCGAAACCGCGGGTATGGTTGCAGCAACCTTACTTCGCCTGGTCTGAATATATTTATTCTATCAACCTGAAGGATTGAACTGCTTTTAGTAATGCCTGGGTGTTATGTACGTTGAATTTTTGCAACATGTTTTTACGGTGAGTGTCTATGGTATATGTGCTCAGAAATAATTTATCCGCAATATCATGGCTGGTGAGTCCTTCAGCTAACAATTGCAGTATCTCTTTTTCACGCCGGGTTAAAACCGGGATATTGTCTGCGGTTAATCCACTGTTTTGCAACTGCTGAATTATTTTTTCGTTGGCCGCTTTACTTAGATACACAACTCCGTCCAGTACCTGGTTAATGGCATAGATAAGTTCATCCCTTTCCATGTTTTTAAGCAGGTACCCGTTTGCCCCTTTTTTAATAAGTTGTGTAATGATCCCTGCTTCATTAACATAGGTGAGGCCAATGATCTTTGCTGTTTTATCATTTTCTCTTATCAATTCACATAATCTCAAACCATCCATGTCAGGCAGGTTTATATCAAGTAAAATAATATCAATGCCGGGAGACTCATTTAAAATCTGCAAAGCCTCTGTTCCGTTTTTTGCGGCATCAATAATTTCCAGGTATTCAACATCCTTCAGCATTGTCTTAATACCGTCAATAACCAGCGGATGGTCGTCTATAATCAGGATTTTTATCATAGCCTTGGTTGCAGGCTATAAATCTAATACTTAGAAACGGGTTTTAAAACAGAATTATCAGTTTTCATTTAACAAAAGATCGATCATCACAGTAGTTCCAATATCCCTGCGTGAATCAATGGTAAGTTTTCCGTTAAGGTAATCCACCCGGTTTTTAACGGTTGCGATTCCCATCGTTGCCTTTTCTTCTGCTTCTTTTGTATTAAAGCCTCTTCCATTGTCTTCGATGGTAATGCTTAGCCGGTTTGCTTCCCTGTTAAACTGGATAATAGCTTCAGCAGCATAAGCATGCTTAATGATGTTGTTGATGAGTTCCTGGATTATCCTGAAAATCATGATCTCAGTGGAACTGCCCAGTCTTTTTTCCATACCGAATGTCTGTAAAGATATTTTCAGCAATTTACTGGCGCTGATATTGTTGCAAAAATCTTTTAGTGCTTCCACAAGGCCCACTTTCATAAGTACTTCGGGCATCATGTTGTGTGCCACCTTACGCAATTCATCGGCAGCATTATTAATAAGATCAAGTGTTTTATAATATACCGGATTGTTTTTTACTTCAGGCAATTCATGTGGTAAAGTGCTGTAGTGCATTTTTACTGTTGAGAAAATTCCACCCAATCCATCATGGAGGTCTTTTGCAATCCGTATCCTTTCTGTTTCCTGCCCGTTTATCATGGATTGAAGCGAAGCCACCTGTTGTTGCTTTTCCATACTGGTAATCTTTTCTTTCTGTATGGCTGCCTGTTGTTCTGCCAGTTTTTTCCTATGTATAAGATTTCTTCTTAACAGGCTAATAATCATAACCATGGCTGCAAGCAAACCCAAAGCAATGGCTAAATAGGTATTTCTTCTTTTGATTGCAAAATCTTTTTGCTGCTGCACTTTTTGCAGGCGGAGTATCTCATTTTCTTTTTTATTGGTTTCGTATTTGGTTTCAATATAGCTCGAGTAATTCCTTGTATCTGCATCTAATATGCTGTCTTTAAGTTTCAGATGAAGCTCGAGATTTTCCCTGCTGCTCTTATAATCTCCGGTAATTGCATAATAGTCGCTGAGCGACTTAGCAATATTATAAACTGCACGGGTATTATTGAAATCTTTTGCAAGTATCATTGCCTTTAAAAGTGTTTGCCTGGCCTCATCCGGTTTATTTTGTTTTAAAAATGTTTGTCCTAATGAATTATAGTGATTGGCAATCTGATAATTATTTTCGAGGGTTTCGGCGTTTTTAATTGATTTTTTAAAATAAAACGAAGCCTTGTTGTAATCTTCTTTTTTAAAATAGTAAGTGCCAATTGTGCTGTAAGCTTCCGCAGAAAGATTTTGATCAATTGTATTATCGGCGAAGGGGATCAAAGATTTCAGATAACGCAGTGCTTCTTCTAAACGGTCCAGGTAAATAAGATCAGTGCATATTGCTTGTAATCCATAACCTATTGCTAAACTGTCTTTTCTTAATTCGGCAATCTGCAATGTTTTTTTTCCAAGTTGCACCGCTCTTTCATGGTTTTTGGTTTGCCCCAAAACAGCAATAAGATTTTGGTAGGAAATCAAAGCATTAGCAGTATCTTTTAATTCATCGAAAGCCTCTGCCGCCTTTGAATAAAAATCTGCAGCAGCCCAGTAATTTCCCTGCATATAACTATAACTTCCTCTTGCATTTGAAACCTTACCAAGACCACGTTTATCAGTAAGCTGTTTAAATTTTTGTTCTGCTATATTTAAAAAAGAATCACCCAAAACATAATTACCCAGGTCTGCATAAGTATATCCCACCTGATAAGATGTATTGGCAATACCATCCTGGTAATTGAGTTTTTTACTCAACGCTAACCCATCCTGGGCATATTTCAAAGATCCGTTCAGATCAGAATAACCTACTTCGTTCCCAAGTGTTATCAAAAGTTTTACCCTGTTGGTATCTTCTCCCGTTTTCAGTAATTCATTTTTAAGGCTGTCAATCTGAATTTTACTTATCTGGGCAATGGCAGCCTGGTTGATAATCTGAAGGGAGATGAGAAAAATCCCTTTAGTAAGAACCTGTTTAAAAGAAAGCATAAAAAATGATTAAGTATTTAATAAAGCAGGCCGGATGAAAATAAAGCTACTCATTTTGGTTATTATCGGCGATACCTGATTTTAGGTATTTTTTTCTTTTAAAATTCACTATTCATTGGTATTGACATGAGCAGTTGCTGAAAGTAGTTTTGTTTCTGTTTAAAAACTTAAATTTTTTTTCATGAAACCTTTAGTAACTGTAGTTGCCTGTTTGCTGATTAGTCTTATACAAACATCTTTTGCGCAGGATAATTCCAGGCCAGACCGGTTTACCGCCAAAGAATTTTCCATTCCACCCACACCCATTTTCGACCTGATGGGTGTTACATCTGCACAGGTGAACCGGACATCGGATATCAAAGATTTTAAAGTGGACTGGTCTTTTAAATCCTATAAACTTAATCCTAACCTGGCGCTGCAGTCTCAGCCTGTTTGGGAAATTTTTTATAACCGGAAAGACCTGAGTAAATATCAGAAGGCTTCGGCATTTATGCGAAAACTGGCAACGCTTGATATTTCTTTTGGTACAGTTCAGGATGAGAACAGTGACAGGCGGATTGGCATTGCCGGTAAAATAAACCTGTACAGGGAAAAGGACCCCTTGATGGCCAAAGAACTCTATGCTGATATAGGAGAAAAGTACAGCATAGAAAAAACAGAATTGGAAACGCAATTACAGGATTTGAACCTGAAACTTGATACTACAACTAATGTACTTGAGAAGCCGGATATCAGGGCTCAGATCAAAGCTGCTGAAGAGCAGCTGATGAGCCAGAACTCCAGGCGTATGGAGGAAATTAACGGCAGGGCAAAAATATTTGTGCAGGAAAACTGGAATGCATCGGCCATTGATATTGCTTTTGGAAAAGTATTCAGTTTTATTACAGACAGCGTCAGTTCATTGTCGAAACTCCGGTTGAACAGAAGTACGGCTTTTGGTAGCTGGATAAATGCAAGTGTTGGTTTGGGAAAGAAGTTTTTATTATCCGGCCTGTTCCGTACAAGCTGGTACCGGGAAGAAGTAGAGTTTTTGTTAAGAGATAAAAGTACCCAGCAAGAGATACCACAAACAGCAGTAGCAGATAATACCCTCTTTACAATGGGGCTCAATATGCGGTACGGAAGCCAGGCCTTCAGTTTTTTTGTGGAGTTGCTTTACGAAAACAAAGGAATGAAAACACCGAAGGAAGCATTGGATAAAGCATTTAAAGTTCCCTCAAACAATTTCGAGATCGTGAGTTCTTCTACAAAATGGACAATCGTTAATCCCAATACTTTAAGTGTTGGTGGCGACTGGCGTATCAGCAGGAACCTGCTCATCAACTACGGGCTGCGGGGAATATTTGATAAGAACTGGAAGTTCAGTGCACTTACCCCGGTGGTAACAATCAGTTGTATGATGCGGTGATTTTTCTTATCCTGGCAATTAAATTTTTTAGAATTGGTCTTTTAATATCTATCAACTATTCAATAATTTTTAAAACAAATGTTATGAAAAAGAATTCATTTATTTCGATGCTGAAAAAAATGCTGGTTTGCAGCTTTTGTATTTTTTGTTTACAGTTTACGTCTTCGGGACAACCTGTTGCGAAAACTGTTTCTCTGCGATCAGATGCGTTAAAGTTGTCTACCAGTTTTATTTCTTTCTACCAGAAAACAGTTAATGATGTAGCGCAGAAATTAAAAAACACCGGTAAAACGGCTCAGCAGGCTGCTTGCCAGATGTTAATTGATAAATACTCAGAAGCGTCGGTTTCGGAGGCAATGAAAACAATTTATCTTACAACCTATGGTCAGACATTTAATATTCTTCTGGGTTGTGGCCGCAATCTTCCATCAATTATAGATGCGTTAAAGGACGTCTATGATATTACCATTGATCAGGCAGTGGCACTGTTAAAATCAGCCGGCAAAACAGCCAAAGAGGCTGGGACTGCCATTTACAATGCTTATAATGTTTTTGAAGATGTTGCTGCAGCTGCCCTTAAAAAAGCAGGCTACACAGCCACGCAGGTTGCGGGAGCAATAAAAGATATTTACGACATAGGCGAACAAACTGTGATGGAAAGTTTAAAATACGCAGGGTATTCGGCAATACAGGCAGCAGAGGCCTTGAAGAATACATTTAACAGCACTGCAAGTCAGGTTATAAACTTTATGCTTGTGGCAGGTTACGATGCTGCAAATGATATTGCAACTGCATTAAAAACCCTTTATAATACGTCAGCTCAAAATGCAGCGTCCATTATGAAGGGAGTTGGTATTACATCAAAAAAGATTGGCCGTGCCTTAAAAGAAGTTTATGCTCAGGGTACTTCTTCTATAGGAAATATTTTAAAAGCTGTTGGCTATAGTGCAAATACGATAGCAAAAGTTTTGATCCAGGAACTGGATAATTCTGTTGCTACTGCAGGCAATGTACTTAAAGGCCTTGGCTTTAGCGCACAACCTATTGCCGATGCATTGAAATCTGCAGGTGCAACAGCTGCAGAAGTTGGCGATTTTTTGAAAAATGCTTTCAATATGACTGCGCAGGTAATAAGCGGGGTGCTCAAATCAGCCGGATATGCAGCAGATGCTATTGGCAGTTTTCTGCAAAGTGCTTTTAACCTGGCCGCAAATGTTGTAATGCAGTTGATAGGCGGATAACAAAATAAAAACAATCAATCATGAATCACAATCATTTTAAAAAACATTGCCAATTCATATTTATGGCTGCAATTTTTTCAATCGCAGCTTTGGTTGGCAATACCCAGGTTCCGCAAAATTTTACGGTACAACCTGTAAAAAAAATCTACACAAAATTTCAGAACCCGTTAATAAAAAGTGGGTTGCAAACAGCAGTAAGTATCATAAACGGTAAAGCATATCTTGATGGCGATATTTTTCTGGGCACTGTTGCCGAGCTGGATGCTTTTCAAAGCAGAATTACAGGGCTTTCGGTAACACAGGATGATAATGTTTTCATCAATTCCCGTTGGTCAAATGGTATTGTTCCATTTATTATCCAGAACGGATTTACAGACGCTGAAAAAGAAATAATCATTGATGCCATGAATCACATCGCTTCTAATACCAACGTGTGTTTTAGATTGAGAACAACTGAAGCGCATTATATCAAGTTCAAAAAATATACTGCACAACAATTGGGTTTCAGCGGAGGATCATCTTACCTTGGTAAGTGCTCCTATTGTATTGATGGCCAGGAAATAAGTTTATCATCTGTAAGCAATCGTGTTGTAAGGCACGAAATATGCCACGCACTTGGACTGTTACACGAGCAATCCAGAGAGGATAGAAATAATTTTGTTGAAATTCTTACAGATAATATCCTATCAGGAATGGAGCATAACTTTCAACAAGCCATATATACCTCAACTGATGTAGGAACCTATGATTTTGCATCTATCATGCATTATTTTTCCACGGCATTTGGTAAGACAACAAAAGCTGCTGGTACATTGCAAACTATAAAAAGAAAATCAAACCCTTCGGATCAGAGTTTTGGGAATACCCAGGTGTTAAGTAACGGAGATAAGCAAGGTATAAACAGCATGTACACCACAAATCAATCCTGTGCAACACTACATGTTCTGGCACCGGGTGAACTTGATGTAGGGGAGACTAAAATAGTAACTATTTCGGCAAATAAAGTACATGACCTCACCAGTATTTATATGCGGTCAGGTCAGCGGTTTCAATTCTCAACTTCGAGCCCTGCATGGAGAAATGGTGATAAATCCACCGATTGCGATGGGTACGATGGAAATATTCTTGATATAGCCAGGAGACATCCCGATTTGAAAATGATGGTACTTGTTGGTGAAATTTTTGCACAAAACAATTCAAATAATTATACCGGAACATACTTTAAGATAGGATGTGGCCGAACATTAACCGTATCAAAAACCGGATACCTGGTCTGCTTTGCAAACGATAATATGGTCGCTTATGGCGATAATTCCGGAGTGGTCACATTAACAGTTAAAAGAACAGAATAAGACCGACCACTTAACGAAGCTAAAAAGTAATTTCGAAGGTAAATCACTTCGGAATTACTCTTTTATTTCGCATGATCCGAATATCCTTCTTCCCCTGTACCTAACATGGGTTCATTTAGTTCCACAACTCTTTTCTTATCTATTCGCTTCCGCATGGTCATGTTTAATATCACTACAATAAATGAGAATGCCATTCCAAAATAAAAGCCCTATAGCTTTTGTTGAAAATTTGTGATTGACAGATATATTGGCGTGACTGACTGCTGAGATACTTTTTAATTAGTGTGTATTAACTATAGAAAACAATTCATGCTGTTACGGTTTGCTGTTATGAAAGTATAATTTGACTTAGTATCTGACCGAATAGCTATCGTTACCCGTCGATATTATAAATAAATACCATGCTATTCGTCGATATTTCGGTGAAAATTCACCTCTTAAATGGAGCTTTATTTACCATTCGTCGAATAAATACATGTCTACAGGAGTAAGTTTGCAGTCAATAAGTAAATATAGATTGATTAATTATTTATATTTGTATATTGTTAATAAATAAATGATAATAACTATTTTATGATATTTTACCTGCCTCTTATCCGTAAAAAATCATTAACCGGTTGTTAAAAACCCTCTATTAAAACCGTAAAATTACTAACTATTCGACGAATGGTATTGCACAGTAAAATTACTGTCTCTATCTTTGTGTAATAATCGCCGATGATAAATTTATGATCGCAGCGATTAATAACCTCAAAACACAAGAAAATGAAACAAGTTATTACGTTTTTAATTGCCTCAGTTGTTACCTTAACCTCTTTTGCTTCAGTTAAGCCGGCAAAACCAAATAATGGTGAAATAATAAAAACTGTCCTTAAAAAGGCGAATACTTTAAATGTTAGTTTAAAAGCTGCCGGTAAAGTAAATTTAACCTGGGTTGCTGCACTTGAAACTTCTACAACCAATTACCAGATTCAAAAAAGTATAAATGGCGGACAGTTTAAAACAATAGCTATTTTAATGGGTGAAACAAAGGATACCTATACTTACCGTGATAATATTAAAGATATTGCAGGTAAAGTAGAATATAAAGTGGTATTAATAGATAACAATACAGTTGTAAAAGCAATCACACAAGGTATTATTGTTCTTTAATAGAAACCGGTCTTTTAAAAAATATCTTTTACATAGTCAGATACAAAAACAGCCGCTAAGTAGCGGCTGTTTTATTGTTATGATCCAACTAAATAAAATGAATCAGGTTTCAGAAATTACAGACAGTAATTATTTTTTAATTAAGCCTGGTTATTGTTGTAACAATTTATAAGTTGCAAACCAGCTATTTTGCCTGGTCCGAATATGCTTCATTATTGTCATTCAGTATTGGTTCATTCAACTCAACAATCCTTTTCTTCGACATTCTTTTCCGCATAGTCATATTCAGTATCTCAACAGCAAATGAGAATGCCATTCCAAAATAAATATAATTTTTTAGTCCAAGCTGATGAGCCGCTTCACTGTTCCAGCCTTCCATTACGAGGCTTAACCCGATCATGACCAAAAAAGAAAGTGCCAGCATTTTTAATGTAGGATGTTTATGGATAAATGCAGCAATGCCTGCACTGAATAAAAACATAACGATCATGGCAATTACAACAGCAGCAATCATGATCTCCACATGTTTTGCAGTACCGCCTGCCGTGATAATGCTGTCGAACGAAAACACTGCATCAATGAGCATAATTTGCCCGATGGCATTGCCCAAAGAAATACCGGGTTTGTCCTTTGTACTTACATTCGGGTCCTCACCTTCCAGTTTATCGTGTATTTCTTTTACTGATTTATAAATAAGGAATAATCCGCCCAATATCATTACAATACTTGCCAGGTCGAAGCCCTTACCGGCAATTTCAAAAACAGATTTACCTTTCTGAGTAAGCAGCCAGCCTAAACCCATTAATAACAAACTTCTTGAAAGAATACCCGTAATCATCCACATGCGGCGGGCTTTTTTTTGATCAGTAATTTTTTTAAGCCTGTTGAGGATAATGCTTACGAAAATTACATTGTCGATGCCTAAAACAATTTCTAATACAACAAGTATTAAAAAACTGATGATACTTTCTGAAGTGAATAAATGTTCCATGGAACGTTTAAAGGTTTAAGGTTTAAAAGTTTAAATTTCTTTACAAATGTTTTTTACAATGCCCGGTCCCTCATAAATAAAACCGGTCCATACTTGTACCAATGATGCACCGGCGTCTATTTTTTCTTTTGCACCGGCCCCGGTAAAGATACCGCCGCTTGCAATAACAGGTATCTGTCCGTTTGTTTTTTGATGAATATATTTTATAATGGCCGTACTTCTATCTTTTACAGGTAAACCACTTAAGCCTCCTGCACCAATAGTTGTGAGTCGTGAGTTGTGAGTGGTGAGGTTGTCTCTGCTGATGGTAGTGTTTGAAGCAACAAGGCCGTCTAATTTTATTTCAAGGGCAAGGTCAATAACATCATCAATCTGTTCTATTGTGAGATCTGGTGCAATTTTTAATAAGATTGGTTTAGGCCCGTCTGAATGACCTGGCCGGACAGGGTTTAGAAGTTTAGTGTTTAGATTTTGAAGTTTAGTGAGAATTTTTCTTAACGAACCTTTTTCCTGTAATTCTCTTAACCCTGGTGTGTTAGGCGAACTTACGTTCACTACAAAATAATCAACATAATGATGAAGCGCATTAAAACAAATTTCGTAGTCTTTCCAGGCATCTTCGTTGGGAGTTATTTTGTTTTTGCCGATGTTACCACCGATGATCAGCCGTGAGTGGCGAGTGGTGAGTGGTGAGTTACCCTCCTCACGTTTCACGTTTGACGACTCACGTTCCTGCCATTTTTTTAACCTCTTGGCAACAACTTCAATACCATCATTATTAAAACCCATACGGTTAATAAGTGCTTTATCTTTTGGTAAACGGAATAAACGTGGTTTATCATTACCAGCTTGTGGCAACGGCGTTACTGTACCTATTTCTACAAAACCAAAACCCAGGGCTTCCAGTTCATTTAAATATTTTGCATTTTTATCAAAACCAGCGCCCAATCCTACTTTATTTGAGAATTGAATATTAAATATTGAGAATTGATTTTCTCCTTTAGGTTTAAACCACCAGGTAAGCGCCCTTTTCTTAAAAGGAATCTTGCAGGCCAGCTTTAACATATTCATCGAAAAATAATGAACCCATTCAGGATCAAAGCAAAATAGAACCGATCGGAGTAATTTGTACATCGGCGCAAATTTACATTACTGCAATCAGTTTTTTGGTTTGATACAGAAATTATAACTTTGGTCTATAAAGTTGCATAAACAACTAAATTTGCATAATGCAAGTAATGCTCAATAATTTAATAACGTACAAGAGTGCGACGCCAATGAAGACGATTAGCGGTTTGCAGTTGGGTACATAAAAAAAGTAAATCATGCAGGAAGCATATATAGTAGCAGGATACAGAACAGCCATTACAAAAAGCAAAAAGGGCGGATTCAGGTTTACCAGGCCGGATGATTTAGCGGTGGATGTGATTAAAGGTTTGCTGGCCAGCGTGCCACAGCTTGATGCAAAAAGAGTAGATGATGTTATTGTTGGTAACGCTGTACCTGAGGCTGAACAAGGATTGCAGGTTGGCAGAATGATTTCGGCGAGAGCTGTCGGTATTCATGCACCGGGTATAACCATCAACAGGTATTGCGCCAGCGGACTGGAAAGTATTGCAATGGCTACAGCTAAAATTCGTACCGGAATGGCAGAGTGTATCATTGCCGGAGGAACAGAAAGTATGACCATGGTACCTACCGCTGGATGGAAAACAGTCCCATCTTTTGCAATTGCAGAAAGCGAACCGGATTATTATTTAGCCATGGGCCTTACTGCCGAAGCAGTTGCCAAAGAATATAAAGTAAGCCGTGAAGACCAGGATGCTTTTAGCTATAACAGCCATTTAAAAGCCGGTAATGCCATTAAGGAAGGTTATTTTAAATCAGGCATTTTACCAATTACCGTTAACGAGGTTTATGTAGATGGCAAAGGCAAAAAACAAAAACGTGATTATGTGGTTGATACGGATGAAGGCGTACGGGCCGATACATCTCCTGAAGGACTGGCAAAATTAAAACCGGCATTCGCCATGGGTGGATCGGTTACTGCCGGCAATTCTTCTCAAACCAGCGATGGTGCAGCTTTTGTAATTGTGATGAGTGAGAAGATGATCAATGAACTGGGACTAAAGCCTATTGCCCGTTTGGTGAATTGCGCCAGTGCCGGTGTTCATCCACGTATTATGGGTGTGGGGCCAGTTGAAGCTGTGCCTAAAGTTTTGAAACAGGCGGGAATGAATCTTTCTCAAATTGATCTTTTCGAATTAAACGAAGCTTTTGCCTCCCAGGCATTGGCGGTAATAAGAACCCTTGAACTCAATCCTGAAATCGTAAACGTAAATGGTGGTGCCATAGCCTTGGGGCATCCGCTCGGTTGTACAGGTTGTAAACTCACTATTCAGCTTACTAATGATATGAAAAGGCTGAATAAAAAATACGGTATTGTTACAGCCTGTGTTGGCGGCGGCCAGGGTATTGCAGGAATAATAGAAAACGTTCAATAATTACTCTATCTTCAAGGAGGAAAAATAATAAAGTCAGGGCAGCATTGTACTCAGGCAGGGAATCCAATAGAAAAACATACCCCCCTAATTAAACTTTTGTGGACAGATTTAGTCGTAACCAGTAACTGGTATTCTTATTATTCAAAAAAATACTGCTATGGATAGAAGAGACTTTCTTACAGCCGGCAAAGTTAAAAAACAAGCCCCGGTTAATCCGACAAACATTGGATTTGCTCCTGCAGCCAGAACTTTCAGCGGCATCAATCCATACAACGGGCCATGGACAAACAATGAAGTGATACACCTGTTGAAACGAACCATGTTTGGTGCAACCAAGGCCGATGTGGATTTTTTTAAGGCCATGACCATTGATCAGGCAGTAGATACAATCCTTAACGTTCCTGTTGCGCAGTTTACTCCTGCACCTCCCGTAAAAACTTATGCTAACTCTGTTGATCCCAATGATCCTGATAATGTAGTTGCTGCAGGACAAACCTGGGTTAATACCAACACCAATGACGGAAGTATAAATTCGCAAAGAGTCACTTCTCTTAAAAACTGGTGGATGGGTCAACTGGTGAGCCAGGACAGGAACATCCTTGAAAAAATAACCCTTTTCTGGCACAATCACTTTGCTACGGAAACCGATGTTATCGGGAGGGCAATATGGGCTTATCAAAATAACAGCATACTTAGAAAAAATGCTCTGGGAAATTTTAAACAGTTTGTAAAAGATGTTACCGTAAATACGGGCATGCTGGTTTATCAAAATGGATACCTGAATACCAATGTTGCACCCGATGAAAATTACGGCCGGGAATTACAGGAGCTTTTTGTTGTAGGAAAAGGAGCTGACAATGCCACCCAGGGATATGCTGAAGCAGATGTAAAAGCAGCGGCAAAAGTTTTAACCGGCTGGCAGATAAATGGAGCAACCAATGTTTCTTTTTTCAATTCCAACCGTCACGATGCTACTAATAAACAATTTTCGGCCTTTTACAATAATGCTGTAATAACCGGCAGAACCGGCGCAACGGCAGGCGACCTTGAAATAAATGATTTGATAAATATGCTTTTGTCAATCAATGATCCGTCAATGCATATTTGCCGTAAACTTTACCGCTGGTTTGTTTATTATGAGATTGATGCAGCAACAGAGGCGAATGTGATTACCCCGCTTGCTCAAATCTTCAGGGCAAATAATTACGAGATAAAACCTGTGCTGCAGGCCTTGCTGAAGAGCGAACACTTTTTTGATGTGCAAAACCAGGGATGCCTGATAAAAAGCCCGGTTGAAATTATTGTTGGATTGTGCAGGGAATTCAGCGTTGCATTTCCATCGGTTGCCACCGATTATGCAGGCGCTTATAATACCTGGCAATTGCTCAATGCTTTGTCCATTACTCTTCAGCAAAATATCGGTGATCCGCCTAACGTAGCAGGCTGGCCGGCTTATTACCAGCAACCGCAGTTTTATGAAATATGGATCAACTCCGATACATTTCCCAAGCGAAACCAGTTTACCGACCAGATGCTGGCGAATGGTTACCAGCGTGGAGGAAAGAGAATTTTAATTGACCCTACCATTTTTGCCAGGTCGTTACCCAATCCCGGAGACCCGAATGCATTGATCACGGATTCGATAACATATTTATTCAGGTTACCATTAACGCAGGCATCAAAAGATCAGTTAAAGAGAGATATCATACTTGGCGGACAAACAAATGATACATACTGGACCAATGCCTGGAATGCCTGGATCGCCAATCCAAACGATACGGTAAATGCAGCAATTGTAAAAACAAAACTGAAAGACCTGTATCAGTATTTTATGAAACTGGCAGAATACCAATTGGCATAACACTTAAAACTTAATTAATGAAACGTAGAGACTTTTTACGCAGCTCAGTTCCGGCAGTGGTTTTGCCAACTGTCATCAATGGGTTTTCGGTAAAGGCCTTTGGTGCCGAATCGCCACTTGCCCGATTGCTCAATGGCAGTACGCCTAACGATCATGTACTGGTGATTGTACAGTTAAGTGGAGGTAATGATGGTTTAAATACTGTTATTCCGGTAGATAATTATGCAAATTATTTTAATGCCAGGAGCAATATTGCCATTCCTCAAAACAGGGTATTATCACTCACCGCAAAAACAGGATTGAATCCTGCGATGACGGGTATGAAAGCCATGTATGACGAAGGTAAACTGAGTGTTATACAGGCGGCCGGTTACCCTGCTCCTAATTTTTCGCATTTCCGGGCAACTGATATATGGATGAGTGCATCGGACAGTAACCAGGTTATCGTAAATGGCTGGGGCGGAAGGTTTTTAAATTATGAGTATCCGAATTTCCCGGTGGGATATCCAAATAATACCATGCCCGACCCGTTGGGTATACAAATCGGTTCCACCACTTCCTTAACTTTCCAGGGGCCTTCGGTAAGTATGGGCATGAGCATCAGCAACCCAACCAGTTTTTATAATTTATTAAATGGTGTGGAAGATCCGGCACCCAACAACAATGCAGGTAAGGAATTAAAATATATAAGGCTTGTTGCAAAGCAAACATCGGCTTATACAACTGTAGTAAAAGCGGCGGCAGATGCTGTAACACAGCAGGCGCCATATCCAACGAATAATCCATTGGCAGACCAATTAAAAATTGTGGCAAGGCTGGTGAAGGGTGGATTGAAAACAAAAATATACCAGGTGAACTACGGCAGTTTTGATACACATTCATTACAGACAACCACTACAGATCCAACGGTTGGTGCTCATGCAACTTTACTAAAAAATGTTAGCGATGCAATAAAAGCATTCCAGGATGACCTGAAATTTCTGGGTGTGGAAGAAAGAGTAATGGGCATGACATTTTCGGAATTTGGCCGCCGCATAAAAAGTAACAGCAGCGTGGGTACCGATCATGGTGCTGCTGCACCGATGTTCTTATTTGGAAAGAGTGTTGTTTCCAAGATATGGGGCGATAATCCAAATATTCCGGCACAGGTAAATGTGAATGATAATATTCCCATGCAGTATGATTTCAGGAGTGTGTATGCTTCTATGCTCGAGAACTGGCTATGTGTACAAAATTCCGACCTGCAGCAGATCATGCTGAAGAATTTTCAAAACCTGGCTTTGGTAAACAGTGCAGCATGCAATCCGATTCCACCTGTTACTGCAGGTACAAGTTATCTGGAAATCAGGGGTACACCTTTTACACAAAGTACTATAATTGTTTACAAGACTGACGGTGGCCATACCCTGTTACAGATATTTGATACTATGGGCCGGTTAATTAAAACACCCGTTGATGCCGATCTCCCGGCCGGATCATATAATTATAATTATGATAGTGGGCCCTTACCGGCCGGAGTATATTATGCACGTTTGCAAAACGGCTCTGTGCAACAAGTGAAGGCGATGATTAAAGTGCGGTAATTAAATTGATGAATAATTTTTTAAGCCCTTGTTTATTTAGCAAGGGCTTATTTTATTTTGAATACAGGGGACAGTAAGGAGTTTATTTAAAATATTTTTTCTTCGTACCTTACCCGTAGATATTGCGTATGAAAAAAATATTTCCCATTATTGCTACGGTTATTGCCGTTGTTTGCAGTGTAACTTCCTGCTTTAGAAATAATTCAGATCACAATAATGAGTTGCCGGAAACCATCAGTTATAATTTTCATATCCGCCCGATACTTTCTGATAAATGTTTTAAATGCCACGGCCCGGATGCGGCGCAGCGTAAAGCTGGTTTCAGGCTCGATATCGCAGACAGTGCATTTGCTGCACTTAAAGAAACAAAAGGGGAGTTTGCATTGGTGCCGGGTAAACCCGGATTGTCGGAGTTATACAAAAGAATTTCTTCAACCGATCCGGCTTATATGATGCCGGATCCGGGATCACATCTCGGCCCCTTAAGTGCATACGAAATAAAATTATTTAAAAAATGGATTGAGCAGGGCGCCAGGTATGAATCTCATTGGGCTTTTACAGCGCCGGCGAAATCAGCATTGCCAAAAGTTTCAGATAAGCAGTGGACAAAAAATGAAATTGATTATTTTGTCCTGAATAAAATTGATGTTGCAGGCCTTAAACCAAACCAGGTAGCAGATAAAGAAAGATTACTAAAGCGGATATGTTTAGACATAACCGGTTTGCCTCCATCTTTAGAACTGATGGATAAATTTCTGGAAGATAATTCGGAAAACAGTTACGAAAAAACAATTGATGCCTTATTGCAAACTTCGCAATATGGTGAAAAGATGGCGGTGCATTGGATGGATGTGGCAAGGTATGCAGACAGTTACGGTTTCCAGGATGACAATATCAGAACACAATGGCCCTGGCGTGACTGGGTAATTCATGCATTTAATAATAATATGCCTTATGATAAATTTATTACCTGGCAACTGGCAGGAGATATGTTACCCGACGCCAATAAAGAAGAAATACTGGCCACCGGCTTTTTTCGCAATCATAAATACACCGAAGAAGGTGGTGTTATAGAAGAAGAATACCGCATCCAGTATTTGATTGATAAAACAAAAACATTTGGTAAGGCTATCCTCGGTATTTCGATGGAGTGTGCTCAATGCCACGATCATAAGTTCGATCCCTTTTCTCAAAAAGATTATTATTCGTTGCTTGCTTTTTTTAACAATACAAAAGAAACGGGTTTTGAAGGAGACGTAACAGCTTCCAAACCTGCAAAAAATCCAATACTTACCATTACTGCAGAAGACAGAAAAAATATTTTATCATTCATTAATTCAAAAGATACAGGAAAAATTACTGTTTCAGTAATGGGCGAAAGAGATACAGTACGTAAGACTTATTTATTGAGCCGTGGCGAATATAACCTGCCGGCAGAAGAAGTGAGACCAATGGCAGTGAGGGCCGTTATGAAATTTGATACAACAAAACTTCCGCAAAACAGGATAGGCCTTGCCGCCTGGACAACAGATAAAAAAAATCCGTTAACAGCAAGGGTGTTTGTAAACCAGGTATGGCAGGAATTTTTTGGAAGGGGGTTGGTTAAAACCTCCGGCGATTTTGGCATGCAGGGCGAACTGCCTACACATCCTGAATTGCTGGATTGGCTGGCGGTGGATTTTATGGAACATGGCTGGAACATCAAACGGTTGGTAAAACAAATAATGATGTCGGCCACATACCGGCAATCTGCAACGATATCGGAGGAGCAAATAAAAAAAGATCCCGAAAATATTTATTTATCCAGGTCAACAAGACAAAGACTAAAAGCGGAATTTGTAAGGGACATGTATTTATCAAGCAGCGGCTTGCTGGTGAAAACCATTGGGGGCCCAAGTGTAAAACCTTATCAGCCTAAAGGCCTTTGGGAACAGGCATCATCCGGCCGTGGTGTGCTGGCAGTGTACAAACAGGATCATGAGGAAAGCCTTTACCGACGCGGATTGTATAGTTTCATAAAACTTACCGTGCCGCCACCTGTCATGGGTATGTTTGATGCCAGCAACAGGGATCAGTGTGAAGTAAAAAGATTACAAACCAACACACCTTTGCAGGCATTGATCATGATGAATGATCCGGCTGTTCTGGAGGCATCAAGGGTACTGGCTCAAAATCTTTCGATAGAAAAATCAACAACAACAGAAAAAATAACTAAAGCTTTCCGGCTCATCATTTGTCGTAAACCAACAGAAAAAGAAATCAAATTATTATCGGATTATTATAATGAACAGTTGCAGTCATTTCAGCAGAAAAAATTAAATGCTGCCAGCACTTTAAAAGTGGGGGAATATGAATTAAATGAAAAGATTGATAAGATACAACTGGCTTCATTAATGAAACTGATCAATATCATTTACAATATGGAAGAGTCGATAATGAAAACCTGATCATGCACTGGCATAATTTAGAAATATAATGATGGAAAAAGAAATTCTTGAACATAGCCTGAATATGAACCGCAGGAAATTCCTTTCCCGGATGGGATTGGGTATTGGCGGTGTTGCATTGGGTTCGTTACTGATACCCGATCTTTTCAGCAGCAGCGCCGAAGAAAAAATGCTTACAGGATTACCACAGTTTGCACCAAAAGCAAAACGTATCATCTATTTATTTCAAAATGGCGCACCATCTCAATTAGATTTGTTTGACTATAAACCCATGCTGCAGCAAATGCACGGACAGGAACTTCCAGCGTCAATAAGAATGGGGCAGCGGCTAACCGGCATGACGGCTGATCAACAAAAATTTCCATTAGCCGGAACTTTTTTTCAATTCAACCAGTACGGACAGGAAAGGGCATGGGTCAGCGAATTACTGCCACATACTTCTAAAGTGGTGGATGATCTGTGTTTTGTAAAAACAATATTTACCGAAGCGATCAATCATGACCCTGCACTCACATTTTTTCAAACAGGCGCACAAACAGGCAACCGGCCAAGTATGGGTTCCTGGTTAAGTTATGGACTGGGTAGCGAAAATAAAAATTTACCTGCTTTCTGTGTGCTCTTGTCTAAAGGAAAAGGAAACGGGCAGGGTGTTTATTCAAAATTATGGAGTAATGGATTCCTGGATTCAGTACACCAGGGTGTGCAATTCAGCAGTGGTGAAAACCCGGTGTTGTATCTCAATAATCCTGAGGGAATAGACAAAACTGATCGCAGGAAGATGCTCGACAAGTTGGCTGAGCTGAATGATGGAATTTATAAAGAATTTGCCGATCCTGAAATAAATGCAAAAGTGCAGCAATACGAAATGGCTTATCGTATGCAGACAGCGGTACCGGAAGTAACAGACCTGAGCAAGGAACCAGAGGACATCATAAAGTTATACGGACCCGATTGTTTAACGCCCGGTACTTATGCTGCCAATTGTTTGCTTGCAAGAAAATTATCGGAGAATGGTGTACGCTTTGTACAGTTGTACCACCAGGGTTGGGACGGACATAATAATTTACCACAGGAAATAAAAGGACAATGTAATGATGTTGACCAGGCATCTGCTGCATTAATTACTGATTTGAAACAAAGAGGTTTGTTAGATGAAACACTGGTGATATGGGGCGGCGAATTTGGCCGCACCAATTATTGCCAGGGATTATTGACAAAGGAAAATTATGGAAGAGATCATCACCCACGTTGCTTTACCATCTGGATGGCAGGTGGCGGTGTAAAGCCCGGTGTGTATGGCGAAACGGATGAGTTTGGATATAACATTACAAAAGATCCGGTGCATGTAAATGATTTTCATGCCACTGTTTTGCATTTGATGGGATTGAATCATGAACAACTGACTTTTAAACATTTGGGCAGGCGCTATCGTTTAACGGATGTTGCAGGTAAAGTGGTGAATGGTTTGATAGCCTGATCTATTAAAATTATGAACCGTAGAAAATTTATAAAAAATTCTTCTCTTGCTGCCGGGGCCTTTTACCTGCCATCCGCATTGCAAAGTATAAATCCTGAAGAAGTCATTCTGGGACATAATAATAAACGTTATCGCATTGATACAAACTGGAGTAAAATAAATGCGGCGCAATACCCGGTAAAAGATTGTCATGAAATGGTGCAGGATAAACTGGGACGTATCCTTTTACTTACCAACGAAACAAAAAACAATGTGATCATTTATGATAAAAGCGGCAAATTGATCAGCACATGGGGCAATGAATATCCGGGAGCACATGGTCTCACATTGTTTAATGAAAATGGAGAAGATTTTTTGTTTATCTGCGATAACAACCGGCACCAGGTAATTAAAACCACTATCAGCGGAAGGGTATTATTGACACTGGATTATCCAAAAGAAACAGGACAATATACAAAACCGGAAGAGTACATCCCTACAGAAACCATCATTGCACCCAATGGAGATATTTATGTTGCTGATGGTTATGGAAAAGATTTTATCATGCAATATGACAGCAAAGGAAATTATATCAGGCATTTTGGCGGCAGAGGCGATGCAGACAAATTTTTATTGAATGCCCATGGCATTTGTATTGATGACAGGGATAAGGAAAAGTCCTGCCTTATAGTTACTTCTAGAATGCAAAATGCTTTTAAGCGTTATACTATGGAGGGTATTTATATAGATACCATTCCTTTACCCGGCGCCTGGGTTTGCAGGCCGGTTATTAAAGGGGATTATTTATATACTGCCGTTTTACAAACCAATGCCAGGCAGAGTGAAAAATCAGGTTTTGTGCTCATTCTGGATAAAAATTATAAAGTGATCTCAAATATAGGGGGCAACCTTCCGGCCTACGATAATAATATCCCTGGTGAAATGTACCAGACAATTAAAGTGTTTCAATATCCACACGATGTATGTATTGACGATGAAGAAAATTTATATGTAGCACAGTGGAATTCGGGACAGGTTTACCCATATAAACTGATGCCTGTATGAGAAAATCATTGCTGTTCATTTTTCTTTTTTTTGTTCAGTACAGTTTCGGGCAGCAGCAATTTCAACTGGCAGCACCTTTGTTGAAATATAATTCTGCTTTTTTTTCGGGCAGCACATCTCTTCAAATGATTTTTGATCAGCCCGGTGCCGAAATCTATTATACAGTAAATGGTAAGGAACCAACTCGAAACGACCTGTTATATAAAGAACCTCTGATAGTCACTGCTAGAACAGTTGTAAAGGCCAAGACATTCGGCAAAGACTTTTTGTCATCCGAAACATCGGTGGTAGAATTTATTAATGCCGGGAAAATGATCAGGCAGATCAGCTTTTCAAAACCCAATGAAAAATATACCGGTAACAAGACAGATATACTTAATGATAATATTGGCGGTAATACTAATTTTAATAACAGTGAATGGCTGGGCTATAACAACGATACGGTTGAAATAAATATTGACCTTGCCAAAAAAGAAACTATTCATTCAGTGCTGATAAGTATCCTGCAGGATGAAAACAGCTGGATATTTTTACCCGGACAGATACTTGTGTATTACCTGGATAAGCAAAAAACTTTTCTGCCTGCAGGTAAAGAAATATTTTTCAGTGAAAGCAAATCTCCAAAACAATGCTTTGCAAAAGAGATCATATTTTCATCAAAAATAAAAACTGATAAATTGAAATTGATTATGCTGCCATTAAAAAAAATCCCTGACTGGCATCCCGGCAAAGGCAACCACGCCTGGTTATTTATTGATGAAATAAAAGTATATTGAAAATATGCAGCGCTTTAAAAATTATTTGTTTAACGGTTCCATTGCCCTGATCAGCCTGCTGGTATTTTTATTACTGTTCGAAAACAGGTTGTCGGTGCCGGCCTGGTTACAGGTATTTGGCAGGATGCATCCGATGATATTGCATTTCCCAATTGTGTTGCTGGTTTTATATGTAATAGCTGTTGTTATTATTCCTGTGCAGGCAGATCATAAAACTGCCTTGAATAATGCTACTGATCTTTTATTAGCATTGACTGTTTTTACAGCTGCTTTAACTTGCCTGATGGGATTGTTTTTATCCCGGGAACCCGGTTATGAACCCGAAGCATTATTCTGGCATAAGTGGGGGGCTGTATCCATCTTAATCCTTTTATTATTTTGGTATGGGTTTAATAAATACATTCTGAACAGAAAAATATTATCAATTGGCATTTCTTTTCTTGCATTGACAATCATCATTTTTACAGGCCACCATGGAGCAGATATTACACATGGTCAGAATTTTTTATTGGCACCCGTTAGCCTGGAAAAGAATCAACCTGCCGTTTCTTTGGATGAAGCAGTGATTTTTACCGATATGGTGCAGCCTGTTTTAAAATCAAAATGTGGCAGCTGCCACAACAGCAAAAAGGCAAAAGGCGAATTGGTTATGGAAACAGCAGAACTGTTATTAAAGGGCGGAAAGAGCGGAAAACTTTGGGACAGTACGGCAGAAGACCTGGGCCTGATGTTACGCAGGCTGCATCTTCCACTCGAACAAAAAAAACATATGCCGCCCGAGGGTAAACCTCAACTTACCGATCAGGAAATGGAGATCATTACCCAATGGATTCGTAAAGGCGCTGACTTTACATTAAAAGTAGCTGATCTTTCAAAGGCGGATACACTTTATCAACTGGCCGATAAATATTTTGCAGCACAGGAAATGGCTGAATATGATTTTGAGGAAGCTGATGCCGCCGTTATTGAAGATCTAAATACGGTAAACCGTGTGGTAAGAACGGTGGCGCTCGGATCACCGGCAGTAGACGTAAGTTTTTTCAACAGCAGTTTATTTAATGCAGCCCAGCTGATTGAACTCAGTAAAATAAAAAAACAAATTGTTTCGCTGGACCTGTCTAAAATGCCGGTAACAGATGCAGATGTAAAAATGATAAGTGAATTTAAAAATCTGCGAAAGCTTAATCTTGGCTTTACTTCAATTAGCGGAGCAACATTGGGAGAACTGGGCAAATTAAAATACTTGAAGAGCCTTTCTTTGTCCGGTACAAAAATAGGAGCGGCCAGTTTGCAGCCATTGCAATATTTTCAGCAGCTTAAAACGGTTTTTGTATGGAATACGCCGATAGCATCTGCCGAACTGGATAAATTAAAAAAGCAAATAAAAGCAGTGAGTTTCGAAAGCGGTTATAAGGGCGATACTACTATCATGAAACTCACCCTGCCGGTTGTTTTAAATGAAGAAACTTTTATTACCAAAACCATTCCGTTAAAACTTAAGCATTATATACATGGTACTGCAATCCGGTTTACTACGGATGGCAGCGAACCGGACAGTATTCATGCTGCTAATTATACAGGAGCTGAAACCATCAGCAGCAATACCCTTATCAGGGCAAAAGCATTTAAACCGGGCTGGTTAAGCAGCGATATTGTTGAAGTGAATTTTTATAAAAACACCCACATCCCCGATTCAGTTATTTATCTTACTCCGTTTGACAATGATTATAAAGATGAACAGCACAAACTTTTAATTGACGGCGAAAAAGGAGAAACTAATTTCCGTTCGGGTAAATGGGTTGGCTTTAGAAAGAACCGGATGGAATGTTTACTTCAATTTAATACTCCTGTACCTGTACAAAGTATTACACTAAGTATGCTTATCGATATTGGAAGTTATATCATGCCGCCGCAAAGAATTGAAATATGGGCTGGTAACGAAGCCGGGAAACTAAAAAAAATAAGTCAACTGATGCCTGAGCAACCAGCTATGGTAAAGCCGGTCTTTATGAAAGGGTACGAATGTAAGTTTGATATGCAGCAGGTGAAGTATATAAAAATTATTGTCATTCCTGTGGGTAAATTACCGGCATGGCATCCCGGCAAGGGAGATAAGGGCTGGATCTTTGCTGATGAAGTGCTCGTGAATTAACCGCATATTCTGAACTATAGTAAACTGTATATCCCTTATCCACTTAACCATTATTAATTACATTTGCGCTTCTAAGAATTATTATGCAGATTATTCCCGTAAATAATGCCGCTGCTGCAAAAGAATTTATACAGGTTGCAGTTGTCATCAATAAAAAAGATCCTAACTGGATACGTCCTTTGGATAAGGATATCATTGAAGTTTTTGATAAGAAAAAAAACAAAGCATTCCGTTTTGGAGAAGTAATACGCTGGATATTAAAAGATGATGAAGGAAAACTGATTGGACGCATTGCCGCATTCATCAACAAAAAATATAAGAACAAGGGTGATGATGTTCCGGTTGGTGGTGTAGGTTTTTTTGAATGCATCAATAACCAGGATGCTGCTGATCTTTTATTTGATAATGCAAAACACTGGCTCATTACAAAAGGTATGGAGGCCATGGACGGTCCCATTAATTTTGGCGAACGTGACCGTTGGTGGGGCCTGATCACAGAAGGATTTACACCGCCTTTGTATTGTATGAATTATAATCAGCCTTATTATGTAAACCTGTTTGAAAATTACGGGTTCAAACTTTTTTATAACCAGGTATGTTTTGCACTTATAGCCCAAAAACCACTGGCCCAAAAAACAATGGACCGGCATAAAATACATGAAGCAGATCCTGATATCAGTTTTGAAACAATCAAAAAAAATAATTTAGAAAAATACGCCGGCGATTTTACCGAAGTGTATAACAAAGCCTGGGCAGGCCACGGGGGTTTAAAGCAAATGAATAAGGAACAGGTATTGCTTTTATTTAAAAAGATGAAACCGGTGATGGAAGAAAACCTGGTTTACTTTGCATACCATAAAGGCACCGCCATTGCCATGTTTATTAACCTGCCCGATATTAACCAGTATTTTAAACACTTCAAAGGCAAATTTGGCCTGTTGCAAAAATTGGAGTTTTTGTGGCGGCAAAAATTCAGGAAGTCTACAAAGTTTGTGGGAATGGTATTTGGCGTAGTGCCCGAGTGGCAGGGTACTGGCATCGACTCTTATATAATTGGTGAATGTCGTAAACTTATCCAGGTACCGTCCTATTTATATACCGATTATGAAGTGCAGTGGATTGGCGATTTTAATCCCAAAATGATAAATGTAGCTGAAAACTTTGGCGATACTTTCCGCAGCCGAAACCTGGTAACCTATCGCTATTTGTTCGACCGCACTAAAGAATATAAGCGTCACCCGAAAGTATCTTAAAGCCAGACGGGTCTTTTTGTTGTCATGAATCTGCCTGTCTACCGACAGGTTGCTCAGATTTTACTGATAAATATCTATTCGTGTAAATTCGTGTAATCCGCTGCAAAACCTGAAAACAAATTCGATTTTCCAGTTTAGATTACCGAAATTAGCAGCTCATGGATAAGTTTATTGTATCGGCAAGAAAATACAGGCCACAGAATTTTTCAACTGTGGTTGGGCAGGCGCATATTACCACTACTTTAAAAAATGCGATAAAGAATAATCAGCTGGCGCATGCATTTTTGTTTTGTGGTCCACGGGGTGTGGGTAAAACAACCTGCGCCAGAATTTTAGCGAAAACCATCAACTGCGAAAACCAGTCTGCAGATGGCGAAGCCTGCAATACCTGTAACAGCTGCGTAACTTTTGATGCAGGTACCTCTTTAAATATTCATGAACTCGATGCTGCCAGCAATAACTCTGTGGATGATATACGCAGCCTGGTAGAACAGGTACGTTTTGCACCGCAGGCCGGCAAATACAAAGTGTATATTGTGGATGAGGTACACATGTTAAGTTCTTCGGCTTTTAATGCATTTTTAAAAACACTGGAAGAGCCGCCGCCTTATGCCATATTTATTCTGGCAACTACGGAGAAGCATAAGATCCTGCCTACCATTCTCAGCCGCTGCCAGATATTCGATTTTAAAAGGATCACCAACAACGATACCATTGAACATATACAGGAAATATGTGACAAGGAAAATATTAAAGCAGAAAAAGCAGCCCTGCATATTATTGCACAAAAAAGCGAAGGTTGCCTGCGGGATGCTTTGAGTATCCTCGATAAGATCGTCAGCTTCAGCAATGGCGAATTAAATTACGCTAATACATTAGAGCACCTGAATATTCTGGATGAAGATTATTATTTTAAGATGCTGGATAATATGCAGCAGCAGCAACTAAGTGATGCCATGTTGCTGTACGATGAAATAAACCGCAAAGGTTTTGAAGGAGATACTTTACTGGAAGGCTATAGTGAATTTGTAAGAAATCTGTTGGTAAGTAAGGATACGAAAGCCGCCATTCTGCTGGAAGTAGCCGATGATTTTAAACAAAAATATTTACAGGCTGCAAAGCAAATATCAACAGGCTGGTTAATTGCCGCTTTAAATTTGCTTAACGAAGCAGAAATAAATTATAAGCAGGCCCGCAACAAGCGCCTGCATGTGGAGCTGGCCATCATTAAACTTACCTACCTGCTGCAGGCGGTTGAAATGGTGAACAACGAAGGCACGGTTTCCAAAAAAAAACTAGTTGAAACAGCAAAGCCGGTAGCGTTTAAATCCATACAGCCAATTAAAATAAAAGAACAGGATGAACCTATAGCTGCACAACCAATTATTAAAAAAGATACAGAAGCGAAGTTAATTATTGAAGAACCTGATCCACGGATTGAAAAGAAAATTTCAAAGCAAACAGAGCCTGTAAATGCAGAACCTAAAAAATCTTTGGGTTCGCTGGATGCCATTCGCAAAAAAGTGCATGCTCAAAATAAAGCCAACGGAAATACGGTTAAAGAATTAACTGAAGAAGATTTAAAGAAATGCTGGGGTAAGTTTATTGATAAACTGAATGAAAAGAAAAATCATTCTGCCGTAACAAATTTTAAAATGGCAGAGTTGAAGATTATTGATAACAATTCAATTGAGATCATAACCGGCAACAATATCCAGCAAAAATTTATTGAGCAGGAACGGGCCGAACTGGTTGATGACCTGCAGGAATTCTTTTGTAACCGGCAGTTAACATACAATGTAGTTATAATTGAAAATGAAGAAAACGGGCCTCCGGCCGAAAGGCCATTAAGCAGCAGGGAGCAATACCTTAAAATTATTGAGGAATACCCCCTGGTAAAAGAGTTGAAAGACAGATTGCGGCTGGAACTTGATTATTAATCAAAACAGCCCTCAATTTCCTCAATTTGCCTTAATTTCGAACTTCAATCTAAAATAAGAAAGTAATATTATGGCAGAAGTGATACGCATGCCGCTTTTGAGCGATACGATGACAGAGGGAAAGATCATATCCTGGAATAAAAAAGTGGGTGATAAAGTAAAGGCCGACGATGTGCTTGCTGAAGTGGAGACTGATAAAGCAACCATGGAAGTGAACGGTTATGTGGATGGTACGTTATTACATATTGGTGTACCGGCAGGAGAAGCTGCACAGGTAAACCAGATCATTGCAATAGTTGGAAAAGATGGAGAAGATTATAAATCGCTTTTAGATAAAGGAGGAACTACTGAAACAAAAACCAAAACTGCAGCTCCCGAACCCACAAAAGCCACTGCAGCTGCCGGACAAACCGTTTCTCTTCCTGCTGGTGCAAAAGAAATACGCATGCCATTATTAAGTGATACGATGACTGAAGGAAAGATTGTTTCGTGGAATAAGAAAGTGGGCGATTTTGTTAAAGCCGATGATGTACTGGCCGATGTTGAAACTGATAAGGCAACCATGGAAGTGGTGGGATACGAAGAAGGTACTTTGTTGTATATAGGTGTGGAAGCTGGAAAAGCTGCACAGATAAATGAAATTATTGCTATTGTTGGTAAGGCAGGTACCGATGTGAGTGCTTATGTAGCTGCTGAAAAGAGTGGGCAGTCAGCAGTTGGCAGTTCGCAGTCTGCAGCAGTTGAGCATCCTGTGGAAACAGCGACAGCAGTCCAGCAACCTGCAACGAGCAATGATCAATCTTCTTCTAATGGAAGGGTAAAAGCTTCACCGCTTGCAAAAAAATTAGCAGCTGATAAAGGAATTGATATCACTAAAGTAAGCGGCAGTGGAGATGGTGGAAGAATCACCAAAAAAGATATTGACAGTTATGTACCATCTGCAGCACCTGCAACTGCGGCAAAGCCTGCATCTGCTCCTGCTGCTGCAGTTCCCGCCTTTACAGCAACCGGACAGGAAGGGCATACAGATATTCCATTAACGCAAATGCGTAAGACCATTGCACGCCGCCTGGGTGAAAGCAAGTTTGCGGCCCCGCATTTTTACCTCACCATGGAAATAAACATGGATAATGCCATGGCTGCCCGTACACAGTTAAATGAACTGAGTCCGGTTAAAATTTCTTTTAATGATTTTGTTATAAAAGCGGTTGCCTTATCACTGCGTCAGCATCCTGCAGTCAATAGCAGCTGGATGGGAGATTTTATCCGGCAGAATCATCATATACATATTGGCAGTGCCGTGGCTACGCCCGATGGATTGATTGTTCCGGTAATCCGTTTTGCTGATCAAAAAACTTTATCGCAGATTGCAGGCGAAGCAAAAGAGTTATACGGCAAGGCGAAGGATAAAAAATTACAACCGAATGAATTCAGTGGTAATACATTTACCATCAGTAACCTGGGCATGATGGATATTGATGAGTTTACTGCCATCATTAATCCGCCGGACAGTGCCATACTTGCGGTAGGAAGGATTAAAGAAACAGTGGTTAAAAAAGGCGATGGTTTTGGAACAACCAATATTATGAAACTGACGATGAGCTGTGACCACCGTACAGTGGACGGTGCGGTAGGAGCAGCTTTCCTGCAGACACTAAAAAAATATTTAGAGAATCCGGTAACGATGTTATTGTAATCCTTGTCATTTCGACGAAGGAGAAATCTATAAAAAACGTCAGTGTAAAAGCTGGCGTTTTTTCTTTTTGTTGCCCGGCAATATTTCTTTATTCAACTTCATTGGCGTCGCACTCTTGTACAGTATTTCTATAATCAACTTTTTTTGAGTAAGTATGTAAAAATAAATTTTCAATAAATTTTGAAAATTCAATAATTGCATTATCTTTGTGATGTAAATCATTCCATCATGAAAATTTCCGAAGCAAAAGCACAGTTTATAAGCAGTTGGGGCGCCTTTGGTACACATTGGGGTATTAATCGTACCATGGCACAGATACATGCTTTGCTGCTCATCAGTCCTGACCCCATTACACAGGATGATATTATGGAGCAGCTAAACATCAGCCGTGGCAATGTAAATATGAATACCCGTGACCTGGTGGATTGGGGACTGGTGGACAGGGTGCTGATACCCGGAGAACGCAAGGAGTTCTTCAGTGCCGAAAAGGATATCTGGAAAGTGGCGACACAAATCATAAAAGAAAGAAAGAAAAGAGAGCTGGATCCCATGCTTAAATTATTGGGCCAGCTTGAGCAGATTGACGGCGATAAAAAAGACAAGGAGGTAAAACAATTTGTAGATACCGTAGCTGGCATAAGAAAATTTGGTGGCCAGGCAGACAAAATGCTGGATGTGATGATAAAGGCAGATGAAAGTTGGTTTCTGGGCAGCCTGTTGAAGTTCTTTAAATAGCGTATGAATGTGTAAATAACTAAGCTGGAAAATTCCGGCTTTTATTTGAAAAAAATATTTCAAAATTTTCTGAAAATATAAAATACATCAGCATGAAAACTTTTAAACTCTGCGATTTCTGGATAAGCACAGGGCTAATCATTTCGTTTATCGGGATTAATATGATTGAAGTTCCGGATAGCCTTATCAGTAAAACTGTACTTACCGGGTATTTTGTTGTCGGCGGTTGGCAGGTTATAAGTATGGCAATACATGCGTTGACAAATACATTTACCGCTAAGTGGAGTAAAAGATATGTTTACCATTGGATAACTTTTATTTCAGTTATAACAATGCCATTGGGTTCATTCTGGATATTGGTTTTTACTGCACCCTTTATGGCAGTTTACTATACATGGTTATGTTACGCTGAAGTAAGGCTAATGAACCAACGGCCTTTAGCATTATTAAAATAAAAACTGCACAATGAAATTTCAAATTCCAAACTGGCTTATTATACTGGGTGGTATTGGCCAGATGTTTACTGCGGTTATTTATCCATATATCCGCCATGTGGTATTCGACTGGTATAACGATATTAAAAAACTAAAACCGCTTAACCAGGAAATTGCAAAAACCTATGGCAGGTATATACAGGGATTAAATTTTTCTTTCGGGCTCATTTCAATTGTCTTTACCGATGAGTTGAAGAATAATACCGGCCTGGCTGTTGCATTAACGGGCCTGATTGCCGCCTATTGGACCGGAAAACTGGTTACGCAGTTTGCATATTACCCCATGTATACAATTCCTGAAAAACGAATTTTTAAGATCGGAGAAGTTTTGATGAATACAATGTTTGTTTCTTTTTCACTGATCTTTATATTAATGTTTGTTGCAAATTTGACAGGATATTTAGCTAAAACTTAAATAATGAATAAGAAAATAGTTATAGCAGGAGGAACAGGTTTTACAGGACAATATTTTACCAAAAAATTTAAAGCTTTGGGATATGAAGTATTTATTATTTCAAGACAGCAACAACATATCAACTGGAATAATACAGCTGAAATTGTTGAGGCACTTGAGGGTGCTGAAATGCTGATAAACCTTGCAGGTAAATCTGTTGACTGCCGCTACAATGAAAAGAATAAACAGGAGATTTATGATTCCAGGATAGAAACTACCAAAACACTCGGCGAAGCATTACTAAAATGCAGCAATCCTCCGGAGCTTTGGATAAACTCAAGCACTGCCACTATTTACCGGCATGCCGAAGACAGGCCCATGACAGAAAGTACTGGTGAAATCGGGGCAGGATTTTCTGTTAATGTAGCAACCAATTGGGAAAAAGCCTTCTTTGATTTTCACTTGACTAAAACAAGACAGGTTGCTTTAAGAATGGCCATAGTGTTGGGTAAAGATGGAGGGGTGGTAAAGCCCTTAAAAAACCTGGTAAGGTTTGGCCTGGGCGGCAAACAGGGCAAGGGTAACCAGATGTTTAGCTGGATACATATTGAAGACCTGTTCAATATTATTGTTTTTTTACAAAAACAAAAGACCCTTTCCGGTGTTTATAATACGGCAGCTCCAAACCCGGTTAATAATAAAATGTTGATGGAATTGCTCAGAAAGGAAATGAATGTGAAGTTTGGATTACCATCACCTGGATGGCTGCTTAAATTTGGCGCAATAATTATTAAAACCGAAACTGAGTTGATTTTAAAAAGCAGATGGGTGGTTCCTGAAAAATTGCTGAAGGCAGGATTTCAGTTTACCTATTCATCAATTGATAAAGCTTTACATAATATTTTGAACGATTAACTTTGTAATCTAAATGACTCAACAACCGATTATATTATTCGATGGCGTTTGTAATTTTTGTAACAATGCTGTAAACTTTACAATTAAAAGAAATAAAAAAGCCAATATTCAGTTTGCGGCCATGCAGTCAGATCCAGGTCAAAGGATTCTGAAGGAATATAATTTACCATTGAATGAAATGCAATCTTTTATTTTTATTGATCATGGAAAAGTATACAATCAATCAACTGCTGCGTTAAAAGTATGCCGGTATTTAAGAGGCTTATGGCCGCTCTGTTATGGTTTTATGATTGTTCCAAAATTTATCAGGGATGGAATTTATAACTGGATCGCCAGGAACCGGTACAAATGGTTTGGGGTAAGACAGGAATGTATGATTCCAACAGCAGACGTAAAAGCAAGATTTTTAAATTGATATGGAAACTAAAAAAACATTGGTGCTGGGTGCTTCCGAAAATCCGGCACGCTACAGTAACCTGGCCATCAAAAGACTGACCGCTCAGGGCCAGCCTGTTGTTGCTATTGGCAAAAGAAAAGGAAAGGTTGCGGATGTTGAGATTGAAACAGGGCAAAAACAATTTGATAATATTAATACGGTTACACTGTATTTAAGTCCTGCCCATCAAAAAGAATATTACGATTATATTATTTCTCTCCGTCCGAAAAGAATAATATTTAACCCCGGTGCAGAAAATGAAGAGTTGTATGATCTGGCTGAAAAAAATAATATTAAACCACAGGAAGCCTGCACACTGGTCTTACTGAGTACAGGCCAGTACTGATTCTGCTGTTAACCAGTAGTTCTACTATTTTAATTTCAGTAGTTATACTATACTTCAAAAGCCTACGCCTTTTTTCTATGATTTTTATAATAAAATCTAATGAATCCCGTTTGTTTAGATAGAATCGGCTTATCCAATTATCTAAGAAACCAAATTCAGTACCATGAAACACTTTGCCCCCTATGCATTGTTGTTGCTGTTTACCGCAATAAGCCTGACAGGTTTTTCGCAAAATGGCAATACAGCCAAACCAAAACAATTCAATAATTTTCCCGATATAATTAACTGCTCTGAAACAACCTTAAATAATATTTTTAATTCGGCAGCAGGTCAGCAAATCGACCTTTCTTTTTCAGATAACTTTTCATTTTCAGGCAATGTAACCAGTAATGTTGTTAAGTACAGTAACCTGCAAACGGCTGTGGTACGGTCTCCTTATTTCAATAACAGCATTTTCAGTGTTTCAAAAATTATTAATGCAGACAGAACTGTTTCTTACCTGGGCCGTATCATCAATAAAAATTATTTTGATGGCTATGAACTGAAAAAAAATACTGATGGAAATTACCAACTTATAAAAATGGAAACCGATCGTGTAATTCAGGATTGCAATCAGCTATAAAAAATATTTATCCAATAACCACCATATACATGTATCCCCTAAATCCATGAATTATGAAAAAGCTTTTTACTCTTTTAATATTAATTGTTCCGCTGCTGTTGTCTTTTAAGGCATACAGCGTTCCTAAATTAAACAGTTATCCAGGTGCAGTTGCAGTAATTTTCCTTGACTTCGACGGACATTATGTACAGAGCACAGTCTGGAATGGAGGTTCATCTTTTTATTGCGCATCATCGGGTATGTCTGATCCGCAAATAACCGAAGCATTCTATCGGGTGGCTGAAGATTACCGTCCATTCAACATTAACATAACAACAGATTCAACAGTATTTTTAGCGGCGCCGTTAAATAAGCGCATGCGGGTAATCATAACAACTACCAGTGCCTGGTATCCGGGAGTTGGGGGTGTTGCTTATATCGGCTCTTTCGGCTGGGGTGATGATACACCTGCTTTTGTATTCAGCGACCGTTTAGGGCCATACAGCCCGAAAATGGTGGGCGAATGCTGCTCACATGAAAGTGGACATACAGTTGGTTTATCGCATCAGTCAAAATATGGTGCAGATTGTACAACACCAATTGAACAATATAATAGCGGATCAACCACCGGTGGTGAAATTGGATGGGCACCCATAATGGGCAACAGTTATTACAGAAATATGAGTAACTGGAACAATGGCCCCACACCATACGGCTGCACAGCGGTACAGGATAACCTTACCATTATTGCCACGCAGAATGGATTTTCATACAGGCCTGATGATTACACCGAAACACTGAATGCAAGCACAACTGTATTGCCTGCATCAAACTTTAATGTAAGTGGAATAATAGGTACAAATTCCGATAAAGATGCGTTTAGATTTACTTTAGCTCAAAATGCGAACTTTCATTTAACAGCAATACCGTTTAATGTTGGTTCAAACTATATTGGTTCAAACCTGGATATCCGGATTGAATTATATAATGCTGCTGCCAGTTTAATACAGGTGTACGATCCGCAGACGACCATGAGCGTAACCATTGATACCATTTTAAATGCAGGAATATATTATATAAAGCTGCATGGCACAGGTAATACAAATATTGGAGCTTATGGAAGTTTGGGTGGATATACTTTGAATGGTACTTCGGGAGCTTTGCCAATACATGATGTAAGCCTTAATGGCATGGTTGATAAGAACAAGCATAACCTCAACTGGCGTATCATTGCTGATGAACAGATCAAATCTGTAATTGTTGAAACATCAAATAACGGCAGCAACTTTAATTCACTAACCACCGTTGCACCTGCCAGTGATAAATTTTCTTATCAACCTTATAACAACAGCACCGTTTACTACCGTTTAAAAGTTACTTCAGTACTTAATCAAACGGTTTATTCAAATACCATTGCCTTAAAACCAACTGGTAGTTCAGATAAATTATTTCATGTTTCTACACTGGTGCAAAATGAAATAACTGTGAATGCTGCAGAAAATTATAAGTATCAGCTGAGCGATATTAACGGAAGGAATATGGTAACAGGTACAGGACTAAAAGGAATCAGTAAGGTTGATGTCTCAAACCTGTCTGCTGGTATGTATGTTATTCAGCTATTCAGTAACGACCAACGACAAACAGAACGAATTATAAAACAGTAAGGTAGATTCATGTGTAAGTTAGGGGGTAGCGTTAGGGGCTATCCCCTTTTTTGTGCCCATGATTCGCTTAGCCCGGTTTTATTATTAAACTGTTAAGATGTTTGGTATAATAAATTTATCAGTAACTTTAAAAAACCCATTTTTATGTTATGGAGAAAATTTAACGGAGATCCCATTCAGTTACCCATCAAAGATGCAGTTACCCAGGCCATTACCCGGGAAACCCAGGCAGGTTATCATTTAAAAGTTTGTATTGGAACCGATAGCCAGGTAAAGGGTAAGGAAACAGAGTTTGCTACTGTCATTGTTTTTTTACGGGAAGGTCATGGTGGCTTCATGTTTATTCACAATGATAAAACTTTCCAGCAATACAGTATCAAGGAAAGGATGCTGGTAGAAGTGGCAAAGAGTATTGAAATAGCCTACGAATTATGCGACCTGTTTACTTTGTATGATGTGGATATGGAAGTTCATGCCGACATAAACACCAACCCGCATTTTAAAAGTAATGAAGCCTTACGGGAAGCAATGGGCTATATCCTGGGAATGGGTTTTGCCTTTAAAGCCAAGCCGGAAGCATTTGCCAGCAGTAGTTGTGCTAATAAAGTGGTGAATTAAGATTTGTAGATTAAATTATACGAACAGTTTGCATTTGCAAAACTGCAAACCGTAGAATTTACTCCCCATTATTTACCAAACTCTCATTCGTTTCTTCAATAAAAGAAAGTATTTTTTCTTTACCCGTTTTTTTTACAGCACTGCTTACAAAATGCTGCGGCAAAAACTGCCAGGTCTTCTTCATTGCTTCCAAAAAAGATTTTACATTCTTACTTACGATCCGCTGGTTTTCTTTATCAGATTTTGTAAAAATCAAACAAAAGGGCACCTGCCAGGTTCTGAGTTGGTCTAAAAATTCAAGATCAATTTTTTGCGGCGTATGCCTGGCATCAATCAAAACAAAAACCATCGTGAGGTTTTCTCTTTTGCGCAAATAGTTTTCAATCATTTGTTCCCAGCGGTTACGACTTCTGATACTCACTTTAGCAAAGCCATAACCGGGCAAATCAACCAGGTACCATTGTTCCCATTTCATATCGCCTGGCTTTGCTGATGTCTGCGACGATTTTGGGGCAGGCGCTGATGAAATTAAGAAATGATTCAGCAATTGTGTTTTCCCGGGAGAACCAGAAGTTTTTGCCAGTTTTTCATTATTGCAAAGCATATTGATCAAGGATGATTTGCCTACATTGCTGCGGCCAATGAAGGCATACTCCGGCCGGTCTGGTGTGGGGCATTTTTCATGATCGGGGCTGCTGATGATATATTTCGCTGACTTAATTTGCATCGGGCAAAGATAATTGATACTTAATACCTGAAATGAGTTAAATCCCTTTAGCCTGTAAAACGTTAAACTGCAAGCCTTCGCAGAACCCTGCGGGCAAAACCCAAAACAACTTATCTTTGCGCCCAATGTCAGATTACGCACACGATAATGTGGTACCATACAAGGATTCGCCGCTAAGCAAAAAGAAACAGGTTGCCGGCATGTTTGATGATATTGCATTTAAATATGATTTTTTAAATCGGTTCCTCAGTGCTGGCATCGATGTAAAGTGGAGAAAAAAAGCAATTAAGCAATTGTTGGAAATTAACCCGAAAAAAATACTGGATGTGGCCACCGGTACAGCAGATGTGGCGATCATGGCATCTGGTATATTAAAACCTGATAAAATTATTGGCATTGATATCAGTGACGGCATGCTGGATATAGGCAGAAAGAAGATAGAAAAGCTTGATCTCCAAAACACTATAGAACTGTTAAATGGAGATTGCGAAACAATAAATTTTGACGACGATTCGTTTGAAGCGGTAACCGTAGCATTTGGAGTACGTAATTTTGAAAACCTGGAGAAGGGATTAAGTGAAATAAAGCGGGTGTTAAAACCTGGTGGCAAACTGGTTATTCTCGAGTTCAGTAAACCAAAAATGCCGGTTGTAAAAAGCATGTATAATGTATACATGAAGATCATCTGCCCTGGAGTGGGTAAATTATTCTCAAAAAACCGCTACGCATACGAGTATCTCGACAAATCGATTAAGAACTTTCCCGAAGGGAAAAATTTTACTTATATCTTAGATAACCTGGGATATAAAGATACTTATTGTAAACCCCTGAGCTTAGGAATATGCAGCATCTATTGCGGAAAAAAATAAATTATTTAGGAATAGCTTTTTTCTTTTGCCCCCTGATTGGATTTTCTCAATTAAGGGAACAGATTAATCAGCCCGACCATGATGAGAAGAGAATTCATTTTGGGATCAACCTGGGTATGAACCGTTCTCACTTCAGTTTCACACATCACCCCGTTTTTTTGCAACGCGATAGTGTTATGGTTGTTGAAAGTATCAACAGTACCGGAATAAACCTTGCCTGGCTGGTCAACCTGAATATGGGAGAACATTTTGATGTGCGTACCTACCCGGTTAACCTGACGTTTACTGAAAAAGCATTCGAGTATAATTTAAAATACCCCGACAGGCCGGGAGGAGAGGATTCAGTAACACTAAAAAAAGTGCAGTCTATTTCACTCAGTCTTCCCATTCAGTTAAAATTCAGCAGCGACCGTATCAATAATTTTAAAGTGTACATGATGGCGGGCTTTAAAGCCGAATACGATCTTGCATCTAACAAGGGGGCAAGAAAAGCTGAGGATATAATTAAACTAAATAAGTTTGATTATGGTATTGAGGCAGGGTTAGGCTTTCATTTTTATTTTCCCATGTTTGTAATGACTCCAGAAGTAAAAATTGGATGGGGACTCGGTAATTTACATAGCAGGGATGTTGATCTTAAATACTCCAATGTTATTGACAAGATCAATTCCCGTATAATTTCTTTCTCTATAACGGTAGAATAGTAATGACCTTTTTATCAGAGATCATAACGCCTGCTGAACATATTTAACCTGATACCGGCTGAAATTAATGTGGTAGTAGTTGCTACAGGATTTTTTATAGTTTTATAATGACGGTATTGTCCTGATAATTCGAAAAATAAATTTTCCCTGAATTCATAAGATACCTGTAAAAAACCATTGATGCAGGTTGCTTTATCGCCGTTGCCAATTTTAAAACCATCATTCATTGAACGGGTTGTATAATCCCTGAAAGGATTACTGCCATAATTTATTCCGGTACTGTCCAGGCCCTGGTAATAATAAATGGCTTGTAAATTCACATACCATTTTGGTGCAGGCTGGTAGCGGATGATACCGATAAATTCCTGGAAATTTGATCCTAATGGATGAGCCATTGGCTGATTGTAATGCGTGTAGTTGGCAACGGTATCTTTATGTGCATAGGTAAACGGCCGCACCCGGTTAGTTTCTAACTGTACATCAAGATTATCAACTCCAAATGCATCCACATATTTTAAACCGAGTTGTATACCCCATTTATTTACCCAGCTTGTAGGATTGTTTTTTATTTCAGATAAGATGAATTCATCCAGCAATAGTTGGCCATACAATTGTGCACGGTGGGCAATATTTGCTTTAAAATCAAAACCGGCAAGCGCATTATCAGGACTGCCGACTGTGCCTTCAATATGCCGGTAAAAAATTATCGGGTTCAGGTATTGAAAGTCGAAATGGTTTTTGCGGCCGAAAATAACAGCTTCAAATACACCTATGTTCAGCCATTTGGTAACATTCATACTCAGGTGATGTATGGCTGCATATTTCCTGTCTAATAAAGTATCACCTGCTTTTCTGAACTGCGGCATCAGCTCCATGAATAAATTCTGGTAATTTATTTTCCATATCCTGGTATTTAACTTAAGAAACAGGTTACTGTTGCCGTAATCACTTAAAAATAAACTGCGGTACCCGTTGCCGATAAAATTCTTGTCATACCCAAACTGGATATCAACGGCAGCTGCTGCTTTAAAAGTTATATATCCCCTGGCATCAAAATAATCAGTAGCCGAAGTTTTAAAAGGCTTATAAAAGCCAACACCCGGTACAGCACTGAACTGGTTTACCCTTTGCTGAAAAAACTGTGGCCCCCTTTCCTGGTTATCTGTTATAAAAGTTGAAAACCCGATTTTCCGGCCAATGGTCCCCCTGGCTGTAACACCCTTGCTGTTTAAAAATACAGATTTATTATAACCGGTTTCAACACCCTGTACATATTGAAAAACAGGGTTAAGTGCCAGGAAAAAATCTTTTGTTTTTACTTCCAGGAAATTGGGTTTCGTTTTGTAAAATGTTTTCAGCACGGGCCGCTTGCTCATAAAGATTTTTGTTGAACCGGTAACCCATTCTGTGTTATTCATTAAAAAACTGTTCAGGTTATATTCATCAATAGAAGTAAGCCCTTGATTATCCCATTCTTTAAAGAGGTCCTCAGCAGTCAGCAGATTGGTATATCCCAGCCTGGCGCTGTCAATAAATTCTGTCTGCTCCACAATATATTTTCTGTTATATGGCTTTAGTGTAGAAAAATTGAGATGGGTATTTTTTTGTTGCTTGATCTCCATGCGGTCAACAAAATGATAGTCTTTTGATCCCTGTGTAAGAAAGGTAGATTGCGCAGTGGCAAAAGCAGGACAAATAAAAATCAGGACTTTGGTTAAGCTTTTAATAATTTGCATTGAATAATATTAGTTTTACAGGTATCTAAATTCAAGATATGCAAAAATACCTTTTTAAGAACATACTGGTGGTTAATGAAGGAAAAATTAAAGCATTGGATGTTTTAACTAACGGTGAACGTATAGAAAAAATTGCAGGAGCCATTGAAACAAAGTATAAGGTAACTGAGATCAATGGCGATGGGAAACATCTTTTTCCGGGTGTGATTGACGACCAGGTGCATTTCAGGGAGCCCGGCCTTACACATAAAGCGACTATTTATACCGAAAGTAAAGCGGCTGTGGCCGGCGGTGTTACCAGCTTTATGGAAATGCCCAATACAGTGCCCAATGCCTTAACACCCTTACTGCTGGAAGACAAATACAGTATTGCTAAAAATACTTCACTGGCTAATTATTCATTTTTTATGGGTACCAGTAATAATAATGCTGATGAGGTATTAAAAATGAATAAGCATAAACATGATGTTTGCGGGGTAAAGATATTTATGGGCGCCAGTACAGGTAATATGCTGGTTGATAGTCACAGTGCTTTGGATAAGGTTTTCCGGGAAAGCGAAATGCTCATTGCCACACATTGCGAAGATGAAAGGATCATTAAAGCGAATTACGAAAGATTAAAAAAAGAAAAAGGAGAATTATCTCCTGCCGATCATCCATTGGTAAGGGATGAAGAAGCCTGTTTTGAATCATCTTTGATTGCCATAAAGTTTGCACAGAAATATAACAGCCGCCTGCACATACTCCACATCAGCACCGAAAAAGAATTGCAGCTTTTCGGCAACATGATGCCGCTGAAAGAAAAACGCATTACTGCTGAAGTTTGTGTACATCATTTACATTTTACGGCTGATGATTATGAAAAGCTGGGTTATAAAATAAAATGCAATCCCGCTATTAAAGCGCCGCACAATAAAAAAGCTTTATGGAAAGCCCTGCTTGACGACCGGCTGGATGTGATTGCAACCGACCATGCTCCACATACGTGGGAAGAAAAACAGGGTGTTTATGAAAAAGCTCATGCCGGATTACCCTTAGTACAACACCCATTGTTATTAATGCTGCATTATCATAAACAGGGAAGAATAAGTTTGGAAAAAATTGCGGAGAAAATGAGTCATGCAGTTGCCGATTGTTTTCAGATAGAAAACAGGGGTTATATCCGGGAAGGTTATTTTGCCGACCTGGTTGTTGTTGATAATAATTTGCCTTCAACAGTAACCAAAGAAAATATTTTATATAAATGTGGCTGGAGCCCTTTGGTGAATTTCAGTTTTCCTGCATCTATACAGAGCAGCTTTGTAAGTGGCAACATGGTTTACAGTAATGGAAGCTTTGATGAAACAGCAAAAGGACAACGATTAACATTTAACAGATAACTTTCTGCGGATATGGAAATAGACAAAACCACACTTGCCGACCTTTTAATGTTCAACAGCACAGAAGATATATCCGTGTTTAATAAATTAGACCTGTGTACTACCACGCATGGCAGCGAACAGTTGAGGATAAATTTTGCAACGGTTTTAAAAACACAGGAAGAGATTGTTGCTGTTCAGCAAACATTGCAGCTCATCATTAAAAAACAAAAAGACTGGCCAAGACATATCAGCAATGGCACGGTGATGGTAGTAGAAAAATTTTATGATTCACCCATCAGCCTGGTACCTGCTCACCCATCGGCCATGGAAACTTACAGTTATAAATTGCTGCATGGTCCCGACTTTGCCCTGGTCACCTATTCCGCAAAACATTGTTTCGACTTTATAAAAGGCTTTCAGCAATTGCTGCAACTTTTTTCAAACGATAACATTCCTGCGCCGCTGAAAAAAGTACTGGACGAAATTAAACGGATCATTACTAAAGATCAGTTTTCAATTGTATCTAAACACAACAGCAGCGACGAATTATCCAATGCCCAAAAACTGGAGCTTGCACATTTTATCCGCTACAGTTACAAACAAAATATGTTGAGCCTGGTGGTGCTGTATGCACAGATTGATGCCTGGTACGGGATGGCTGCTGCTGTTCAAAAATTCACTCTTATATTCCCGGAATTTGTACAAAACAACGAACCGGTTATTGAAGCAACAGGTTTGTATCATCTGCTGGTGCAGGAACCTGTGTCCTATGATGTGAAGCTGAATCAAAAAACAAACTTTCTTTTTTTAACCGGGGCCAATATGGCCGGCAAAAGCACTTTTATCAAATCGGTTGGCGCTTCGGTTTTCCTGGCGCATATAGGTATGGGGGTTCCGGCAAAACAGATGAAGCTTACTTTATTTGATGGCATGCTCAGCAATATAAACGTGGTGGATAATATCGCCAAAGGCGAAAGCTATTTTTACAACGAAGTGCAACGCATCAAAAACACCATCAATAAAATAAGTGACGGAAAAAAATGGCTGATACTGATTGATGAACTTTTTAAAGGCACCAATGTACAGGATGCCATGAAGTGCAGCAGTACGGTCATTGAAGGCCTGTTAAAAATGAAGAACTCGCTGTTCATCCTCTCCACACATTTATATGAGATAGGCGAAGACCTGAAAAAATATCCCAATATTGATTTTAAATATTTTGAAACATCGGTTATTAATGATCAGTTGCATTTCAGTTATCATTTAAAAGACGGCATCAGTAACGACAGGCTGGGCTATTTGATTTTAAAGAGAGAGGGTGTGGTGGATATGCTGGAAGAACTTTAATGTGTATTGCTTCCGTACTGCTATAAATTATATATAGCCATTAAATACTCACAAATTGATAATCGTCAATCCTATCGGGTATTCAAAACAAGAAAAATTATTTATTTAAGTTACCATGCATTAAGTAATAGCAGTATATCTACTCTGCAAAATTGTAAAATATATGTATTAAATTTATGTTTTAAAAAATTAAAGTTCTTTTGTTGCTACTAAGGAAAAATATATTATTTATTGTTTTTGCTTTATCAATGAACAATGTATTTGGCACACATATGACCGGTGGAAACATCATGTACGAATATGTTGGGCCGGGCGCCGGTGAATCGAAGATCTACAAAATAACCCTGATTTTATATAAAGACAATACCTGTGCAACCTGCCCGGGTTTACCATTATGGGCCCAGTTGGTAATAGTTAAAAACCATGACAATGCATTATTAAGAAGGGATTATGTACAATTAAGCTCAAGCGAAACTGTATTTATTAACTACCCGTTCTGTATTGACAACAGCCCTTATTTAGGGTATACTTTAAACAAATACAGCTATGTGGTTGATTTGCCTAATATTTCACAAGGCCTTTCGGTTAGTTTTAGATACTGTTGCAGGCCTGACCTGACAAATGTTATACCAGGGTCTGCAAGCACAAACAGCCTCACATATTTTGCAAATATCCCTCCTGTCAATTTGTTATTTCCCGCAAGCCTGAATGACAACAGCCCGGTATTTAAAACTGATGTACCTGTTATTTGTGCTAATCATTTGTTTTCATACGATTTTAGTGCTTTAGATCGTGACAATGATTCGTTATCATATAGTTTTACAAATGCTTTTTTAAGTGAGCGGGCTGATACTTTTGATACTGAAAGACCTTTGCGTTTCTCTGTCCCCACTCAACCTTATACCTCAGTTAAATATGCGCCTGGTTTTTCGGGTACAAGTCCCTTAGGGCCGGGTGTAACTATAAATTCTAATGGAATAATTTCAGGAATTGCACCAGCGCCCGGAAAATACCTGGTGTCAGTTTTGGTTAAGTCATTTGTAATTCACCCCTCAATTCCACCCCAATATCCACCCCCAATTGCCTTTTTTTCAGGTACAAAAGACTTTGTTATAACAGTTGCAGAATGCGATGTCCCCGGTGTTTTTTTTAAGCCAGGCGGATATGTTAATTGTAAAGATTCTACCGTTACATTCGAAAATCTGAATGTTTCAAATCTAAACAGCACATTTGACTGGGATTTTGGAGACCCGGCCTCAGGGTCTCTCAATAATTCAACTTTACCAAATCCTGCTCATACATTTAGCGCTTCAGGAACCTATACCGTTAAACTGGTAGTTAATAGTGGAACAACTTGTGCCGATTCTGCTACAACAACAGCAAAAGTTTATCCGGTGTTTTATCCTGGTTTTACAGTTCCTTCACCACAATGTGTAAATGTGCCCTTACAGTTTACTGATACTTCAACATCTACTTACGGAACGGTAAACAACTGGCTTTGGAATTTTGATGATGCTCCTTCATTCAATGATAACAGTACAGCTAAAAACCCTGCATACACATTTAAGAATGTGGGTTTACATAATGTAAGTCTTATAGTTGGCACTAGTAATGGATGTAAAGACACTGTTACTAAAACAGTCAGCATTATAAATAAGATGAAGCTGACTATTCCCGCCGATACTTTAATTTGTTCGATTGATACATTACAGCTGAAAGTAGATACAACGGGTTTTGGAACCACAGGATCAATTACCTGGTTGCCAAATTACAGGATTGATGATATACACAGTTTTTTTCCACGGGTAAATCCACCGGTTACCACCACTTATTATGCAGTTTTTTCAAATAATATTGGTTGTGAGGTTACAGATTCAATTAAAGTAAATGTGGTTGATTTTGTAACGCTACAGCCACGGAGCGATACAACCATATGTACTTCCGATCCGGTTAAACTGGAAATTGTAAGTGATGGCTTGCACTATGTATGGACGCCTGCAACAGATCTGGATAACCCATTTATCAAAAACCCGGTGGCCACGCCTCGCCAAAGCAGGATATATCATGTGATAGCTACCATTGGTGGTTGCATGGCCGAATCTGATATTTCGATAAAAGCAGTAGACTATCCAAAAGCAAATGCCGGGCCCGATACTTCCATCTGCCTGGGTACATCGGCATATCTGAATGCATCAGGTGGTATATATTATTCCTGGACGCCTGCTGCATTTTTAAGTGCAGTCAATATTGCCAATCCGGTATCTGTAATTCCTGAAAACAGTGTGCGGTATATTGTTACTGTGAGAGATACACTCGGTTGTCCTAAACCGGTAAAAGATACACTGATAGTTAGGGTGATAAATATTAAAGCAGATGCAGGGCCACGTGATACAGTTGTTGTTGCCGGACAACCGCTGCAATTACAGGCAACAGGTGCAGTTAATTTTTCCTGGACACCAGCCACCTGGCTAAGTAACCCTGTCATCGGTAACCCTGTTGCTTTGCCCGAAGATGATATTAATTATATAGTAACTGCAACAGATGCTTACGGTTGCTATAGCACCGACAGCATCAGTATCAAACTTTACAAAGTATCTGCCGGTTTGTATACGCCCAATGCCTTTTCGCCAAACGGTGATGGATTAAATGATTTTTTCAGGCCCGTTTCGCTTGGTATGAATTTTCTGAAAACTTTCAGGGTGTATAACAGGTCAGGTCAGCTGGTATATTCCGGTGCCGGTAATAGTAAAGGTTGGGATGGAAAATTAAAAGGAATTCCGCAAAGCCCTGCTACCTATGTATGGTATGCCGAAGGAATTGATTACCTGGATAAAAAGATTCAGCGAAAGGGATATGTTGTACTCATAAGATAAATAGATTTTCTTCTTCCTCCTGCTATTAAAGGCTTTCTAACTTTAAACAAATTACACACTCATACTCGTTAAAAGATTTAGTAGCACTATTTATTGAGAGGCGACTCTTCCGTAGTTGGTCGCCTGACCAACAATTTCAACCAGCTACATTATTTATTCGTAGAAACATTCACCTCCACTTTCCACCCTTCTTTTTGTTTTCTGTAAACAGATGCCCATGCATAATGTGTGGTATCATAAAAAGCTTTTCCTGTATTGTCGGGATAGGTTACAATTACTGCTTTCTGCACAATGGCATAAGCCAGTGAACCATCGTCTGAAAAACGGATAAGCGGCTCGGCCACATCATCCCATTTAATGAATTGTACGCTGCCAAAATATTTACCTATCCTTTCTTTGTTTGTTTCTTTTGATGGCACATTTACATTTCCTTTATTTACAAAGATCATGCTGTCGGCAAATTCCGAAATGAACAGATCAACATTCCTGTCGAAATGTGCTTTACGTTCCTGCTGCAACAGATTACGGATTTCTTTTTCTTCGGTAACCAGATCTGTTTTACTGTTACAGGAAACAAGAATTCCTGTTAACAGGATCGCAATAAATTTATTCATGACTGAGTTTTGTTTTTCGGATGATGATATTTTCGAGGCTGTCCATCGGTTTAATCATACTCGTATTATAATCCACGCCGCTGCTTATTTGTGAGTTTACGATATAATAATAATGATCGCCCCAAACTTCACCTGTTGTACTGGAATCAAATTCCTTTCCATAGTCCAGTGTATCGGAACGGATGATACTGTCTCGATTTGATGAAAGATAAAGGCGTACGATCTTTGAACTCTGGTGCGCTATAAAATAATTGTTATGAAACGATAATCCGTCAACACCACCTGCTTTAATATCAGCAGCAACAGGCAGCAGGGAATAGTTGCGTGTTTTAAGGTTAATCGAAAGAATACCTTCAACACAACTGGTATATAACACAGATGCTTTATCTGTAAAACAAATTCCATTGATAAACCGGTAAGGAGAAAGTGCAACAAATAATTCAACCGTATCAGCACCGGGTTTTATTGTATAAAGAGCTTTCTGATTGGTTTCGGTTACATATACAGTACCATCATCTGCTACACAAAGATCATTCAGGAAAACACTATCCCTGTTCAGTTTGTATTCTTTAATTAATGTCCCGTTGCTGAGATCAAATTGATAAACCGAAGACCGCCATTGTAATTCTCCGGGATTATTTAACGGTAATACTTCATTAGCTTCGGAACTTATGGCCCATAATGAATTTCTTTTACTATCAACCTCCATACCCACAACACTTTTAATTCCATACTGCGATTCCTTTATAAAATCCAAGACCTTTCCATGTTTATCAATCTTTATTATCTTTCTTTTCCAGGTGCTGCTTACATAAATTGTTTGTGTGGCAGCATCAAAAGCCAGCCCTTCGGGTATAAGGTCTTTTTCTGTAACAATATAATTTGTTGGATTTGTTTCCTGCGGTGCATTACAGGCATTGATCAGCAGGCAGCCAAGTAAATAAGTAATGCAGATGCGACAGTTCATGCAATTAATATTATGAACTAAATATAAAACATCATGGAAACCGGCACTCGTGTTTTTTTACAGACGGTAACACCGCATTGTTGTAATGTCTGACCAAACTGCTTCCAGTATTTTCACTATCTTACTGCAACAAATAAATAACAATGAGAAGAGGACTACTGCTTATAACCGGTTTGCTAATTTTATTTGCCGCCGAAATACTCCGGGTATATTTCATCATGCCTTTCCCCGGAAGCCAGAAAGCAGATACCATACAAATTGCTTATTTCCTCAACAACTATATATGGTGGTTCAGGATATTGGGATTGATTTTAATTGTAACTCCAATGCTTTACATTTTTCGTAACAGCAGATGGTGGAAAAAAATATTCCTTGCTTTTTTTGTGTTGCTGTATGCTACGGTTTTTTATTTCTTCAATTTTAAATTCCTGGCCGATAAAATGTTTTATCAGCCCAAAAATAAAATACTGGCAACGGTTGCCGAAAATAAAGTTGACAGTACAAAACTGATCATTGGCGTAAGTATGAACGGAGAAGCAAAAGCCTATCCCATTGAGATCATCGGTTATCATCACCAGGTGCAAGATACCATTGGAGGCTCGCCGGTAATGGTTACTTATTGTTCAGTCTGCAGAACAGGCCGTGTCTTCAGCCCGTTTGTGAACAGGAGGTTCCAGAATTTCAGGTTGGTTGGCATGGATCATTTTAATGCCATGTTTGAAGATGCGGAAACAAAGAGCTGGTGGCGGCAGGCAACCGGTATTGCTGTTGCAGGGCCATTAAAAGGAACAGCCTTAAAAGAAATTGCAGCAGAACAAATGAGCCTTGCAGCATGGCTACGTATATACCCCAACACAACTATTCTGCAACCCGACAATGTATTTGCAAAACAATACGAGGGGCTGGAAGGATTTGACGAAGGCACTATTAACAGCAGCCTGGAAAAAAGAGACAGTGCTTCCTGGCAATTTAAATCATGGGTGGTTGGATTAGAAATATCCGGCCATGCAAAAGCTTACGACTGGAATGATCTGGTAAAGCAAAGAGTAGTTAACGATACATTTCAAAATACAGCGTTGGTTTTAGTGTTGGAAAATGACAACCGTTCTTTTCATGTATGGAACAGGCAGGTGAATGACAAACTACCTGAATTTATATTTGATGCTGCTTCGCAAACACTTAAAGATAATATTACTAATTCCGTTTGGAATATGGATGGTGAATGTATAGAAGGCACATTAAAAGGCAACAGCCTTTCTCCGGTACAGTCTTACCAGGAATTCTGGCATAGCTGGCAGAGCTTTCATCCGGGAACAATAAAGCATAAGTCCTAAAAAAATTAATGAGTTATACATAGTCATAATTTTTTACTATTTTGATTTCCTAATTTCATACCCATGCTGGTTAAAACTTTCGGCAGTGCTGTTTACGGAGTGGAAGCTATCAGCATTACTGTGGAAGTGAGTGTAAACAACCAGGGTAAAAATTATTACATAGTTGGCCTGCCCGATAATGCTGTGAAAGAAAGTCTGCAACGGGTTGAAAGCGCTATCAAAAGTAACAAGCTGTACATGCCCCGTACAAAATTGGTAGTAAACCTTGCACCGGCCAATATTAAAAAGTCCGGTACCGCTTTCGATCTTCCCATTGCCATTGGAACGCTTGGTGCAACAGAGCAGATTAAAAATCCTGAAAAATTAGCGGAGTATGTTATTATGGGAGAGTTAAGCCTTGATGGAGAGATACGTCCCATCACCGGCGCATTGCCCATTGCCATACAGGCACGTAAGGAAGGCTTTAAAGGATTGCTTGTTCCCAAACAAAATGCAAGAGAGGCGGCAATGGTGAACAACCTGAATGTGTATGCAGTTGAACATATTAAAGATGTGATTGAGTTTTTCAATAACGAAGAATCCATACAACCAACTATTGTAAACACCAGGGAAGAATTTGCCAATGCACAAAGTGATTTTGAATTTGATTTCAGCGATGTAAAAGGACAGGAAAATATCAAACGGGCATTGGAAATTGCTGCAGCAGGCGGACATAACGCTATTCTGATTGGCCCGCCCGGTGCAGGTAAAACGATGCTGGCAAAACGTTTACCAACAATACTGCCTCCGTTAAGTTTGCAGGAAGCTTTGGAAACAACAAAAATTCATTCGGTAGCGGGCAAACTTCCGGAGAATGCAACATTGGTTTCCAAACGGCCATTCCGAAGTCCGCACCATACAATCAGTGATGTTGCATTAGTTGGCGGCGGTGGTAATCCGCAGCCCGGCGAAATATCGCTTGCACATAATGGTGTTTTGTTTTTAGATGAACTGCCCGAGTTTAAACGGCAGGTACTGGAAGTGATGCGACAACCAATGGAAGAGCGGCGGGTTACTATTTCCAGAGCAAAGATCGCACTGGACTTCCCTGCCTCATTTATGTTGATCGCATCTATGAATCCCTGCCCCTGCGGATTTTTTAATCATCCGGAGAAAGAATGTACCTGTCCGCCGGGGGCAGTACAAAAATATCTCAATAAAATATCAGGGCCCTTGTTAGACAGAATTGATTTGCATGTAGAAGTAACACCTGTTCCTTTTAATGAACTTTCATCAGCAGCACAATATGAAAAAAGCAGCAGCATAAGAGAAAGGGTTATAAAAGCCAGGGAAATACAGGAAGAGCGGTATAAAAAAAGTGAAGGTGTTTATGCCAATGCACAAATGAGCAGCAAGCAATTGAAAGAGTTATGCGTAATCAGCAGTGCCGGAAGTAATCTTTTAAAAGCTGCCATGGAAAAATTAAATTTATCTGCCCGTGCCTATGACCGTATTTTAAAAGTAAGCCGCACCATTGCAGATTTAGCTGCCAGTGATGATATAAAACCGGAACACCTGGCAGAAGCTATACAATACAGGAGCCTGGACAGGGAAGGGTGGGGAGCATAAAATTTATTATTTTAAAAAAATACAGATGGCCAAGGCAGCAAAAATTGCTTTTTTGATACCAGACGAATTGGTGATTAATAAAATCCTCTTCATAAGAGGTAAAAAGGTTATGATTGATAAGGATATTGCAGAATTGTACGGAGTACCTACCAAAAGATTGAATGAACAGGTAAAGCGTAATAAAAAAAGATTTCCTGAGGATTTCATGTTTCGCCTTACGAAGAAAGAGAAAGCAGAGGTAGTCGCAAATTGCGACCACCTCACAGACCTGAAATATTCACCCAATTTACCCTTTGTATTTACAGAGCATGGTGCGGTTATGCTGGCCAGCGTTTTAAACAGTGACAGGGCAATAGAAGTGAATATTCAGATAGTTAGAATTTTTACCCGGATAAGGGAAATGGTATTGACTAATAAAGATATTTTACTGAAACTGGAACAGTTGGAAAAGAAAGTTACCGGACATGATGAAAACATTCAGATGATCTTTGAAGCGTTGAAACAGTTGCTCAATCAGCCAAAGGAGCCAAGGCGGAGAATCGGATTCAGAAGAAGCGGGGAGGAAGATTAGTCTCTGCCAGGTTTTATGAAACAGGAATTGATGAGTTTGATTTTTTGAATGATTTGTATAAAGTTTTTGATGGCGATTAATATGAAGAATGGTTAGTGAGCCACGAACTAAGGCGGAGGCTAGTTGGATTTCTAAAGTGTAATATCTATCTTTAAAACATGCCAACACTAGAACAACAGTTAGAGAATAATAGGAAAGAAGAAATAGAATTTCAACTTGCTAATCCTAAATTAGAAAGATTAGAATCTTTTATTTCGGGGGCAGCGGTGATAGCAGGTTTTTTGTCATTTTTTATTGCAGTTGCTATTGGTTACTTAATTTTTGGTTTTTTAATTCCAAAAAAATCAGAATGGGGTGGGATATTAGGTATTGTATATTTTTATGGGGGAATTTACTTAGCTGTGGTTGGACAAGCATGGATAGAAAAGCCACTTCAAAAACTAGTTCATTTTTTCTTTGGAATAAGTGAAGCTAAATATGAAAAGAATATTTCAACTAGAAGTAATATTAGAAGTAGGAAGTGGGATATTGAGAAGCAAATAAGAGATAGGGATGCTAAAATCCAAAGGGAAATTAAGGAAGAACAGGAAAGGAAATTAAGAGAAATCTATAAGGAAAGGGAACGTGTTTTTATAGCTAAATTAAATAATGCAGTTTATGATGTTCTAAGATTATCTTATGAGAATGCAACAACTTTATATAAACAATTACTTGATGAATATGCATCTATAAAATATCTGCATTATCATTCCAACGTATATTATCGTAACAGGTTTATCAAAATCACTTCAGCAATAAATGGTAATACAAATCCAATTTTACGAACTCGAACAACTAAACTGGCTACAAATAATGCAGAACAACCGATAACTGATAAGCCTAGTATAAAAACAGAATCACCTATCATTAAAATAAATCCAGTAATTAATTCATCCGAATCTAAAGTAGAGCCGTTTTCACCAACGTACAAACCAATTGTAATTCCTGAACCTCTAGTTGATAGTAAACCTATCAATAAAACTGAACCTTCAAATATTGCACCTACTGCTAAAACTGAAAACTTTAAACCTTTGGTTAAGCCAGAAAAAATTCATGAACAAGATAAAACAATTGAAGAATTACTTGAGAATAAGAAAAAAGCTGAACCTAAATCTACTAGCCTAACATCAGAAAGGGTACCAGTTAAAATTGATTATGCTAAGTTGAATGTAACAAGAATTGAAACTGGTAGATTAGGTGAACTTTGTGCAATTAAATTTGAAAAGAAAAGACTTGATGAACTAGGTCTTTACAGCTATAAAAGTAAAATTGAGCATTCTTCATTAAAAGATGATACACTTGGATATGATTTCATTTCATATAATCAAGATAGCAGCAAAAGATATATTGAAGTTAAATCTACAACTGATGTATTTGATGCACCATTTATTATTAGTGAAAATGAAAGGGAAGCTATTTATGGTACATTCAATTATTTTATTTATCGGGTTTACAACTTAAACACAATAACAGGTGATGGTAATGTTACCATAATAGATGGTCATACTGACATTGATAAATATTACAGTGTTACACCTTATTCTTATAAAGTTTCACCTAAGTGATTATAGCAGAAATGTTGCTAAAGTTGGAAAGCCAACTTCAGTTTTTTTTATAGTGGTAGGTATAGCACTGATATTATACATATTTTTTGGTCTATCATAAACAGCTGTATTGTCTTCTTCTGGTGTATGTGGATTCTTTTTTTGATGGTATTCATCCTTACATATAACAGTTATTAGTTCTTGTGTAACCAATCTAGCCTTAGCTTCATTTGCTTCAATTAATTCACTTGATATTGCCGCTATTGCAGCTGCTAAAACAGCTTTTCCTGTATTGTCCATTGACTTAAAATTTTGTATTTCAAAGTTAAGGAATTTTATCAAGGATACATTCCCAGCTTATTAAATGGTAGGAAGTCTTTTAAAGCTGTTATAGTGTATTGTTTTTTTCATCATACCCTGCAAACCCCTTTTTTATTCTATCAAATAATTCAGCATCATCTTGAGCCATCCTACCCATCATTTTCATATTGCCATTAATTTGTAAAAAAAATTCTTTGGCAGTGTTAGTAACCTTGTCATTCTCCAAATAAAAAATGTAAAGAAAGCCATCAATCATTTTGAATAGTATTCTACCATTTCTGTTGATACCCACATAACCACCAAGTATAAATTTGGTTGCTAAAGTTTCTGGATTATATCTAATTACATTTAAGGCACAACCATACTTATCATAACCTAGGGGTTGTTCATTCAACAGTGATAACCTCAATTCTTCTTTGGTTGCTTCTATGCCTTCATAATCTGGAATTTCATCTGTTATTAATAGCTGCCAAAGAATTGAATTTTCAAATATCTTAAACTTGGTATAATCGAATCCTTCAAAATAATGAATGGTATATCTTTTATCATCTGTTCTTTCTTGTTTGACTATTTCAACCGTGCAACCATCTTTTTTTGCATAAATGGTTGTCGCTGCATAGGATTCATATTTGCTTAGAATTCCATTATCACATTCCTTACACGTTAAATGCTTTCTAATGCCTTTCTGATGCTTTGTTTTCTTCACATCCTTGCCATCCTCCCTATTTACTTCGACTTCAAAAAAATTCCTTGGGTTATCATCATAAAGATTCTGGTACATGAATTCTGGAATGATGTGTGAACGAATCAATTCCTTTTCTTTCAAGCATAGTTTACAAATACCAATAACTGGTTCTTTCTTTGCCATAAATATGAAATGTTATAAACTATAAAAAAGGGCTACCAATTGGTAGCCCCCTTTCTAAGCTTTTCTTAAAACTAGAATCTCAACTACTAGAAGAGAAATTTGAAGAATCCAGTGTACAATGTTTAAGAACTTCTTGAACTTGTTTTGCCAACTAAATGGCTTACTTTTTAACATAAAACCGATTGTGTGTGAATCGATGTATCTGGATTCCAAAGATACCAGTATTAGCCCATTTTGGCTAAAATTGCCTTTACCCTAGGACCGTATTTTAAAAGTAAGCCGCACCATTGCAGATTTCGCCGCCAGTGAAGATATAAAACCTGAACACCTGGCAGAAGCAATGCAGTACAGGAGTCTGGACAGGTAGGGGTGGGGAGCATGAAGCCTTTCCTGCCATCTTGCCATTTTCCCCAAACTTGTCCGATATTTGATACATTGATTCCTTTCCATCTATAATCAGGCAAAAACTATCTGAATGAAAATATTATTACGCTACCTCAAACCTTATAAATGGCTGGTAGCACTCACCTTAACTTTAGCCGCCATCAATATCGGTTTTTCATTAGTTGATCCCATCTTATTAGGTAAACTGGTAAACCTCGCCAGCGACCACCAGGCCATTGAAGGTAAACCCGCTTTTAACTGGGACAGTTTTATCTGGAGTTATGGCGTTATTGACCGGAAGGGAGAAAACTACCTGCAGTTTGGTGTTTTTTATATCCTGCTGTTTTCGGTAAGCGTTGCCATGATAAGCCGTATTGCAAAAGCCTTCCAGGATTATTTTTTAAATGTGGTCATTCAAAAATTCGGAGCCCGGGTTTTTACTGATGGATTGCAGCACGCAATGAAACTTCCCTACCAGGAGTTTGAAGATCAACGCAGCGGTGAAACACTTTCGGTATTAACCAAGGTAAGGTCGGATGTAGAAAGGTTCATGACCAGTTTTATCAATATTCTTTTTGGTGTGATGGTAGGAGTTGTTTTTGTTTTTGTTTATGCCAGTTTGTACATAAGCTGGATGGTGCCGGTAGCATACCTGGTTGGTATTGCTTTATTAACCTGGATAACTAATATGCTCAGCAAGAAGATCAAGGTTATTCAAAAAAATATTGTTGGACAAACAACGGCTTTGGCAGGATCAACGACAGAGTCGTTACGTAACATTGAACTGGTAAAAAGCCTGGGACTTACCGAGCAGGAAGTTGGCCGCCTGAATAAGAATACCTATAAAATTCTGGGCCTTGAACTGACAAAAGTAAAAAGCATAAGAAGCATCAGTTTTATACAGGGCACATTTGTAAATACGCTCAGGCAGGTTATTTTATTTATACTGATGTGGCTGATCTTTAAGAACAGCATGGATGCCGGAGAGCTGATCACCATGCAGGTTTTTTCTTTCTTTATTTTTGGACCGCTGCAGGAAATTGGAAATATCCTGTTATCGTACCGGGAGGCCGAAGCTTCGCTCAATAATTTTGATAACCTGATGAAGAAGAAGCCTGAAGTTGATCCGGCAAATCCAAAAGCGTTGAATAATATTCAAACCCTTTCGTTCAAAGGAGTTTCTTTCAAACATCAAACGGCTTCGCATAAAGCCATTGATAATATCAGCTTCGATGCTAATAGCGGTGAAACAATTGCATTTGTTGGTCCTTCGGGTTCGGGTAAATCTACGTTGATGAAATTGCTGGTTGGATTATACCGTCCGCAGGAAGGGAAAATATTATACAACAATCTTGACGAAACTGAAATCCGCTTTGATGACCTTCGTAAACAAATTGGTTTTGTTACACAGGATACAAACCTGTTCAGCGGCACAATCAGGGAAAACCTGATGTTTGTAAATCCGGCTGCAACTGAAACAGAACTTAATGTAGTATTGGTTAAAGCCAGTTGTACCGGTTTACTGTCACGGGCCGAGAAAGGATTAGATACCATGATAGGTGAGGGCGGATTAAAATTATCGGGTGGCGAAAAACAACGTATTTCTATTGCCCGGGCTTTATTGCGTAATCCTCACTTACTGATTTTCGACGAAGCTACTTCTGCACTCGATTCAATTACTGAAGAAGAGATCACTAACACTATACGTGATGTCTCATCAACAAAAGGACAGATTACCATTTTAATTGCACACCGCTTAAGCACCATCATGCATGCAGACAGGATTTATGTTTTGGAAAAAGGTGATGTGGTGGAAACCGGTTCTCACGAATTATTATTGCAGGAAAAAGGTTTGTACTTTGCCATGTGGCGTCAGCAAATTGGCGAACGTAAAAGACAAACATTATCACCAACAGCCTTAAACTAAACAACATGTCGTCAATTCAAATCCTTGGCCTGGTTGCAGGTACCATCACTTCTATAACTTTCTTACCGCAGGTAATAAAAATATGGCAGTCTAAATCGGCAAAAGATCTTTCGCTGACCATGCTGGCATTGCTGATGCTTGGTGTTTCCATGTGGCTGGCATATGGCATACTGGTAAAAGATGCCGCCATTATTTATACAAACAGCATGGTGCTTGCCATGAGCATGGTAATGCTGTATTTTAAATTGAAGTACAAATAGATTGTAACTTTTGTTACCGGTTTCTTTGCCTGCTTTGTTAACTTTGCAGCCATGAGTAAGAAACCGAAGCCCAATTATTACTGGAGCATGTTAACTATGCGTTGCCCAAGATGCAGGCGTGGCCCAATGTTTAAGAACAGCAATCCCTACAAAAGCCTGAAGCTTTCCAGTATTTTTAGTATGCCTGATAACTGCCCGGTCTGTAATCAGAAGTACGATTTGGAAGATGGATTCTGGTTTGGTACCGGTTATGTGAGTTATGCGCTGGCTGTTGCTGTTTCAATGACAACCTTTGTTGCCTGGCTGGTATTAATTGGTGTTTCTGTTGATGACAACCGCATATTCTGGTGGCTGGGATTTAATATACTGTTCCTGGTAGTTATACAACCCTGGCTCATGCGTTTGAGCCGTGTTATTTACATGCGGTTTTTTGTAAAGTATGATGAGAACTATGAAAATACAAAACCAGTGGAGTTGCACTAAACGTCTCCTTTTTTAAAAATATCTGTAAAAATATTTTCTTTATTCAACTCTTCAATGTCGCCCATCAGCAGTTCAATGGCTTTAGTGCTTTTATTTATTTCCAGCAGCGATAAAATAATGGACAAGGTTAAAAATACGAGGCTGCCTCCAAATATCCAGTGTGCCATAAACATCCAGTTGTTATAAATGGTGTACATGCACAAAACACAACAGAGAAAACTCAATATGCCAAAGGCCTGCATATAACGGATCAGGTTTAAACGGCTGCGGAGGTTCTTTATCTGCTTTAAAATATTTTTCTCCCTGTCGCCCCGGTTGTATTCTTCATGGAGTTTACGCACCAGCGATGCCAGCGATAAAAACCGGTTGGTATAAGCCAGCATCAATAAGGTAATGGCAGGAAACAGTAAAGCCGGTGTGTTGATGTCAATCTCAATCATGGTACAAATTAAGTTTCTTTTTTGAAATATGTAATAAGCCGGATTCACTTATTATTGCATCTTAATAAATGCGTCATGAAAAAGGGCTTTGTTTTTTATATTCATTCTGTGGCAGGACTGGTATCCGGCATTTTTATTTTGCTGATGTCGTTATCCGGCGCTGTGTTGATTTTTCATGATGACATTGATTTAGTTCAGTTACCGGCTGTGATTGAAGCAGGGAACAAGATTGCTTCGGTTGATGATTATTATAGTTCGGTTCAAAAACAATATCCCGATGCACAGATCAGTAATTGCATACTGCCATCCGCAAGCGATAAACCTGTTTCCTTTTTTATTTATGATTCATCTTATAAGAACGGAACAAAAGCATTGGAAGTTTTTTTGCATCCGCAAACGGCAACAGTTTTAAATACAAGAAGTGCAGGTGCTGGTTTTATAAGCTGGCTGTCTAAGTTTCATAATTCCTTTCACCTGGGTAAAACCGGCGAATGGCTGCTTGGCTTTTTTGCATTGATATTTTTAGTGAGCATAGTTACAGGCATAATTTTGTTCAGGAAAAACATACTTGCTGTTTTAATATTCAGAAAGAGCGTTTATAAAAGATCAAATCTGCACCAGTTGATTGCTGTGTATGCCTTGCTGTTTAACCTGATGATAGCCGTTACAGGATTCTGGATGCAACGCTATGTTTTTAAAAAAGAGTTTTACACCAGTTATGATTATACAGCAGTATTAAAAGTTTCACCGGCATTGCCATTCAGCTTTGATTCGGCTTATAACGAAATAAAGGAGCAACAGCCTGACTTTACCGCACGTGTTATCTACTTTGCCCAAAGCAATAAAGGGAAGACTGCTGTGTACGGCAGCCGCAGCCGCAATGCCTATATCCATTCCAAAAAATTCGCCGATGTTATTTTTTTAGATAGTACAGGGGTAGTTTTAAAAACAAGGTTCATTAATGAGATAGATGTTGCAGACCGGTATGATATCATTAACTCTCAATTGCACATGGGTAAATTTGGCGGTGCAGGAATAAAAATCAGTTATTTTGTTTTTGGGTTGACCGGAGCCTTGTTAAGTATAACCGGGTTTTTAATTTGGTGGAGGAGAACAAAGGGAAATCGCCGGAAAGGCGTTCTCTCAAAATCCTGAATAATAAAACGCCTTCACGTCCCAGCCTGCCGGCAGGCAGGTTCCCGGCGAAAAAAATCACTTCGCCAAATTCACACTCAATGGCACATTCAGTTTAATGCTGAAATTTCTTCCCATGTTAAAAACGCCTGTTCGGCCAGTTGCCATATTTTCTTCTGTATACTTTAAACGGCTTAGGTGATTTTGATACGCAACGTCGGTTATATTTAATGCACTAAGACTCAGGCTGAATAAGGTCAGCTTTCTTTTGTTCACAATATCAAAACCCAGGCCTGCATTCAGTAAACTGTAACCCGGTGTTTTAGTTTCAGTATTATAAACTGTAAATACATTTTGTTTACTGAATGTATTATCTACTTCAAACTTCACATACAAATTACTGATGTTTTTGGTAAGCTTTTTAAAGCTTCCCTTAAACTCAGTAACTAATTTGCTGGCCGGCATAAAGGGCAGATATTTATTTCCTTCAATTGGATTCCTTAATTGACCGCTCACAACAGAAAATGTATTGAGTATATGCAGCCAGTCCAACGGATGCGGATGCATATCAACTGTGGCTTCCAGTCCGGTGAGCACTGCTTTTACCTGATCAAATTTAAACGCCGTTAAATCATCTCCGTTGTGATTTACTAATGAATCGCCTCCGGCAACTGCCTCCAGTTTTCTGTAAAAAATAAAATTATCAAAGTTGTTATAAAAAGCCGAAAGGCCAATGGAAATATGCCCGGCACTGTATTCCATGCCGCCATCAAACTGTAAACTGGTTTCACTTTTCAAACTGGTATTGCCATATTCGTAGCGAATGGTTCCTTCGTGTGCGCCATTACTTGTAAGTTCCGGAATACTTGGCGCCCGGAAACCACGTGCAACATTGAACTTTAAATTAACGGATTTTGATACCTGTGCAGCCAGGCCAGCGCTTCCCGAAATATTTGAAAAAGATTTTTTAAACGCACTGCCTTTTACAGTAGTACCGTCCAGCAATGGATCTGTATTAATATTTCTGTTATCGAAACGTAAACCTCCGCTCAGTGTAATTTTGCCGATTGTTTTTTGCGTAAAAGCGTAAACTCCAAAATCAAATAAATGGTAATCAGGAATCAGTTGCTCAACACCCTTATTGTTATTTGTTTGCTGCATACCGTTTACACCTACCGAAGTCTTCCAGCCCTTTAATTCATTCAAATGGAGTTGTGCGGTGTAAGTGATGGTTTTCAAATCAAAAAAAAGCGATCGCTCTGTCATATCATCGGGGTTGCCAAACTCCTCACGTTTGTTTTGTTGAAAACCAACATTAAATGTCAGGCGGTTCATTCCTATCTTAATGTTATTATCTGTTGCAATTTTGAAATGCCTGATATGCTGATAAGGGATCAGCGGCGTGCTGGTTTTAAAATCATCATTGGTTACCCTGGCAGTTCCACCGCCGGCTATTGGTTTGATAAAATACCCAACGGTATCTCTTTCGCCTTCTATTAAACCGGCTTTCAAATTAAACTGGCTGATCAGTAAATGACTGAAACCCCATTTACCATTGTAACCTGCATAACCACCTATATTATTCTCGGTAAACTTGGAGTTAAAGACCCGGCCATCGTATTTATTCTTATAATCACCGGCTGCTTTATTGGATGTATAAATATTCCAGTTAAACCCGTTTTTATTTCCCCCGATATTAAGATTGATGGTACTGAGGTTATTATTGGTCTGGTAATTACTTGACAGATTTGTCTTAATGGTATTTACCGGGGCAGGTACATTGGTAATAATATTTACCACACCTGCCAGGGCGTCGCTGCCATAAATTATGGAAGCAGGGCCTTTTAGTAATTCAATTTTATTTACACTGGCTTCGTCTATTTCAATACCATGTTCATCTCCCCATTGCTGCCCTTCCTGCCTTACCCCATCATTGATAGTTAATACACGGTTATAACTCAAACCACGGATCACAGGTTTTGAAATGGCCGGGCCGGTTGCCAGGGTTGATACGCCTCCGATCTTCGTCAGCGATTCAATAATATTTGAAGAGCTGTTTTGAAAAAAATCTTCTTTACGCATTACACTTACCGAAAACGGAACTTTCTTTAATTGTGTGGCACCGGTTACGCCGGTAACAACCACAGCATTGTTTTCAATGATTGATTCGCTGAGAGCAAAATCTTTTTTCAGGTCGGTAACGATATCAATGTTTTCTGCAATGTTTGAATAACCAATATGCGATATCTCTACCAGGTGTTTCCCCAGCGGAATATTGCTGATGATAAAATATCCCTTAGTATCAGTTGCTGTGCCGGTTTTAATATCGGCAATATAAACCGAAACGCCTTCGATGGCAGCGCCTGTTTTAGTATCAGTTATATTACCCGAAAAAGTACCGTTGGTATAATGCACAGCAGCGATATAGGAATTGTCCTGGGTAAGGGCAGGCATACTTATTAATAACAGACAGGAAAAAAATAATATTGTAATAATTCGCATGGAAATTGTTTTAATATAAATTTATGTACAGGGGTAAAAACTCATCTAAATGAAAAAGGTAAACCCTGAATTAAGAATTAATATTAAACTGCCGGCGGCCCACGCAATGAACGGGAAAGTGGTTCTGAAGTAGATAAGCTGACTGTGTTACCTGTTTTTGTAACTACAAATACAGGCCGTTGTGGTGAGAATACAAAAGAATTAGATTCTGTAAATGGAGATTCAGCAACAATATTATCGCAATGGCAGTTATATAATTTTTTGCCAACATGGTCCTGTCCGCCGGTGCTGGTTTTTTTTACTGCATCTGTGTGATCAGCGAGCCAGTTATGTAAAATGATCGTAGGTGTTATACTAAATGCAAAAACGCAAAGCATAACAGCCGCAATAATTTTTTTTATGACCAGGTTCCTGAACAATGATTTAATATTTGCTACGATGTTGCAAATATACGTATTCTTATTTATTCTTTTTTGAAAAATTAAAATCTGTCATGATCGGGTAATGATCAGAATAAGGAGCTTTTATCTTACCAAATTGTGTTATAATAAAATTTTTATCTGCAAATATGTAATCTATTCTCAGCGTGGGTGAAATAAAACGAAAAGTCCGGCCAAAACCTGTCCCTTTTTTTAAAAAAGCATCCTGCAACCCTTCTTTAACGGTAAAATATGTGAAAGAATTTGGCACATCATTCAAATCGCCGCAAACAATTACCGGATAAGGGCTTTCTTTTACCCTTTTATTCAGTATCTGTGCCTGTATCGCTCTTTTTTTATAGGCCAATCTCAGTTTATAGGCAATTGCCCTGGAATCAGACACACTGGCTTTAGAAGGTTCTTTTAAATTATGCAGTGCATCATAGTCATGGTATTCAAATCTCACTGACTGCAAATGTGTGGTAAATACCCTTACTATTCGATCATGGATCTTTATGTCGGCATAAATAAGGGGTTCTGTAAAATCATCCTTATCATAAACAAAACGGGCTGTATCTAAAATGGGGTATTTAGATAAGATGACTATAGCTGTTAATGTTGTTGTTTTATAAACTCGTTTTGTATAATTGGGTTTTGCAAAATATGCATATAAATAACCAGTTTCTTTTAAAGCTGGTATAATAGAATCCGTATATTTTTTTTCTTTGAGGTACAAGTATTCCTGTAAACATAAAATGTCGGCATTGGATTTTTTTATCAGACTTATCATTTCATCCTGGTAGCTGGTTTTGCTATGGTTTTTTTTGTTGGATTCTCCCCAGCTCGATAAATTCCAGGTTAATATTCTTAAAGTTCCGGGCTCACCGGAAAAATTGAATTCTTTGTTAGGGTGAAAACTAAATACAACACTGATTTGCTGCAGGCTTAATAATAAAGCTGCCATACAAACAAACACCCACTTAGATTTACGGATCAGCCAGTAAACCAGGAAGGCTGATATCACGAAAAACAGCAAAGGGAAAATGAGACCCAGCATAGCAATAAACCAGGAATCAGAAGCACTAATGAAAGGGACCAGGCAACTGAGTAAATAAATTATCAGCGCAACAATATTTACGCTGATAATTGAAATTCTGATGATTTTTTTAAGCCTTGGCGACATGTTTTAAGTGTAAAAGAAAATACAGGCTTTCTGTTTTAATGTAAAATACCTGATATATTGTGTTTAGTTTATATTTCATTATGTAATAACCGCTAATTTACTTGAATATATTCTTCCAAAAAGGCTGGATTCAATTTCAAATTTCAATCTTCATCCCTTACCTTTGCCGCTCAAATTCAGACTTCATTATAATAAAATATTATTTATGGCTAATACCGGTAAAGTAAAATCAGTAATCGGCGCTGTGGTAGACGTTCAGTTCGACAGCGACAGCAAACTCCCCGAAATTTTAAATGCACTTGAGCTAAAGCGTGAAAACGGTGATATACTGGTGCTTGAAGTACAACAACACCTTGGCGAAGACAGTGTACGTACCATTGCGATGGACGGAACCGAAGGCCTGGTGCGTGGTACGGTTGTTATTGATACCGGTAAACCAATTGCTATGCCTGTTGGCGACGATATTAAGGGACGTTTATTTAACGTAACCGGCGATGCCATTGACGGTTTACCGCAGGTTAGCAAAGAGGGCGGTCGTCCTATTCATGCTAAACCCCCCATGTTTGAAAACCTGAGTACAGCAAATGAAGTGTTGTTCACCGGTATTAAAGTTATTGACCTGATTGAGCCTTATGCAAAAGGTGGTAAGATTGGTTTGTTTGGTGGAGCAGGTGTGGGTAAAACAGTATTGATTCAGGAATTGATTAACAATATTGCGAAAGCATATAGTGGTGTATCGGTATTTGCGGGTGTGGGCGAAAGAACCCGTGAAGGAAATGATTTGATGAGAGAGATGATTGAAGCAGGTATCATGAACTATGGCGAAAAATTTAAGCATAGCATGGAAGAAGGCGGATGGGATTTGAGTGCGGTGGATATGGAAGGCCTTAAAGATTCAAAAGCAACTTTCGTTTTTGGTCAGATGAACGAACCGCCGGGAGCAAGGGCACGTGTGGCTTTGAGCGGATTAACGATTGCCGAGTATTTCCGTGATGGAGATGGTACCGGACAAGGAAAAGACATTTTATTTTTCGTAGATAATATCTTCCGCTTTACACAGGCAGGTTCCGAGGTGTCGGCTTTATTAGGTCGTATGCCATCTGCGGTGGGTTATCAGCCAACGCTGGCAACCGAAATGGGATTGATGCAGGAGCGTATTACTTCAACTAAAAATGGTTCAATTACTTCGGTGCAGGCTGTTTATGTACCTGCGGATGATTTGACTGATCCGGCTCCGGCAACAACATTTGCTCACCTTGATGCAACTACGGTATTAAGCCGTAAGATTGCGGATCTGGGTATCTATCCAGCGGTTGATCCTTTGGATTCAACTTCAAGAATTTTGACTCCGTTAATCGTTGGAGAAGAACATTACAACACAGCTAACCGTGTAAAATTAATTTTACAGCGCTATAAAGAATTACAGGATATCATCGCCATTCTTGGTTTAGATGAATTAAGTGATGATGATAAACTGGTTGTAAGTCGTGCACGTAAAGTGCAGCGTTTCTTAAGTCAGCCGTTCTTTGTGGCCGAGCAGTTCACCGGTTTAAAAGGTGTGTTGGTACCAATCGAAGATACCATCCGTGGTTTTAATGCCATTATGGATGGTGAGGTTGATGAGTATCCCGAAGCGGCATTTAACCTGGTTGGTACTTTGGAAGATGCGATTGAAAAAGGTAAGAAGCTGATGGAAGCGGCGAAGGCGTAAAAGCCCCCTGTCCCCCGGTGGGGGAACTAAGGCGCAGTCAGCTAAATTAATTTTATATAGTTCTTAAATTTATAAGTGCATTATTTTTATTGACCCGGCGATTGTTTTTCAATTAAACTTCATTGGCGTCGCACTCTTGTACTGAATAACTTTATTGAACGATAGGAAGACAGTTCTTTTTTAAATAACTATAAAAAACAAGCTCTCAGTTTTAATTAAACTGGTTTGAGTTCAGCCCTCCCCTTCGGGGAGATGGAGGGGCTTTTCCTTTGGGGCGATAACGGGCCATGACTTTAGAAATATTAACACCCGAACAAAAAATTTTCAGCGGCGATGTTTACGGCGTAATACTGCCGGGCATTGGTGGTTTGTTTGAAGTACTGGACAGGCATGCGCCGATGGTGAGTGCTTTAAAAGAAGGCAAACTGAAAATTTTAAAGGACAAAACACAAACTGCCGGTTACAATATTAAAAGCGGATTTGTGGAAGTGTTGAATAATAAGACAACTGTGTTGGTTGAAGGAGCTGTAGAAGCGTAATAAGTAAATAAAGTATTTAGAGTATAAAAGAACCCATTACCGAAAGGCCGATGGGTTTTTTAATTTTCAGCATATTCCCTATCCGTAAATTTTGCGAAGCAAAATAAAATCCGTGCCTGCCTGCAGGCAAATCCGTCTAATCAGTGTCATCCGTGTTCTATAATCATCGCTATCATTCATAGCCTTGCAAAAGATAAAAGAGGATAAGCAATTCAATACCTTATAGATTTATATTTGCCCTGTGATGCAACAAACAATTTCTATCATTATTCCTACCTACAATGAAGCAGCTTCCATTGGCAAGCTTGTTGGCTATTTACAAAAACATGGCGGAGAACAGGTTAAAGAAATAATCATCAGTGATAGTGCCAGCACCGATGAAACCGTTGCTATTGCTGAACAGGCAGGTGCCAGAGTTTTAATTTCTCCACAAAAGGGCAGAGCTGCACAAATGAATTATGGTGCAGCAAACAGCAGCGGCAGCATTTTGTACTTTGTACATGCCGATAGTTTTCCACCGGTAAATTTTGCAACAGATATTATCAATGCAGTAAATGATGGCTATGATTTTGGCCGCTACCGCACAAAATTCAATTCTAATAAAATTTTATTAAAGATAAATGCCTGGTTCACCCGTTTCAACTGGTTTATCTGTTATGGCGGTGATCAGACATTATTTATCAGCAGAAAATTATTTGAGCAATCCGGCGGCTTTAAAAACAACTTGCTTATTATGGAAGAGTTTGAGTTATGTGAGCGACTAATGAAACAAGCCCGTTACAAAATATTTAATAATGCAACTTTAGTAAGTGCCCGTAAATATGAAGGCCGCAGCTGGTTGCAGGTGCAGCTGGCAAACCGCAAGGCTGTCAAACTTTTTAGAAAAGGAGCCAGCCAGAAAGAGATAGTAAACACCTACAAAAAGATGCTGAGCTAGTAAATCAATCCAACTGCTTTTTCAATTGCACATAAGACCATGCAGTAAATGGAAGTACTAATATACTAAGCAGTGAAAGCCAGTTACCGGTAAAACTGAGTAAAGTAAAACCAACGATTAAAAGAAACAGTGGATACAAAATAAATAATAACGCAACAAGCTTAGCATCATGATGCCCTTCTTCTTTAATCAAAGTATCTCCAAGCCATTTTACAAAATAGTATAGTGGTGCATGAACAACAAAACCAACAACGGCCGGAATAAACAGCAATATCTTTTTTAACAACGGTTGTTCTACGTAAAATGATTCATGCAAAGTTTCTTTGTCATTTTCCTCAATCTCTAAAACGTATTTACTTAACTGTGGTTTAAGCGTTTCGTTAAACTGCCTTATTGCATTACCATGACTGTCTTTGTAATTAATATCTTTTTTTCTGATGATTTCTCCAAAATCAAGTTTAATATTCTTGCCAAATTTTTGGAAAGAGCTGTAGTTAATGGAGACCGGTAACACTTTTAAATCTATTCCTGCTTCCCAACTGCTGATAGCCAATCGGGCAGTGCCTTTTTTCAACGGTCGTAAATGCCATTCATTAATGCACCTGCCTTCGCTGAAGATGAGCACAATGCCTTTCTTTTTAAATAACTTTTTACAAAGATCGAAAGTGATATAATTTTCTTCCAGGTTTTCAGTGCCTTCACTAACCCGGTACACCGGAAACATTTTAAAAGTTGTAAGTATTTTTGCAAACCATTTTTTTTTAAACGCATCGCCACGGGCAAGGGAATAAATAGTACCATCAAACAAAGTACAAAGTATAATAGCATCTAAAAACGAATTTGGGTGATTGGCTGCAAGTATTAAGGGACCTTCCTGTTTTAATAATTCTTTGTTATTGATGGAAATGTCCCTGCAGTAAATGGGTAAGGCAAGCCTTGCTATAATTTTTACAGATGAGTAAAGCAATGTTCAATTAGTTTGAACTGGGAAGATAAACAGAAATCAAACAAAAAAAGCCAACGACGAATTGCGGAGGTCTTTTTCATTGTCAATGTCATTCAAAACAGGTAACTGGGTTACGTTGAGATTAAGTGCTGCCGCATCTTTCAATGTTTCTGAAAAGACTGTTGCAGTACTCCATTTTTTATTTATAAAGAACTGAGGAATGAATGTATTTGAACCCAGTAAATAATATCCGCCGTCCATTACCGGCCCTATAACAACATCAGACTCATCAAGACTGCCAAAAGCATTGTTGATAATATCAGCTGTAAGTTCAAAACAATCACTACCAATTATCACAACTTTCGAAAATCCGGCTGCAAATAATTCTTCAAAGGCTTTCCGCATTCGTTCTCCGAGATCATCTCCAAGTTGTTTTCTTTTTTCAAATCCATCCCACAAATCATCTTCATTTATTTCATCAGCATAATAAACAAATTTTGTGACCGGTAGTTCTTTTACGATTTTCTGGGTGTGTTGTAATAAATGTTCATACACCTGCAAAGCTTTGGCATCGCCAATACCTGCAGCCAGCCTGGTCTTTACTTTTCCCGAAACCGGATTACGAACAAATATGATCAAGGCATTTTTCATTGGGTAATTATGTTACTGCACCGCCACAACTGCTTCCTGCGCCTGCGGTACAGCCAAAGCAATGCTGATTAATTACGATGAAGCGGTTTATTAATTCATTGTTATTAAATGCTGAAATATGTTTACTGTTGCAATCCACTTTCAGTTCCAGCATCTGGTTAAAATCGCAATCATAAATGTATCCATCCCAACCAATGGATAATGTATTGCGGCACATTACATTTGCTGCTGCCGCAGGATTGAAAGCCGCCAGCAACTTCTCCATGTACTTTTCGTAATTGCCGGTTTGCAGCAGGTAATCTAAAAAGCGACTGATAGGTAAATTGGTAATGGCAAACAAAGCATGAAACGAAATGCCAAAATCTTTTTTCAGCGAATCTTTAAATTCTTTTTCCAATGTTGTTTGCGATGGCGGCAAAAATGCACCGGCAGGATTATAAACAAGATTCAAAATTAAATCACTCCCTTCCAAACCATAGCCAACATCATTCAGCATTTGCAATGCTTTAATGCTGTCTTCAAAAACGCCATCGCCTCGTTGCCTGTCAGTACGGTCTTTCGAATAAAACGGAAGCGATGAAACCACTTCAATATTATGCAGTTTATAAAACTCCGGCAGATCGTAATATTTTTTGTTTGCCCTGATAATGGTAAGATTGCAACGCACAATAATTTTGATATTGCTGTTTATCTTTTTTATCTCTTCAACAAACCAGCGAAAATCAGGATTCATTTCCGGAGCTCCGCCGGTAAGGTCAACTGTGGTAAAGCAATCGTTAGTCTTTATAACATCCAGGCATTGCTGCATGGTTTCTCTCGTCATGATTTCTTTTCTGTCAGGCCCTGCATCAACATGACAATGTTTGCAAACCTGGTTACACATCTTGCCTACATTAATCTGAAAAATTTCCAAGGCTGTTGGTTTCAACGGATATAGCCCGATACTTTCCAGTTTCTGCTGAAACGGAACCAAATTAAATGCATCATCATGATTGGCCCCATGCTCCAGTATCTCAATTTGTTCATGAGAGTCAGATAAAATATTTCCTTGTGCTTTTAATGATTTCATATACCCCAAACACCTAAACGGGCTTTGTACTACTCTAACAAAAAAATCAGGTTGCTGAATTAATGACAGATATAGGTTGTTATAAATTTTGTTTCATTATAACTGATAACAGCTTTAATTTAATTAAACTCCTTGCACCTCAGTTCCCCCTTTAGGGGGCGGAGGGGGTCACATAGCAATCTCCTTCACCTTATTCATCATTTGTACCCCATGTACCAATGCTGCCCCGCCTTTAATTGCTGCTGCAATATGCACAGCTTCCATCATCTGTGCCTCGCTATAACCTTTTTCATAAGCATCACTGCTGTATGCGTCAATACAGTAAGGACATTGAACTGCATGTGCAACAGCTAATGCAATCAATGATTTTTCTTTGGCACTTAATGCACTGTCGGCAAAGGCAGTACCATACCAGTCAAAAAATTTATCGGCCAGCTCCTTTTGATATTCACCCACATTTCCAAATTTCGCCAGGTCTGCAGCATTGTAATAATGATTGCTCATAAAAATTAAAGTTTATAGTTGTCTAAATAAAGTGTCCAGTCGTATTTTTTGAATTTTATTTCAGGGTTAACATCTGCTTTCAGTATTTGTTTGGTTTTAAGCAATTCAACGATTTTTTTCTTGCCGCCAAAATCTCTCCGGAACCAACTTAAAATGGCTGGCAGTTTCAAAATATTTGTTTCGGCATTGTATTCAGCTTCGGCAGATAGATATGCAGTTTCAGCAATATCCAGTTGCGTATTTATTTTTTCCGGACTGTAGAATGCAATGGGAGGGCAGCTTTTGGCACCGCAGTTCAATGCAAAATGAATGCGGTAATCCAGTTTGTCAACCCGTAAATCTTTTTCTGTTTTGTTAGGAAACAACTTGCCGAAATACCCAAGACTCCATTTGATCTTGCTTCTTCTCAATAAACCATGTTCAATTTTATCCAGGCTGAAAGTTTTTCCGGCAACGGTAATGTTTTTATTCTTAAAAAACTTATTCCTGCTTTTGTACTGATCAGGATCTTTGTGCAGCGAAGCGTTTGTATAGGCGTTGTATAAATTTACCCAGAAGGCTTTTTTGTCATCATCATTTTTCAGACCGGATGTCAGCTCGCTATAATTCAAGTTCTTTAATCGGCTTATATAATCATCAGCTGCTTCATTGGTTTTGGCAGCATACATAAAATCCTGCGATAATTTTACCAGTGCGTTTTTACTTTCATTGAACATAGGTTTTGTTTCTGGTTTAGTTACTTGTTTAATTTCCGGTTTTTCGGTTTTAGTTTCAGATACATTTTTACTGTCAGCAATAAATTTTTCAAGTATTGATTCTGTAATATCCGCCGCATTGGCAATTAAAAGTATTTTTAGATTTTTATCCAGTACAATTGTGTAGGGATACAAAGGTGGCTGAAAGGCATTGGTAAAAATGCTTTCAGTATCAATAATAATCGGGAAAGCAAAAGGCTGTCTGTTGTTGATAAATATTTCAAGTTTATCTTTAGCTTCGGTTGATACCAGCATAACCTTTAGATCTTCATTAAATTTTTTCTGGTAGCTTTTTAATTCGGGTAATGCTTTTATACAAGGCGCACACCAGGTTCCAAAAAAATCTATAATCGTTACCTGTGCTTTTAATTTTTTCAGTGTAGTTGATTTCTCGGTATAATTGAGAATTTGTTTAACAGGCAAATCAGCAACAACATCCCCTTTTTTATACGCATCTTGTGCGCTACAGTTAAGATAGAAAAGGGTTAAAAATAAAGTAAATGATCTCATTATGCCTGGTTGCTTCTGTGCAATTGAATATACGTAAATTTACAGTAAATGGTTTAGCATGTATACAACAATTGACGATGTAAAAAACTGCGCAGCTTTTCTTCAGGCAAGGGGTATAGCCAACCCTGTTTGCGGAGTTGTTTTGGGAACAGGATTGGATGCATTTTTGAATGAGCTGGATATTCAGATAACTATCCCATACAATGAAATTGCAGAGTTTCCCGAAGCGACGGTTGAATTTCATAAAGGCAACCTCCTGTTTGGTTTTTTGAATGAGTTTCCGGTGGTTGTTATGCAGGGCAGGTTTCATTATTACGAAGGATACAGCATGCAACAGGTCAGTTTTCCGGTAAGGGTAATGAAGGAACTGGGTATTAAATATTTGCTGCTCAGTAATGCTGCAGGAGGTATGAATCCGGCTTACAAAAAAGGTGATTTGGTTTTACTTACAGATCATATTAATGAACAACCAGAAAATCCGTTACGTGGTTTAAATGATCCGGCATTTGGAAATCGTTTTGTTGATATGAGTTGCCCGTATGACAGTGAGTTGAATGATAAAATTCTAAAGGCGGCCACATCTTTATCAACAGAAATGAAACAGGGTGTTTATGTTGCCGTTGCCGGCCCTAACCTGGAAACCAGGGCAGAATACCGGCACCTGCGAAGCATGGGCGCAGATATGGTTGGGATGAGTACCGTGCCTGAAGTAATTGTTGCAAACCATGTGGGGTTACCCTGTGCTGCAATTAGTGTAATTACAGATGAGTGTGATCCGGATAATCTAAAACAGGTAAATATTGCAGAAATTATTGCGGTTGCCGGCAAGGCTGATGAAAAATTAAGTAAAGTATTTACAGAAACAATCAGGCAGTTAGTTTAACTGCGGGTCAATCGGGAAATTGATCATCATTTCATATTCGCCACCAAGCTCTTGTAAACTGCCTTTCCATATCTCATCATGATCGGTATTAAAAACAAGTTTGCGGTTTGCTGATACAGTAAGCCAGCTTTTTTCAGTCAGCTCAGATGTTAACTGCCCGTCGCCCCAACCACTGTAGCCAATAAAAAATTTAATTTTATCCAGGTCTAAGCTGTTTGTTTTTATCAATGCTGTCACTGTTTCAAAATTTCCTCCCCAATAAATACCCTTACCGATTTCAACCGATTCAGGAATCAGGTCAGGATATTGGTGTATGAAATGAATTGTATTCATCTGCACAGGTCCACCATAATAAACAGGCAGGTCATGGCCTTCTATATCGGTTATCAGTTCATCTAAAGTCTGCTCAATCTGTTTATTCAAAACGAAGCCAAAACTGCCTTCCTGCCTGTGTTCGCATATAAGTACAACAGTGCGTAAAAAATTAGGGTCCTTTAAAAAAGGATCTGCAATCAATAATATGCCTGCTGCAGGTTCAATCATATTTCTAAATTAATATTTTAATGGAAAAACAACCCTGCAAAAGCCTGTTTTTATTAAAATAAATCTAAACCTTAGTTAAATTTATTGTTTAGTGGTTTTAAAGTATTTTACAGGCTCATACTGATTTACCTTTACAGCAATGAAGCGGATTTTTCCAATTATAACCATATTGATTTTACTTTCCCTGTTTGGGCTCATTTTTTTTCAGATTTTATGGATTGACAGTGCCAGGACTTCAAAGGATAAGCAGGTAAGGGAGAATATTATCCGGGCAGTAGATTATGCGGGCACACTACTTACCCAGGATAAGAGTACCCTGATGCCTCAAAACAGAAGAAATGACCTGCTTTTTCCGGGAGATAAATTGCAAATGCAGTATTTTAAACCATCTGTAATAAAACGTTTTTCCAGGGATGAAATAAGCGATATCATAAGAATGGGATTTACTAAATATAATCTCCAGGGTTATCCTTTTGAATATAATGTAATGGTAAATTCTATAAATGGCGACCAGGTTTACAGCAAAAATTTTTTTAAATACTATAACGATACTGTCAACAATTTCCAGGTTGTTTATTTACTTGATCCTGGAAGTGGTACTACTTATGAAAACCTGGTAAGTGAAGAACTGCTTTCAGTAATTGTACCAAATCAGCAGCGCCTGATCTGGGAAGAAATGATCTGGTTCATTTTGGGGTCAATTATTTTTACACTTATCATTACTACTGCATTTTTTATTACCATCCGCACTTTATTAAAACAAAAAAAACTGAGTGAGATAAAATCTGATTTTATCAATAACATGACGCATGAATTTAAAACACCACTTGCAACAATATCGCTGGCTGTTGATGCACTGAAAAATGAAAAAGTGGTAGCCAGCAGGGATAAAACAAACTATTTTACAGGTATCATTAAAGAAGAAAATAAGCGGATGAATAAGCAGGTGGAAACCATACTGCAGGCGGCTTTACTGGATAAACAGGAGGTGCAGCTTAACTTAAAAAAGGTACCGGCTCATGACCTTATTGTCAGCGCTTTAAATAACATTAATTTACAGGTTGAAGAAAAGCAAGGCAAATTAGAAGTATACCTGGATGCTGAAAATGACCTCATACAGGCTGATGAAGTACATTTTACAAATTTGATAAATAACCTGCTCGATAATGCAGTAAAATATTCAAAAGACAATCTTCACATAAAGTTAAATACAAAAAATACTGGAAACTATTTTAAAATTACCATTGAAGATAATGGCATTGGTATGAATAAAGAAACCCTGAGCAGAATTTTTGAAAAATTTTACAGGGCACATACAGGAAATGTTCACAATGTAAAGGGCTTTGGCCTGGGGCTAAGCTATGTAAAAACGATGGTAGAAGCACATCATGGAACAATAAAGGCGGAAAGTATATTGGGTAAAGGAAGCAGTTTTTGTATTATTATTCCCGTTATAAAATAATTTTATCTTTTAGAAACCGGTACTACTAATTTTAATCCACTCCATTCTTCGCTAACGGCACAAACTTTTATATCCACCAGGTTATGCTGTAAGGCGAATTCACGGATTATATCTTCCGTTAAATCAGTTGCAATTCCTGAACTTTTTTTATACCATGATACCCAGATGATTATCGAAGTTTTCTTTTTACATAACTTCAAAATAGTTTTCATCTTATGTTTGAATACAGTATTGTTTTCAGCAAAAAGATGAACGAAATCAGGTATTTCAGGTGATACAACAAATTGGTTTGATATATCTGATAACAACAATTGAAAATAATTTTCAGGAGCTCCAGGTAATAATACCTTCATTTCAGGCTTAATGCCTAATTTCTTTATTAACGGAGTTCCTGAATATCCGGCAAGAGCCATAAAAACTGTTTTACAATTGTAAATTTCGGTTGTTAATAGTAATTCACATCTATCCACATATAATTCACATCTAATCCACATTAAAATTTGCTATTTAATGAGTATAGCCCCTGTGCTCATAGAATATAGTGCTGTGGATAAAAAACTTTCTCCCAAATTTGTTCAGAAAGTGGGAAAAAGTGTTATTTTGTGGTAATATCTGTTAATCACAAGGATAAATACTTGAAAATGATAGGTTTCCTCGGCGAATATGAGGCTACTTTAGATGCTAAAGGGCGCTTCCTTTTACCTGCAGGCTTTAAAAAGCAGCTGCCGGAAGAGGGTGCTACGCATTTTATCATTAACAGGGGGTTCGAAAAATGTTTAACACTGTATCCGCAACAAAGCTGGGATCCTATTTTCTCTGAAATCAGCAAATTGAATGATTTTGACCCAAAAGTAAGAGAATTCAGGCGTTACTTTTTAAATGGAGCTACGCAATTAGACCTGGATTCTGCAGGGCGCCTGTTGGTGCCGAAAAACCTCACCGATCACGCCGGACTTGAAAAAGAAATCGTGTTGGTTTCGGCTGTAAACAAAATTGAGATATGGGATAAAAGTAAGTATATGCAGTTCTTTGAAACTTTTACACCACAATCATTCAGTGATTTGGCAAATGAAGTGATGAACAGGAAGGATAGTATTTAGGAACCTGCCTGCCGTAAGGCAGGTTTGTAATTAGTTAGATGGAATGAAAAAAGAAAAAACCGATAACCAAATTCCAAATTCCAAATTCCCTGACTATCACACGCCGGTTTTACTGAATGAATGCATTGAGGGATTAAATATTAAGCAGGATGCTGTTTATGTTGATTGCACTTTTGGTGGTGGCGGACATAGTCGTGCTATTCTGAAAAAGTTAAATGCAAATGGTAAGTTGTTTGTTTTTGACCAGGATGAAGATGCCATCAAAAACCTGCCTGCCGGACAGGCAGGTTTACCTGAGGATTACAGGGTTGTTTTTATACCTCAAAATTTCAGACATCTGCAACGTTTTCTCCGACTTCATAAAGTAACCGCAGTTGATGGTATTCTTGCTGACCTGGGTGTATCCAGTCACCAGTTTGATGAGGCAGAACGTGGCTTTTCAATTCGTTTTGATGCTGCATTGGATATGCGTATGGATCAACGGCAGCTTTTAACAGCTGCAGATGTACTTAAAAATTTTACTGAGCTGCAATTGCATAAAATGTTTGAGCAATATGGTGAAGTAACGAATGCTAAAACATTGGCTAAAACAATTGTAGCACAAAGGTCACTGGCACCAATCAGGACCATCGCTGAGTTTAAGACAGCTGTACAAAGCATTGTGAAAGGGAATCCTCAAAAATATTTTGCACAGGTATTTCAGGCTCTGCGGATTCAGGTAAATGAAGAACTGGATGTGCTGAAAGAGTTACTGCAACAGATACCTGCTGTATTAAAACCAGGCGGCCGGGTTGCCATAATTACTTTTCATTCCCTGGAAGACAGAATTGTAAAGAATTTTTTTCGTAACGGCACCCTCGATAGCACCGTAGTTGATGATGTATATGGGCACCGTTTTGAAAACCCGTTTAAAGTAATTACAAAAAAACCGGTAACGGCTGCAGAGATGGAGTTAAAACAAAATCCCAGATCGAGAAGTGCCAAGTTGCGGATTGCAGAAAAAAAATAAAAGTTTCGGATTAATAATTATTGTATCAGGTAACACATGACAGAGGATAATAAAACAGAAGAACCCATTGTAACCGGTCAGAAAACTGACTGGAAAAAATTGGTGAGCCATAAATGGGTTGTTAAGAACATTCCTTTCTTTTTGTTTTTAGCCTTGCTTGCTGTATTGTATATATATAATGGCCATTATGCTGATAAGTTGACAAGAAAAATAAGTGTAACAGAGAAACATATAAAAGAACTCGAGTACGAGTATAAAACGATAAAGAGTGAAGTGATTTTCAGAAGCAAAGCGAGTGAATTGATAAAAGCAGTTGAGCCGCTGGGGTTAAAGGAATTAACGGCACCTCCAATACTGCTGGAGGAAAAAAAGAAATAACCAGGAAACTGATTTGTAATAAATAATCAGCTTATTAAAAGATTGTTTTAAAAGCCATTTAATATTGGATATAAAAAAAGACATACTCTGGAGAGTTTATCTCTGTTTCTTAGGAATGGTATTACTGGGTGTAGTAGTAGTGGGCAGGGTTTTTTATATTCAACGGGTAGAAGGCGGATTCTGGAAAAGCATGGACAACAGCCTGCATTTAAAATATTTGCCCATTGATGCAGAACGGGGTACCATTTATAGTGAAGACGGAAACATGCTGAGCACATCTGTTCCGATTTTTGATGTATATGTTGATTTTGCTGCAGAGGGGCTGAGGGAAAAAGCAGGTATACGGTTTACGAACAATTTAGATTCGCTGAGTTATTGTTTAGCAAATCTTTTTAATGATAAATCTGCCGCAGACTACAAAAAAGAACTTAAACAGGGGTATAAAAGTAAAAGCAGGTACTATGCTTTAAAAAAGAAAATATCTTTTTCGGAATATAAGGAGCTGAGAGGTTTTCCTTTAGTGAAGCTGGGGAAAAACAGAAGCGGGTTTATAATTGAAGCAAGGGATAAACGTATTAATCCTTATGTATTGCTGGCTAACAGAACCATCGGCTTATCAAGAGATAATCCTAAGAATAATGTGGGGCTGGAACAACGCTACGATAGTTTACTCAGAGGGAAAACAGGGCAGCAACTGGTAAGATATATTGCCGGTGCATATATGCCTGTTGACGGAGGCGATATAGAACCTGAAAACGGAAAAGATATTGTATCAACGCTTGATACATATATACAGGATATAACTGAATCTGCATTGATGCGGATGCTGAAAGATAATAAATCAATACATGGTACTGCTATTGTAATGGAAACGGCTACAGGTAAAATAAAAGCAATTGCCAACCTGGGAGTACAACCTGATGGAACCTATGCCGAAGACCTGAATTACGGTATTGGTAAAGCAACAGAACCCGGCTCCGTTTTTAAACTGGCAACATTAATGAGTTTACTGGAAGATAAATATGTAACAATCAATTCCATTGTAGACTGTGAAAACGGATCAAAAAACTTTTACGGCCTTACAATCAGGGACTCCCATTCGGGTACGCATGAAATAACAGTTAAGGATGCTTTCGAAAGAAGCAGTAATGTAGCTTTCGCAAAACTTGCCGATCAATATTATCATACGCAGCCGTCAAAATTTACTGATCATTTGCACAAATTCAGGTTAGACAGGATTACCGGGGTAGATCTTACCGCATCTTCCGGCAGGCCTTATATTAAAAAACCAACCAGCAAAAGCTGGCAAAAAACCACCATTCCTTATATGGCACATGGTTATGAGGAACTGGTTACACCATTACACATGCTTATGTTTTATAATGCAGTAGCCAATAATGGTAAAATGATGAAACCATACCTCGTGAGTTCTGTAAGAGAGTACGGTGTTGAAGTGCAATCAATTCAACCAGAGGTATTGGATGAGAAGATTTGCAGCGATGAAACCCTGCGCCAGGTAAAAGAATGCCTGCTGGCAGTTGTACAAGGCGATCATGGTACTGCCAGAAAAATAAAAGACACTGCTTATCTGATTGCTGGTAAAACAGGTACAGCAGTAACAGCACTGGACAACAGGGGATATAATAAAGGGAATAAAATATACCAGGCTTCATTCATCGGTTATTTTCCGGCAAACGAACCAAAGTATACCATGGCAGTTGTAATTCAAAACAGTAAAGATTCAAGAATTGTTTATGGAGCAGATGTTTCAGGTACAGTATTTAAAGAGATCAGCGACAGGATATATGGGAGTTACCTCAGCAAAAGAACATATGCAGCTGTTGCCAGGCCCGATAGTTCTATATACAATTATTTCGGTTTGCAAAATGAAGTGAATTCCATTTTCAACACTTTAAATATGCCATTGACCGATTATGCAAAATCGGGCTACTGGCGATCGATACAGTTAAAAAATAATTCAGGCATTTTAAATGCACCGTCAATTTCAACTTCAACATCCGATTCTGTAACCCCTAACGTTGTCGGAATGGGCTTGAAAGATGCGGTGTATTTATTGGAAAATATGGGCCTGAAAGTAACAGCTACCGGAAGAGGGAGGGTAGTTAATCAATCACTGGCAGCAGGAACTGATTTTAAAAAAACACAAACTATTTCTTTATTTCTGAATTGACACTACAGGACATACTATATAAAGTTTCTATCCGCTCGGTAAAGGGTAATACCAATATTGATGTACATGATCTGGTAATCGATTCACGCAATGTAAAACCCGGCTCCTGTTTTATTGCATTAAAGGGAACTAGAACAGATGGGCAGATATATATTAAAGCTGCAGTTGAAAAAGGAGCTGTGGCAGTTATTTGTGAGGCCTTTCCGGCTGCGCTGAATGAGAATATTACTTATGTGCAGGTAGAAAATGCCGCTGAGGCAGCGGGGTATATGAGTCACAATTTTTATGGCGAACCATCTTTGAAATTAAAGCTGATTGGAGTAACGGGTACAAATGGTAAAACAACCATTGCCACAATCTTATGGAAATTGTTTACTGCATTAGGTTATAAAAGCGGTTTAATCAGTACGGTGCAGAATCAGGTTGGCAACGAGGTAATTGCTGCCACACATACTACACCCGATGCAGTAAGTATTAATGCGCTGCTCAGTCAGATGGCAGATGCAGGTTGTACCTATGTGTTTATGGAGTGCAGCAGCCATGCCATTCACCAGCACAGGATAACGGGCCTGCAATTTAGAGGCGCATTATTCAGCAACATCACACACGATCATCTCGATTATCACAAAACATTTGATGAATATATCCGGGTAAAGAAATCATGGTTTGATAAACTGCCGCCAACAGCTTTTGCATTGAGTAACGCTGATGATAAAAGAGGGTTGGTAATGCTCCAAAATACAAGTGCAAAAAAATATTTCTACAGCCTTAAAACCATGGCTGATTTTAAAGGAAAGATTTTGGACAACAGCCTGGATGGTTTGCACATGACGGTTAATGACAAAGAAGTTTACTTCCGGCTGATTGGTGAGTTTAACGCATATAATTTGCTGGCTGTTTATGGAACGGCTGTTTGCCTTGGAGAAGATAAAGACAGGACCCTTCAGTTGTTAAGCAGCCTGGATGGCGCTGAAGGAAGATTTGATTACATGGTGAGTAAAAAGGAAAAAGTAAAAGGTATAGTTGATTATGCACATACACCGGATGCATTATTAAATGTGCTGGCAACTATAAAAAATTTAAGACAGGGTAATGAGCAAATAATAACCGTAGTTGGTTGTGGTGGCGACAGGGATAAAACAAAACGCCCGGTTATGGCAGAAGTGGCCTGTGAGTATAGCGACAAAGTGATTTTTACATCTGATAATCCACGAAGTGAAGATCCGATGGAAATATTGAAAGACATGCAGGCCGGTGTAAATGCGGTTACAAAAAAAAAAGTCATTTCAATTGCTGACCGGAAAGAAGCAATAAAAACGGCTGTGAGCCTGGCCAATAGAGAAGATATTGTTTTAGTGGCAGGTAAAGGACATGAGAAGTACCAGGAGATAAATTCTGTTAAGTATGATTTTGATGATAAGAAGATATTGAATGAAATGTTTGAATTGTTAGGGAAATAAAACAAGTTGGCAATTTGCAGTAAACAGTTGGCAAGAGCCGCTGCGAACTGCAAATTGCGAACTGCAAATTGCGAACTGAATATATGTTGTATCACATTTTTGATTGGCTTTTTGATGAAGGTTTCCGGTTTCCGGGTATCAATCTTTTTCAGTTCATCACCTTCAGGGTGATGCTGGCCATGATATTGAGCCTGGTGATCACCACTGTTTACGGAAAGAAGCTGATAAAATATTTACAGAAAAGACAATTGGGTGAATCGGTAAGAGACCTGGGCCTTGCAGGTGAGCAGCAGAAAAAAGGAACGCCAACCATGGGGGGCATCATTATTCTGCTTGCTATATTAATACCAACTTTATTGCTGGCTAATCTTGATAAAGTTTATATAAGGTTGATGTTGTTGTGTACTGTCTGGCTTGGTACAATTGGTTTTATTGATGACTATCTGAAAATAAGATCAAAAAGAATAGCACAGGCTAAAGGCGTTGCTTATAAAAAAAGTGACAGTGATGGCCTGGCAGGAAGGTTTAAAATATTCGGGCAGGTAATGTTAGGAATTATTGTAGGGGCTACACTTTATTTTACGCCAAGTGTAATTGTAGAGCGTGAAATTCATAATCCCAGCATTCAATATGTAAAAGATTCTGTTTTAAAACATGGGGAAGAACTGGTAAGTGATTCATTCCATATCATCAGCCTCGATGGTAAGGAACACATTTTTGCAAAGGTAAAAACGCCCATCACAACTATTCCTTTTGTAAAAACGCATGAATTCAATTATGCTAAACTTTTGCCGGCTTCATGGGAAAGCTATGCATATATCCTGTACATCATCATTGTAATAATTATTGTAACCGCGGTAAGTAATGGCGCCAATATTACTGACGGATTGGATGGCCTGGCAACAGGCGTGAGTGCCATCATCGGGATCTGTCTTGGTATTTTTGCCTATGTAAGTGGTAATATAAAATTTGCCGAATACCTCAATATCATGTACATCCCAAACCTGGGAGAATTATCCATTTTTATAGCAGCATTTGTTGGTGCATGCATTGGTTTCCTTTGGTACAATGCTTACCCGGCACAGGTTTTCATGGGAGATACCGGAAGCCTGGCACTGGGCGGTATTATTGCGGCGCTTGCAATTATAGTTCGTAAAGAATTACTGATACCCATTTTCTGTTTTGTATTCCTGGTAGAAAATTTAAGTGTTATGATACAGGTTGGCTATTTCAAATATACAAAGCGTAAATATGGTGAAGGGCGACGGGTTTTTTTAATGAGCCCGTTACATCATCATTATCAGAAACTGGGTTATCACGAAAGTAAAATAGCGGTCCGTTTCTGGATCATAACAATATTAAGTGTGGTTTTGGCAATTGTAACGCTGAAGTTGCGGTAAGATGTTGTGGAAAACCAAACTGGAGTTTTGCAATGGTGCAATTCCAAGTTTTTCAAGTTTGAATACGATCCGGTCTGTGAGAATGTGATAACCCTTGCTGGAAACATGACTTGTTAAATTCTATGCTGTTGAAAAACCAATTTTAAAAATCTTCGGAAAAGAAGGTTAGTAATGTACAATTAAATGAAGAAACGATTAGTCATATTGGGCGCAGGCGAAAGCGGAGTGGGTACAGCTTTGCTGGCAAAACAGCAGGGCTATGACGTATTTGTAAGTGATGCAGGAAAGATCAGAGAGAATTATAAAGAAGAATTACAAACTAACAGTATTGATTTTGAAGAAAGCCTGCATACTGCAGGCAGTATTTTAAATGCTGATGAAGTAATGAAGAGTCCGGGCATTCCGGAAAAGAATGAGATGGTTATGCAAATAAGAAAAAAAGGAATAAGCATCATCAGCGAAATAGAATTTGCTTACCGTTATAAGGGAAGCAGTAAAATCATCGCTATAACAGGCAGTAATGGAAAGACCACCACCACTGCTTTAACCTACCATATCTGTAAAATGGCAGGGGCCGATTGTGCCATGGTGGGTAATGTAGGTTATTCATTTGCAAAACAGGTCGCGGTTCGTCCAAAGGCCTTATATGTAGCAGAGATCAGTTCTTTTCAATTAGATGATATAAAAACATTCCGGCCGGATGTGGCGATACTTACTAATATCACCGAAGATCATCTTGACAGGTACGAATACAAATTTGAGAATTATATAAACAGTAAGTACAGGGTTGTAATGAACCAGCAAGAGGAAGATGTTTTTATTTATAACCTGGACGATGCAGTAACTGCAAAAACAATTAATAACTATCCCATTAAATCAACACTAGCCCCAATTACCATGAGTAAACAACTGCCACAGGGCGCCTACCTGCTTAATGCAAAAATGCACCTGAAATGGAAAAGCGAAGAAATGCAGATGAGCATTGAAGACTTTGCCATAAAAGGAAAACACAACTTGTATAACAGCATGGCTGCCAGTTTAGCTGCTACCGCAGTTGATATCCGCAAGGAAAAAATAAGAGAAGCACTGCAGACATTTGAAAGCCTGGAGCACAGGATGGAAACGGTGGCCACCATAAAAAATGTTGAGTTTGTCAACGACAGCAAAGCCACCAATATCAACAGCACCTGGTTTGCTTTGGAAAGTATGGATAAACCGGTGATACTGATCCTGGGCGGAGTAGATAAGGGAAACGATTATTCATTACTCAGGGAACTGGTTAAGGAAAAAGTAAAAGCAATTGTTTGTATGGGAACCGAAAACAGGAAGATACATGAGGCATTTGGAGATATTGTTTCATTAATAGTGAATACCGAAAATGCAAAAGATGCAGTACAGTCAGCATTTCATTTTGCCAGTAAAGGCGATGTGGTATTGCTGAGCCCTGCCTGTGCAAGTTTTGATCTGTTTAAAAATTATGAAGACAGGGGTAACCAGTTTAAACAGGCGGTTAAAGAATTATAAGGCCCCTTCTATCTCCCCCAAAGGGGAGGAAATTTAGAAGATTGAGGCGAAGATGAATTAAAAATAAAAGTTGAAATGCTTAATTACAAAAGTTGAAAATTAAATAAATGCCCGATGCCTCTCCCGATGAATATCGGGAGAACGAGGGTGAGGCCATATGTCAGAACAAATAAACATAAAATCATTTTTTACACCCAGGATTGGCAACATGGGTGGCAACCTGGTCAGCAAAACCAAGGGCGACCGTGTTATATGGGGGATAGTGATCATTCTTACTCTGGTAAGTTTATTAGTTGTTTACAGCAGTACCGGATCGCTGGCATATAGGTTAAGTAAGAGTACAGAGAGTTATCTCTTCAAACAGTTTGCCTTTATTTTAATTGGCTTCCTGATCATTTATTTTGCCCACAGGATTAATTACACGCTTTATTCCAGGATTGCTTTGGTTTTGTTTTTGATTTCTATTCCACTGTTGTTATATACTTTAATATATGGAGTAGAACTTAATGCCGGCAGCCGCTGGATAAAACTGCCGGTTATTAATATGACATTTCAAACTTCTGATATGGCAAAACTGGCTTTGTTCATGTACATGAGCAGGCAGCTTAGCCGCAAACAAAATGTGATCAAAGATTTCAGGAAAGGATTTTTACCTATTATGGTCCCTGTTGCAATTATCTGTATACTGATTGCCCCGGCAAATCTTTCAACAGCCATCCTGATTGGCGGTACCAGTATCATGCTCATGTTTATAGGCAGGGCTAACACGAAACATCTTTTAGCAACAATCGGAATTGCTGTAATTCCTGTTGTTTTATTATTTATTGTGGCAATAAGCACTTATGATAAGACCGAACAGAAAGCAAAAAATCTGCCGGCAATTTTTTCTGCAGGTCGTGTACCAACATGGGTTAGCCGTATTCAGACTTTTATGTACAGTAAAAAGGAGGATGCTAATGAAAAACAATACCAGATAAACCAGGCAAAAATTGCAATAGCAAGCGGAAGCTGGTTTGGAATGGGGCCGGGAAACAGCAGGGCACGAAATTTTTTACCACATTCCTACAGTGATTTTATCTATGCGATAATACTGGAAGAGTATGGTTTGATTGGTGGTGTATTTATGGTATTCATCTATTTACTGTTCCTGTACCGATGTATCCGCCTGTACCGGAAATGCCCTTACGCATTTGGTGCTTTCCTGGCGCTGGCTTTAAGTTTTATGCTGGTGATACAGGCTATGGCAAATATGGGCGTTAACGTAAATATTTTTCCAAACACCGGAGTAACATTACCGCTGGTCAGTATGGGAGGAAGCAGTTTTCTGTTCACCTGTTTATCCATCGGTATCATATTAAGTGTAGCAAGAAATGTGGAACAGTTGGAGGGAGCAAAAACAGTAGTTGTTGAAAATGAATAGATGCATAGTCATTATGTCATTATTCATTTGACTCTTGACTTTTTGAAGAATGTTTGAATTGCAGCAACTCAATGACTTAATGACCAATGACAAATAGAATTATTATAGCAGGTGGTGGAACAGGCGGCCATATTTTTCCGGCAATTGCCATTGCAAATGCCATATTGAAATTGCAACCGCAAACAACAATCCTGTTTGTTGGTGCAAAAGGGAAAATGGAAATGGAAAAAATACCACAGGCAGGATTTAAAATTGAAGGATTGGATATAGCAGGATTTAACAGGAGTTCTTTGATAAAAAATATCGGCTTACCGTTTAAGCTCATCAAAAGCTTTTTCCAGGTAAGGAGGATTTTGAAAATTTTTAAACCAACGGCGGTAATTGGCGTAGGCGGGTATTCAAGTTTTCCGGTGTTACGCCTGGCACAGGCAAAAGGAATTCCTTCTTTCATACATGAGAGCAATTCATTTGCCGGCAAATCTAATATTATGCTGGGCAAAAAAGCAATCAGGATTTTTGTTGCCAGTGACGGAATGGAAAAATTTTTTCCTGCAGAAAAAATTTTGGTAAGTGGAAATCCCGTGAGAGCAAGTATTTCAAAAAGTACCCTGAGCAGGGAAGACGCTATAAAATTCTTTGGATTGGATCCGATAAGGAAAACTATTTTGTCAGTTGGGGGCAGCCTGGGTGCAAAAAGCATTAACGAAGCACTGGATAAAAATCTGGAGGTTTTTGAAGAAAACAACCTGCAGCTTATCTGGCAAACTGGTATACCGTATGCGGCCAAAGGAAAAGAAAGGGCAACCGGGAAAAGCAATATTTGGGCAAATGACTTTATTAACCAGATGGAATATGCTTATGCAGCAGCCGACCTGGTGATCAGCCGCAGTGGTGCAATGGCCATTGCCGAGTTATGTGTGATGAAAAAAGCAGCAGTCTTTGTTCCTTTTCCATATGCTGCTGAAGATCATCAAACGGTAAATGCACAAAATTTAGTTAATAAAAATGCAGGCATAATGATAAAAGACAGTGAGGCGTTAGAACTATTGATCCCCTCTGTCATTATCCTTTCGAAAGATGAAAATAAGCAGGCAACATTAAAAGATAATATCGGCAAACTGGCCATCAGTAATGCGGATGAAGTTATTGCAGCTGAAATTTTAAAACTGATTTGAATAAAAAAGATGACCAATCTGAATAAAACTGTTGAGAATTTAATCTCCTCCCCTCCGGGGGGAGGTCGGGTGGGGGCCGTTTATTTTCTTGGCATTGGAGGAATCGGTATGAGTGCATTGGCCAGGTATTTTAAAACCAATGGGGTAGCGGTAAGCGGGTATGATAAAACTGAAACCGTGCTCACAAAGAAACTTGCAGAAGAAGGTATTGCAATACATTATGAAGATGACATTAAGTTCATTGACAAAGAAGCAGATTTGGTTGTGTATACACCCGCTGTACCAAAAGATCACAAAGAGCTTAATTATTTTTTACAGAATAATTATAAGCTGGTTAAGCGGAGTGAGGTACTGGGTGCAATAACAAACAACTCGTTTAATATATGTATAGCAGGCACACATGGTAAAACAACAACCAGTACCATGGTTGCACATATTCTGCGGCACAGTGGTTACGGGTGTAATGCATTTTTGGGTGGCATTGCTGTTAACTACAACAGCAATTTCTGGCCACAGGCCCCTGGCGGGAGCAGCCAAAAAAATGTTTGTGTGGTGGAAGCAGATGAATATGACAGAAGTTTTTTGAAATTAAGCCCTGATGTAGCCATCATCAGTTCAATGGATGCTGATCACCTGGATATTTACGGCACAGCCGAGAATATGGAACAGGCGTTTATAGATTTTTCGGAGAAGATAAAACCCGGAGGATTATTGCTGAGCAAATACGGACTTAAAAGAACGGATGATCTGAAAACAGAAAAGCACCTGACCTATCACATAAAAAATGAGAATGCAGATGTTGTTGCAGCCAATATTGAAATGAACAACGGCAGTTATCAATTTGATGTGATCATGCAGTATTGGGAATTAAAGCATGTGGTTTTGAATATGGGAGGACTGCACAATATTGAAAATATGATTGCGGCCATTTCGGTGGCACATTATCTGGAAATAGATAACGACAAAATAAGAAATGCAGTTGCTGATTTTCGGGGAGTGAAAAGAAGGTTTGAGTATATAGTGAAGCATGATGAACAGGTAATGGTGGATGATTATGCACATCATCCCGAAGAATTAAGGGCATTGATATCGGGAGCAAAAAATTTATTCCCGGGCCGGAAATGTACAGTTGTTTTTCAACCACACCTGTACAGCCGCACCAGGGATTTTGCAGATGCTTTTGCTGAAACGCTTGACCTGGCAGATGAAGTGATCCTGTTACCGATATACCCCGCAAGGGAACAGCCAATGGAAGGCGTAAACAGTGAAATGATATTGAATAAAATGAAAAACAGGAACAAGCGTGTGCTGGATAAAAAAGGATTATTAGATTGGGTTAAAGAAAATAAAACATCCTTATTGATCACAGCAGGTGCCGGTGATATTGATATATTGGTTGAGCCTTTAAAAAATTTATTAGAGCAACAAAAATGAAAAAGCAATTCACAATAAAAAAAATACTGTTTGCCACACTATGGGTAGTCATAGGTGCAGGCTCAGTTGTTTTATTGATTGCTTCCATCGGGATAAAAGATGCCAAACACTGTAAGGGTATTGAAATAAACATCAGTGGAGTTGACAATAATTATTTTGTAGATAAAAATGATATTCTGAATTCCATTAAAACAAGTGAAAAGAAAAACCCGGTTGGTAAGGCCATCGGCAGTTTCAATTTAAAGAAGATGGAAACAGAGCTGGAAAAAGACATATGGGTTAAAGACGCTGAGTTGTTCTTTGATAATAATGAAATGCTGCAGGTAAATGTATATGAGCGGGAACCTATAGCAAGGATATTCACTACTGAAGGAACAACTTTCTATATAGATCATGAATTGACGATGCTTCCATTGAGTGAAAAATTTTCGGCAAGGATACCCGTATTCACCAATTTTCCTTCAGATAAAAAAGTGCTTTCAAAAGCCGACAGCAGTTTACTGAAGGATATTAAAACGGTAAGCCTGGCAATTCAGAAAGATTCATTCAGGATGGCCATGATTGAACAGGTGGATATAACGCCGCAAAGAATATTTGAAATGATTCCAAAAATAGGTAATCAACTCATCGTATTTGGAGATGCCGGATATGCTGAAGAAAAATTTACCAGGCTGCAGTTATTTTACAAAGAAGTGATGGCTAAAGCAGGATTGAGTATTTACAGCCAGATAAACGTGCAGTATAAAAACCAGGTTGTGGCAAAAAGAAAAGATGCTGCTGACATAGCATCAGATGCCGCCCGAACCTTGGAGCTGATGAAACAGATTGCAGAAAGAGCGCAACAGGAAGCAAATGATTCTTTACAGGTAATGCAACAGGATAATATCCGCAATACAGTCGACAGCAGTTTAATTCAGCAGTCTATTCAACGGGATGACAATGCTGAATCCACCAATACCAGTGAAAAACCGAAACCACAGGAAGATCAAAAAGATCAACCTGTGGTAAACCCGGTAAAACCGGCTGTGGTGAAAGCAATAGTAAAGCAAGATAATAAACAGCTGAAAAAGCCTGAGCAATTAAAGAAAGAAACAGAACAACCAAAGGCAGTAATGCCAAAGAAGAACGATTATGATCCTGTTCCCTGAAGAGAAACGGAGCAATGATAAATGAAAATATAAATTATTAAAATACAAATAAACACAAACACAAAACATACAATTATGAATCAGGAACAACCCATCATCGTAGGTCTGGATATCGGCACCACAAAAATTGCAGCTATAGCCGGACGTAAAAATGAATACGGCAAGCTGGAAATTCTGGGCTTTGGCCGTGCAAACAGTAACGGTGTTCAACACGGCATGGTGTTGAACATTGATCAAACTATAAAAGCTATTGAGCTGGCTTTAAAAAACTGCTACGACTCCAACCCTAACCTGGAGATCGGCGAAGTTTATGTAGGTATTGCCGGGCATCATATTAAAAGCTTGCAAACACGTGGTGATATTGTACGCCAGACAACTGAAGAGGAAATAAGGCAGGAGGAAATTGACCGCCTGGTTGCAGATCAATATCGTACTTATATCCCCGCAGGTGATCAGATCATCGATGTGATTCCGCAGGAATTTACAGTAGATAATTTTCAGAATATTCCAAACCCGATTGGATACAGTGGTGTAAAAGTTGGCGCCAATTTTCATATCATCACCGGTGATAAGAATGCCATCAGAAATATTAACCGCAGTGTGGAGAAGGCGGGCCTGCAAACAAAAGATCTGGTTTTACAGCCACTTGCATCAGCGGCAGCGGTGATGTGCGACCAGGACCTGGAAGCAGGTGTTGCCATCGTAGATATTGGTGGTGGAACAACTGACCTGGCTGTTTTTTATGAAGGTATTTTAAAACATACAGCTGTAATTCCATTCGGTGGCGAAAACATAACCAATGATATTAAGACCGGGCTTGGTGTTTTAAAAACACAGGCGGAACAAATGAAAATACAGTTTGGCAGTGCACTGAGCGATGAAGCAAAAGCGAATGCCTTTATAACCATTCCCGGCTTACGTGGTATGGCACCAAAAGAAATTTCAGTAAAAAATCTTGCCGGCATTATCCAGGCACGTATGAGTGAGATCATGGATTTTGTAACCTATCATTTAAAGCAGGTTGGGTTAGACAGCCGTATGCTGAATGGTGGTGTAATACTAACTGGTGGCGGATCGCAACTGAAGCATTTGATTCAGTTAACAGAATATGTTACCGGGTTGAATGCAAGGATCGGTTACCCCAACGAACATTTATCTGGCGGGCATATTGAAGAGCTGGCCAAGCCAATGTACAGTACCTGTATCGGGTTGATATTAAAGGGATATAATGATTACGAAAACAACAACAGGCAGTTTGAAGAGCAATTTAAAAAAGTTTCTGTACCGGGCTCTTTACAACAACCGGTTGTTGATGAAACATTAGACGTGGCAGATGAAAATACTCCTGTAAAAATTAAACAGCGTAAATCGCTGAAGACTTTTATGGATGGGTTTAAAAACGGACTGATCGATTTATTTAAAGAAGAAGAAGACGCAAAATTGTAAGGCCCCCTTTATCTCTCCGCCGCGGCGGAAGGAAATGGAGTAGATATGTATGAAGATAAAAACAGAAGAAATAAAATGCTAATCTAACAAAATGCCAAATTCGAGTTCCCTCTCCTTTGGAAAGGGGTTCGGGTGAGGTCACTAACCATTAATTTAAAGGCGCAGTGTTGTAAAATGACTGCGTTGACAAAAAAAAAACTATGATACATTTTGATTTGCCTAAGGAACAATCCTCCATCATCAAAGTAATTGGTGTAGGTGGTGGCGGAAGCAATGCAGTAAACCACATGTTTTCGCAAAATATTGAAGGTGTAAACTTCATTATTTGCAATACAGATGCCCAGGCAATAGCGCAAAGCGATGTGCCTAATAAAATTCAGCTGGGGCCACATTTAACACAGGGGCTGGGTGCAGGAGCTAATCCAGAAATTGGCCGCCAGGCTACTGAAGAGAGCCTGGAAGAAATAAAACGGATACTGGAAGTGAATACCAAAATGGCATTCATCACCGCAGGTATGGGCGGCGGTACCGGAACAGGTGGCGCACCAATTCTTGCCAAGATCTGTAAAGACCTGGGCATACTTACAGTTGGTATAGTTACCACGCCCTTTGCATACGAGGGTAAAAAAAGAATTGCTCAGGCAGAAGAAGGTGTGATGTTGTTGAAAAACCATGTGGACACTTTATTGGTGATCAGCAATGATAAACTACGTCACCAGTTTGGAAATTTAAAAATGAAAGAAGCATTTGCAAAAGCTGATAATGTACTGGCAACTGCTGCAAAATGTATTACTGATGTAATTAACAGTACCGGACAGATAAATGTGGATTTTGCCGATGTATGCACCGTAATGATCAATGGAGGTGTTGCTATTTTAGGAAGTGCTGCTGCCGAAGGCGAAGACAGGGCACAGCAGGCTATTGAATATGCTATCAATTCTCCGTTGCTGAACGATAATGATATCAGGGGCGCTAAGTGGATACTGATCAATATCAATTCTTCAGAAGGAGAGCATGAGTTTACCATGGATGAGGTTGAGATCATTCAGAATTATTTATTGAGCCAGGCAGGTGCAGATACTGATGTGATTTTAGGTTTGGGATACGACAACAGTTTAGGCGCCCAGATCGGTATTACATTAATTGCAACAGGATTTGAACATAAGGATCCTTTTGAGAGAAAGCCAGCTGCAACTGAAGAAAAAAAGGATGAAAAAATTGTGATGACCCTGGAGATGCCGGTTAAGGAAAATAAAAAAGTTATACAGCAGCCTGTTTTTGAATTTGATAATAAAGAAGAAGATGAAGCAATTGCTGAAATTACTGAGCAGCCTGTAATGCAGGCTGAGCAGGAAGATTTGATGCCTAGATTAAAAGAGATTGCTGAAGAAGAAGAGATAGTAAAATTACCAAGTAAAATTACTGTGGAAAAAATCGATGATGAACCGGAGTTTTTTGAAATATCTTCGGCATCAGATCAAATTCCTGTAATAGAATTTGATATACCCCAAAGTCCACCCCCTGCTGAAAAACCAACTCCTGTATCCAAAGAAAAAAAGAAAATCACTGTAGAACATAAAAAAGCTGATAATCCTCCTTCGTCAGGAGGATACCTGGCAAAACCTGCACAAATTTATGTGGAGGAAAAACCTAAACCAGAATCCAATTCGAGTGAGGAGCTGCCGCCGTTGCAGACGAGAGAACAGGAAGACGAACCTGTAATTGAAATGCAATTGGTGGTTAAATCCCATCAAGCGGCGGAGGAGGAGCAACATGTACAACAAACTCAGCCCATCATGATTTCCGATGTTGAGGAACCTGCCATGCAGGACGAAGCAGAGGATCTTAGGCGCCGGGCCATGGAACGAATTGCAAAACTGCGTAATTTGTCATTCAATATTAACGCAGCCGATCCTAATAATGAGTTTGAAACGGTGCCTGCTTACCTTCGCCGCAATATGGAACTGCACAATTCCATTGCTGACGTGGAAAGCTTTTACAGCAACTACACCGTAAAGACAGATGATAACAATCAGACAGAAATAAGTACTATCAACAGCTTTTTAGAAGGTAAAAAACCTGATTAATATAACTATGCCAATCCCGATTTTTTCGGGATTGGCATTTAATTTTGTTTGTGTTTGGTATTTTGATTAAAAGCCCCGCTTGTAAAAGCGGGGCTGTATTTTTTTATATTGTGAAACAGCTTGTTGCAAAATATAAAAGGTGCCGGGAATTTTTTTTCCGTATCAGTTAAGTAAAGCTGCACCATTTTCAGTTAACCAGCGGTTTACGGTTTCATGTATTTCTATCGGGTGCATATCAACTGGTACTTGTGGCTTATTACGCTCTTCCAGTTCGGTAAAAATTTGTTTTTTGCAAATGCTGTCATGTATGCCGGCAATGCTGCAGGCCTTATCAAAATCGGTATGCATGCCATAGCCTACCACCACATCTGCAAGTCCCTTGAACTCAGAAAGCTTCAATATTTTCTTTACAAAATAATAAGTTTTATCCTGTATTAGTTTTGTTTCTACGGTGTATATGTGTTGCATTTCCTGTGTTTTAAATTATTATAGTTATGGTTCAGATGCTGTTTTTTGACTTTTATTAAAAGCCGTTGTTTAAACTAAAAGCTGCCTGAAGCCGGTAGTTTATCTACGTTTTAACAAAAACTATGGTTTTATACCAACAGGTAAAAGGAAAGGATTATTCATTACTGTGCAACACAACTGGTAACAAGTGCTGGTGCAATGAGTGAAAGAAATTCAAAGGATAATAGTGGAACAACTAATTGTCAGGGGAAATTATTGTTGTAAGTGATTGTTCAGAGGATAGAATGTGATAGAGGTAAGTTGTAAGCTGATGTAAAAGTATAGTTTACTATTGAAACGGGCAAGCAAATTGGCACAGAGTTATTCACAGCAATGCATATTTTATGTATAAGTGCCTGAATAGAAACGATCTGCTTTATATATTGTTAGCAGAAAAATTTGTTAAATAATGATAGTACTTAATATTGTTTAATAACTCCTGCAACCAATCCGGTATATACATTAGTTAGTTTTTATCATATTTAAATTCAAATTGGCTGCAAGCATAAATCCATTGTTATATTGATAAACTGGTTGGCTGTTTATGCGTCCTGCCTGCTGCAAAGTCTGGTTGATGTAACCTGCTTCAAGTTTAATGGTTTTATTCAGTTTATAACCCAGCAGCAACCCGATCCTGTTTTGATCAAAAATATTTGCGCCTGCGTTTTTTCCCCAGCCAATAAAAATCTCATCCTGGGCAATAATACTCCAGGGCTTTTTAACCGCCGTTTTTCTATGTAATGGTAATTCTCCTCTCACACGGTATCTCATCCTGTTTAAAAAAGAATAGTCGGTATGTTTAACAGCATTTGGCATAGCTACTTTACCAACAAAACGTTGTTCCAGCATAAAGCGGTGCGACAGATCTAAACTGCCGATCGGGTTTTTAACAATGACCTGTTCAAAAATCCGGTGTTCCGGAAAAGCAAAAGCAGCAGGATAATCGCCATATACATAGGTTTGTGCAAAAGCATATCCCGCAATTATATTTACATTTTTTCCTGCTGTGTAGTTAATGCCGGTACGGAATAACCCCTGCTGCCAGTTTTTTACAGTTTCGGCACGGCGCCATTGATACTCGGTATGAACGGCAATTTTTGATTTTATTTTAATACTGCCTGTAAAAACAAACCAACCAATGCTATTATGATCGGCAAGTCTTTGTTCCTGAGCAAAAGAAAGTTGGCTTATCAGTATAAATAAGCTGATGAAAATAGTTTTTAGCATAATGCAAATATAAAAAATCAGGCTGCAAAAATATTACAGCCTGAAATAGTTTTACCAATAGATTAATTAATTACCGTAACATCGTCATAAAATACAACCTCCCCGGTTGTAATATCATGTGTGCCGCCGGCAATTCCTATTTCTCCTTTTTCAATCATCTCTTTTAAAATAGGGCTGCGTTCCATGATAGATTTTACTGTTCTTTTTACATTGATGGTTGAAACTTTTTCTACAAAAACTTCATTTCCCGAATTCCGGTTTTCTTTAACTGTGTTCTCATCGTAAACAGCGGGTTGTATTTTACTCAGCAATGCGGTAAGATTTCCCATTTCCACATGATCGCAGGCACCTTTTACAGCGCCGCATTTAGTATGACCAAGTACAACAATGATCTTTGATCCCGCAACTTTGCAGGCAAATTCCATGCTGCCCAGGATATCTTCGTTGAGGATATTGCCAGCAATACGTGCGCTGAAAATATCACCTAATCCCTGGTCGAAGATCAACTCGGCTGATGTACGGGAATCAATACAACTCAGTATTACAGCAAACGGATGCTGACCGTCGGAAGTTTCATTGGCCTGTTGCAGTAAATTGCGGTTTACTTTAAGGTTATTGATAAACCTTTTGTTTCCGTCTTTTAAAAGATCAAGTGCCTGCGACGGCGTAATCGCTGCCTGCATTTCTTTAGTTAATGTTTTCATTTGTTTGTTTTTAGTTTTAATTAAGCTGGTTCAATAAAATTTATTTTTTCAACTGTTATATTCTTTGTTTTTGCATTGCTTTCATAATCATGTATTAATTCAACAATATCATGGGCAATTGATTTTGACCTGGTACAATCAATGATTACTTTGGAGTTTACAGGAATTTCATCCAGCGCCTTTATAACACTGGCTTTGTTGAAGAACGAAACTTCTTCTGCCAGTACCAGGTGGTGTACTTCATGTCCTTCTTCGGTAGTAACCTTATCTTTCATGTGGTAAGCATTGCGGTAGCTGTGACGCAGGGTATAAAAGATTCCAAATAAAATTCCGATAGTAATTCCTTTCAAAAGGTCGGTTGTCAGAATACCAACTACTGTTGCCACAAAAGGTACGAACTGCTCCCAGCCTTCTTTATAAATCTTTTTAAACAGGGATGGCTTGGCTAATTTGTAGCCCACCATCAGCAGGATGGCGGCAAGACTTGCCAGGGGTATCATATTTAAAACTGCTGCTAAGGTTAACGCACTTAACAAAAGAAATATACCATGTAATATGGCCGATAATTTTGTTTTGCCTCCAAATGCAATATTTGCTGAACTTCTTACAATTACCTGGGTTACCGGTAAACCTCCTATAAAACCCGAAACCAGGTTGCCCAATCCCTGTGCTTTTAATTCACGATTGGTTGGTGTTATTCTTTTGTCAGGATCCATTTTATCAGTTGCATCAACGCATAGTAACGTTTCTAAACTGGCAACAACAGCCATTACTACAGCTACAATATAAACATTAGGATTTGCTAAAGCCGAAAAATCAGGAAACGTAAACTGTCCAAAAAAACCAGACAGGTTTTCAGGAACAGGAATACTCACTACTTGTTTTGCTGTTAAAGTAAAATCGAGTATACCGGTTTGGTACAGGTTAAACATAACTATTCCAAATACAACAACAACCAGGGGTCCCTGAATCAGCTGAAATATTTTATGTTTTTTTGAAAGAACTGTGTCCCATAAAATCAAAATGGCCAACGAAATGGCTGCTATAAGCAGGGCTCCGGGAGTTATTTTATTCAGTGCATTAAAAATGGCCGAAAATGTATTGTCGCCATCTATCTGAAAAAAAGCAAAATCGCCTTCAGCATCTTTATCATATCCAAGCGCATGTGGGATCTGTTTTAAAATGATGAGTAAACCAATACCGGTAAGCATACCTTTAATTACTGATGACGGAAAAAAATAAGCAATGAAGCCGGCTTTTAAATAACCCAATGCCAGTTGTATTAATCCTGCAATTACTACCGCCAAAAGAAAGGCTTCAAATGAGCCTAAAGTACCTATGGCCGAGAAAACAATTACGGCCAGACCTGCGGCAGGCCCACTCACACCCAAAGGAGAGCCACTGGCTATACCAACTACAATACCGCCTACAATACCGGCGATAATACCGGCAAAAAGGGGAGCACCTGATGCCAGGGCAATGCCAAGGCACAAAGGCACTGCCACAAAGAACACTACAATACTTGCAGGTAAATCGTTTTTAATTTCTTTAAATAGATTTTTCAATTCCATAAAACGGTTTTTTTAAATTTTGTGGAGCAAATATAGGGGTATTATCTGAAATGATAGTAATACTATCTCATAAAATTGTAAAACTTTTATGTATTTTTACAACCTTTAGTATATAATCCGGTTTATTGAGGAAAATTAGTTTGGTACATATATATATGACATGGAAATGCAGTTGCACATAAAAATGAATGAAAAGCTCTTTTTACGGGATCCGGAGCAAACGGAACTGGGTAAAAAGATCATTCAGCATGGAATACAGGTAATTCACCGTAACGGGTTTGAGGTCTTTACCTTTAAAAAACTTGCCGGGGATATTGGTACCACAGAGGCCGGTATATACCGGTATTTTGAAAATAAGCATAAGATGCTCATGTATATTACAGCCTGGTACTGGAGCTGGCTCGAATACAGGGTTAGCATTCACACTTTAAACCTGACCGACCCCGCTGTAAAACTTAAAAAAGTCATTGAATTACTTGCAACAACCGTTGAAGATGATGTAAGTACAAGCTATGTTAATGAAAGTATTTTACACCAGATCATTATTTCAGAAGGATCAAAAGCGTATTTAACAAGGGAAGTATCCGAAGATAATAAAGCGCATTTTTTTAAGCCTTATAAAGATCTTTGCGCAAAAATAGGAGACATCATACTGGAGTTTAACCCTGCCTATAAATATCCGAGGTCATTATCGAGTACAGTTGTAGAGATGGCACATTTTCAGAATTTCTTTATGATGAACCTGCCCGCCCTGACTGATTTTGGAACAGATAAAGATGAAATGAATGTGGTTGCCTTTTTAGAAGAGCTGGTATTTGCAGCAATCCGGAAAAAATAAATCCCCCGTCAAATCAATTTTTTGAACTATCTGTTTTAACAGGTGTAACACTAACCGGTGTTTGGGTTACTGTTTGTGCAGGTGGACTATTAAGCGGAGCACCAACAGCTATATCGCAGCGATGGCCCGGTTGCCCGTGAGCAGGGTTCATACCTGCAGCAACAGTTTGTGTTGCCGGCTGTGTATTTATTTTAACAGGTGTTTGTGTTGTATTAGTAACAGTTGGCTGAGCAGGAGCACTATTTAAGGGAGCGCCAACAGATATATCGCACCGGTGCCCTGGTTCACCATGTGCCGGGTTAAGTTTGCCGGAAGCTGTAACCGGAGCAACCGGTTGAACTGTGCTGGTTTGCGGATTGATATTTACAGCATTGGTTTGCGGGGTTATGTTTACGGGTGTCGTAGTTCCCGGAATAACAGTTGTTGCAGTTCCGGTGCTGACAGGCGGTTGCGTTGTTTTGTTTTCTGATGCCGGAGTTACTAATGACTTGTCTATATAATCTTTACTGTCATTTCCTGCACAGGAAATAAATGTAGATATAGAAATGAATGCCGCAGCAGAATATAATTTTAGTGTCATAATTTTTTTTTCAGTGTCTGCAATTTACAAATGTTTGAGGGAAATGCAATAGGGATCTGAATTCAGTCATTAATAGTTTAACAGTATCAATAAAAGTAATTTAAAAGCTGCTTGTTTTCCAGCTAATTATCTTTTGTCTTTGTTGCCATTGGTTTATTATTATTGCACCACTCACTCCAGGAACCAACATATAGTTTTGGGATTTCTATGCCTGCATGGTCCAGGGCAAGAATGGTATGGCAGGCCGTAACCCCGGAGCCGCAATGAATAATAATATGCTCCCTGTCTTTACCGTTTAAGACTTCCGCATATTTTTTGCTGAGTTCGGCAGGCGGTAAAAAATTGCCCTGCTCATCTAAATTCGTTTCAAAAGGAATATTTACAGCGCCCGGTATATGGCCGGCTATGCGGTCAAATGGCTCTGTCTCTCCATCAAAACGCTCTTTGGATCGCACATCAATTACAATCGCAGTTTCATTTTTTACTGTTTCTTCCACCTCATGTATATCAGCTAGTGGCAATAACCAGTTGCTGATCTTATAGCTACTTTGCGCTGTTGGAACTTCTTTGTCATTGCTTACCGGAAACCCGGCTTTAACAGCAGCAGCAAAACCACCATCAAGCACTTGTGCATTTTTGATCCCCGCTGCTCTCAGCATCCACCAAAACCGGGCAGCTGCATTGGAGCCGTTCTTATCATCATAAATAATAACATGGGAATTTTGTGTGATGCCCAGCTTTTGTAAAACCTCAGAAAAATGCCGGGGATCGGGCAGTGGATGGCGGCCGCCATCTGAAGGTTGGACCTTTATATCTGCCATGTCTGTATTCAGATCAACAAAATGTGCACCGGCTAAATGTGAAGTTGCATATTTTTCTTTTGCATTGGCGCCCACACGGGCATCAATGATAATTGTTTCAGTTGAATCTTTTACTGATATTAACCCCGACGGGCTTATTATGGGAGATATAGCAGATTGCATAAAGTTAACTTATGGTGTTTGTAACTGAATAATATGATCGTTTTCAAATTACGGCTGGGAAATTTCAACCACAAGTTATTTATTCTTTATTACATAATTTTTGTAAGCACGAAATTTTCGGTGCAGCAGGGTTCGCCTGGCATTTGTACAGTTGCCTTTACATCGCCGCTTATGACCACCTGCAGATCATTAACTTTAAATTCAGGCGCCAGGTAGCAGGGATTAAGTCTCGTATCAATGGTGCCCAGTTCTATAAGATAAAAATTATTATTTATCAGTTTTACTGTAGCCTGCTTATTTACTATTTGGCGGAACGTAATATCAGCCTCAAAGCAATGATTGTTTTTATTGTCTGTTTTTTTACAACTTGCAGCTGTTATAATTAATACCAGCAGATATAGTAAAGAGATATTTTTCCGCATACAGTTTTTTAGAGTTGACACGCTTATTGTTCAAAACGTTGCTTTTAAACTCAATTTTTTTTGCTGAACAAAACATAAAAATATCCTGCTTTAAAAACAAGATGTTACAATTCCTCGCAATAAAATCCCTGAACGGTCAAGAGTGCAGAAACTGTTGCAGCCCGCAGTTTTTGGGTTTCAACCCGGAGGATATTATCACAATCCCCCAGGTCGAAATTCCAATGGCAATTGTTTTCAGCCAGTTCATTCAATAACGGGCTGAGCTTTTTTACCTCACCCTTTTTTGTGACTGAGGTTTTAAATACCAGTACAGTTTGCATCGTCATTTATTTTAAATAAACTGGCGTTCCCAGAAAGCAGGTGGTTCAACGCCCAGCGAACGCAGGTAAACATATCCCTGTCCGCGGTGATGAATTTCATTGTCTATAAAATAAAGTATGGAGGATACAGCTGATCCTTCATACTGGCCAAAGAGTTTAATGTTTTCACGGAATCTTTCAGGCTTTATTTGTGCCCACCAGTTGTTGATCTCATCCGTAGCTTCATCCCATGCCTGCAAAAGTTTAGCCTTGCTCTTGCCATGCTCAATATGATCGTTGAATTCTTTTACCTCACCTGTAACTATTTCACGTAAGCCGGGCCCGGCAATACCCAAAAGTTCCATAACCATTTCGGCGAAAGTACGCATCCCGCCAATGCTGTGTTTAAAGAATGCTTCTTCAGGAAAAGCTTCAATCGTTTTACGGGTCAGGCTGCGGTGGCCCTGCCAGTGTATCAGTAATTCATCGGTGGTAATTACCTGGGATATGTCCAGGGCTTCTGCTGTTGCATTGTTCATAATATAAATTTTTAAATGATTAATGATTGTGAAACCAAAATTATTATGGGGTAGTGACAGCCCTTTGTCAGCAGCTAAAAAATATTTTTTCTTTTTTTCTGTGAGCTGAAAACCTCTTGTTGACAAAGGGCTGTCATAGTACAGCTTTTACTTTGTATACTGAAAGCAGGAATGTTTTTTCACGAATACAAATAAAATGAAGATCAGATCAGGTTCAAACTTTCATTTGATGTCTTATCTTGAGGACATAGTTTATTCCATTATGGGTTCAGATACAGTAAACAGGTTCGACAGGATAGTAGCCATACTTATTCAGTTGCAGTCAAAAAAGATTGTAAAGGCGCAGGAACTTGCCGACCGCTTTGAGGTAAGCCTGCGTACCATCTATCGTGACATACGAACACTGGAAGCTTCGGGTGTACCCATTACCAGCGAGGCGGGTGTTGGTTATTCCATTATGGATGGATACCGGCTGCCACCTGTAATGTTTACACGTGAAGAAGCAGGCAGTTTTGTGGCAGCTGAAAAACTGATGCAGAAGTTTACCGACAAATCATTAGGCGGATACCATGAATCGGCGATGTATAAAGTAAAATCGGTTTTGAGGGGCAGCGAAAAAGACTGGATATCGGCATTGGAATCGCAGGTGTATATTGATGACACGCAGGTATTGTTCAACAAAAATATTCCTGACGCACTGGAAATTCTTTTTGAAAGCATTGCCGAAAAGAAGCAGGTGCATTTAAAATATCATTCGCTGGAAGCTGAACAGCCATCAGAAAGGATGATAGAAGCTGTTGGCCTTTTTCACGAAAACAATTACTGGTATGTTTTGGGCTACTGCCATTACCGAAAGGATTACCGCCATTTCCGCACCGACAGAATGCTTGCCATCAAACGCACTCAAACGCCTTTTCATTTAACGCATGGCAGTATTGATGACCACCGCAAAAAAAGAGAAGACGTTGAAAAAGTAAAAGTTAGAATATTGGTAGATAAAAATGTGGCCCGCTATATTTCATCAGGTAAAAAAGCCAACGGTTTTGTTTCTGAAACAATAAAAAAGGACAAAGTGGAAATGATATTTATGGCGCCTGATATTGAACATGGTTTTATCCGGTGGTATTTAATGTTTGCCGATTATGCAACCATACTGGAACCGGAAAGTTTAAAGGAAAGGCTGAAAGAGATATTGAAGAAGGCAACGGAGAAGCTATAGAGGAGACAGAATAAAAGGGTAAATAAAAAACCGGATGTTATTACATCCGGTTTACAAAACATTTTTATAAAATCATTTGCCCGGCGGCGGAGGTGTCATACCCTTGCGCTGCGCCTGTATCATAAAGTCTATTTTACCCTCTTTATTAAAGCGCCAGGTTTCCTGCTGGCTGATCGTATCTTTCGTCCCATTCATCTGTGTTATTATTTCACTGCCCCATATAGCTACCCAGCTTTCATTCCTGTCGGTGCTTTTTACTGCAAATGCTGCGTCAACAGTTACTTCAACACTTTTAAATGAACTGCGGTAAGCCTGCGTATTTTTCATCACGGAATCTGCGGGCCCAGCCATTGAAGAGCCGTCGGGAAAAAACATTGCCACACTGTCGGCAAAATGTTGCCGTCCAACCGACAGGTCGCCATCTTTCCATGCCTTCCATAGCGATAAAATGGTTTCGGTATTTTTTGCCGAATCCATTACAAAGGAAACCGAATAGGCAGGGGTAAAACCAGAAGTATTGGACGGTACCTGGGCCCTGGATTCTCCAGAAGCACCGGCATTGGTTTCATCGGCCTTTTCATTGTTACAGGCCATAAATGCACATGCAGTTAACAGTACAAAAATTCTTTTCATAATTGTTATTTTTTAAAATGAATAAAAAGGTTCAGGAAAGCAAACAGTTGTCGCAGGGGAGGCTTAGACAAACAAGATAAATTTTTTTGTGATCAAATCATAGTGATATTCCTCTAGGTTTTCAACAGCCATGTTTATGCGAGGCCGCTAATTTGCGTAAATGTATTAACAGCTTAACCATATTGATATGGCTCCCTGCGGGGAACTCATAAGAGCAGGGTTACTGATCACAACTTATTGGCTTAAGCCATTAAAAGGTACAGCAGCAGCCGGGAGAATCAATTCATCCCTTAAATCCTCAGTTCATTGCATCTTGCCCCAATAAACCCGCTGCAGCCCTGTATTATTGCATTTCATTAAAGTATAACTAAAAATAAAAAACATGAAAACAAGATTTTTATTCGCTGCGGCGATATTGGCCGTCATGTCTTTTTTTTCCTGCAAAAAAGATAATCCGGCACCCGGCAATCCGGCACCCGGCAATCCGGCACCCGGCAATCCGGTTGTTGAAAAAAGACTGAAGAAATTAACCAAAACAGAAGGCGGAAAAGTAACGGTTTATAACCTTACCTATAATGCTGCAGGTAAACCCGTGTCATACCGGAACGCCGACAACTCTGCGTATGTACTGTTCACATACGATGCAGCCGGAAATCTTACCGGCATTGAAGAAAAGGAAGAGGACTTCTTAAATTTCTATGTATATACCTATGCAAACAATATTCCGGTTAGCGGAATATTTGAAAGCTGGGATATCAGCGGCGGATTACCCGGCACTTTAGTTGAAGATGACCAGCTTAGCTACACAGTTACCAATAACCAGGTAAGCAAAATTAAACTGACATCACCAGGCGGGCCCGAGTGGAACTTTAATTTCACCTACACAAATGGTAACCTTACCGGGGTAAATACTGATGGGGTGATTGTTTATATTGTAGAATTTACATACGGGAATAAAAAACCCATTTACCCCAAGGTAACAAACTATATTCTGGATCAGGCAGGGTTTTCGCTGCTGTTTGCAGCCAACCACGAAATACTGAAAGCGGTTTATGATTTCCCTGGTACAACGCATGATTATACCACCAACAATATCTATACCTACGACAGTAATGGTTATGTACTTACCAGTACTGACGGTATCACCCAACAGGTATTTGAGTACGAGTAAATAAATTATTAATTTTCTTTGAGGCAGCAGGCATATACCCGCTGCCTTTTTTTTAACATTACCCCTGCCTGCTTCGGGATGTTTATGCCCAAAACAAGTATTTTTAAAAGGGGTCTTTATTTTACGCTTTGGGGTATTGGGCTTGTGCTGGTCATGTTGTAGATGTGATGATCCGGCACTTATTGTTTAGCAGTATTGTTAGGTGAAGTAACCAACAACAGGGGCAGTTTTATTTCAGCCTGTTTTTTACATAGCTGATTTCCTTTTTGCCATGTGCTGCCGGTTTGCCGTTGGTATCCACATTTACAAATACCAGTTTTTCAATCGTTAAAATAGGTTGCCGGGTAAGCTTGTTCCTTACTTCGCAACGCATGCTAATGGAAGTTTGCCCAAAGCCGGTTGCAATAATACCTATCTCAATAATGTCGCCCTGGCGGGGTGCATTAATGAAATTTATTTCCGAAATGAATTTGGTTACCACATGCGGGTTTTCCAGCTGGATGATGGCATAGATCACCGCCTCCTCATCTATCCACTGCAGCAGCCTGCCGCCAAACAGGCTGTGGTTGGGGTTAAGGTCTTCGGGCTTTACCCATTTGCGGGTGTGAAAGTTTAATTCGGGTTGCTGCTCCATTAGTAATGTTTTAAAACTTGATGATTGTACTGCAGGAAAATTATTTATTGCAGGGACTTCCGGAGTTTTTAAAACTCCGGTAATCTTTTAGCCGGTTATTTCAGCAACAGCAACTGCCCCAGATGATTTGCCATATGGTTGGTACGGCTGATGATCACGTTCAGTTTATTGCGGTGAGGTTCATTTATAAATGCTTCGGGTGTTATGGCAGTATGCCGCTCAAGCCATTGAGCAGCCGTTGTTGCTTTTATATGTTCATTCAGTTTTGCATTAACGGCCTGCAGGTTTTCTTTTAACGTGGTAATGGATGGCATTTCCTGTGCCGGGTTATCAGGGTTCTTTATAAATACGGCCTGCAGTTCAGGAAATAGTAATTCACTAAAATCTAATAAGGGAAGCACAGCATCACTAACTGCAATTAAATGGCCCAGCAGGTAAATGCCCCTGTTTTTACCCGGTGCAATTTGTTTATACAGTTGTTCATCTGTTAATTCATTTAATAATTTGTGGAACTGGTTATTTTGTACATCCCATGCGGTGATTGTCATTTTTACTAAAAGTTCTGTCTGGGTTGTCGTTGTTTGCATTGTTAGTTGTTTAGTATAAAGCTAACACAAGCAGGGCATTTTTTGTTCAGTTGTATTTTCCGAATCGCATGTGAGCGTATTATATGTTATTGGTGAGGCGACTAACAATGGTAAAAGTAGTTGCAGAGAAAGGAAAAAAATAAGAGCGGTCATCAATCTTTCTTTAACCAGCCCGTAATACTGAGCCTTGGTTTATGTGTAACCAACACCTCATGCGGCAGTTCGTTGCTTTTAAAAAATACGGCACGGCCGTTAAGCGGTGTGATCTTTTGCTGGCGGCTGTCGTGATATACACATAACTCCCCACCATCTCCTTCCGCCCAATCGGGATTAAGGTAAAAGATCATGGAGAACTGCCGGCTGTCGCTGTTGCGGAAACGGTCGATATGTTTTTTGTAAAAACTATCAACCTCGTACAACGTATAATGAAATTCGTAGCTGGTGATACCGGTAAAGCAAGTCCTGTTTAAATGAACTACAAAGGCATCCATCATATCAAAAAAGGCATTTTCAAAAACATCATTGTATTTACGGTCGAGCCAGTATATGCGGTCGGTCCGGAAATTATTATCCTGTACAATAACAGCTGCATTGCCGGTACCGGCCACATGCATCTGTTGCATAGCAAATAATTTCCGGAGATTGCCGCTCATACCGGTACTGTGCCCGATGCTTAAAAACTGTTCGGCAATGCCAATCTTATTATCAATATAACCATTGATAAGGGTATCGAATATTTGCTGCAGACAAAAGTTTAAAGATACTGAGAAGATAGTTTATTGCCGGTGAAGATAGGTTACTGACTGATAGCACTGGTAAATAGTTTTGTGTGATGAGCAAATTCAAAGCGGTATAAAAATATATATTTGTAGTTGGTGAAAACCTGCCTTTGCCGGCAAGCAGCAGACGGCAAAGGAGTCAGACAAAAAACAGGGAGCTTATCTTCTTCGCTTATGCTCCCACCCAATCGCCGGATCAATGGAATGTACCAGTTCCATGAGCGCTTTTTTAAACCGTTGACTTTTATTGATCTTATAATGGAATTTTTTTTCGGGGAAAGGCAGCTTTAAAAATAATTGTACATCCTGTACAATTTCCTCTAAAAATGAATCTTGTACAATTTTAAAAGGCGGCAGATTCATTTCCTGTGCATGCTCATCCACCAAAATCTTTAGGGCCAGCAATTTTTGCTGACTGTAGCGGCTGTAGACTTTTCTCTGCCTGCCATTGAGTTTTGGAAAATAATCTTTACTTGAGGCAGATTCCAGTTTTATATTTTGCTCCTGCAAAATGGCTCCAAGCTTTTTTTGACGGATCCCGGGTAAAAGCAGGTCTTTTAAACGCGGAAGGTAAATCACATCGTTACCGGCATAAGCGAGTTGCCTGCTGCTGAGCGGCCGGTTGCCCCATCCGGCAGCCTGTATTGATTTATCAGACGTTATCCCAAATTCCTGCTGTAAAACAGCCGATAGGGAAGTGACAGGCCACTTGCACAACTCTGCGGCAATTTGAATATCAAATAAGTTTGCAGGATTACAGCCATGTCTTTTCAATACATCCACGTCGTTGGCGCCCGAATAAACCAGTTTACATATCGCAGTGTCTTTAAAGACTGACCATAAGGGATCCAGATTTTTGATCTGAATCGGATCAACCAAAAAACAAGTACTGCCATCAAATACCTGTACAAGCTGCAGTTGAATACCGTAATGTTTATTGAAGCTGTCGAATTCCGTATCCATCGCAAATTCCTTCAGCGTATGCAGCCGTTCAGCCAATGCCTGTAATTGCTCAGCATCATCAACTAATTCGATAGGTATGCCGTTATCCGTATTTTTCAAATTTAATTTTTCGTTGTGTAAAGTTAAACCTTGCAGCAGGATTAAGCAGCAGCTGTTTTAAATATTCTTTCCCGCTGGAGCAACGGTTAAGGGAATTCAACTACCGCATTCGGTTTGTGTTACACCGCCCGGGTGAGCAGCGTATTATCTGATAATAATCAGCAGTTTATTTTTTTGTAAACTTCACATGCCACATTCCTCTTAAGTCACCCTGTTTAAAATTATAGGCATTATCTGCAGGATAAAGTGAATCAATTGTTTTCCATAATGCAGATAAACCGGCAGCTGTTTTGTCGCCATGGCAGGATGCACACATGGGTTGTAACATGATTGGTTTGTAAAAATGTATTGTTCCATCTTTACTTTTTTCAGTGATTGCTTTCAGGGAATCATTGGCAATTCCTTTTTCTTTTTGTGCGGTAAAAAAATTCAATATCCTTTCTTCGGCAGTGTCGGGTTTATTGGCCGCATTCCGGTATTTTAATGCGGTTCTCCGGATCATTACTGAATCTGCTGCATACGTATCTGTGAGTAAATGTGCATTAACCTGGCAATAGGAAACTGCTTTTTCGATACCCATTGCTCCAATGGCTGTTTGCAGGGAGTGACTCAGGGTATCGAAAGTTTTTTTTACTACACTGCCGCCCATTTTTGTGTATTGCAATTTTTCTTCATAGCTCAAACCATTCCCGTTTTTACAGGCTGTAAAAAACAATGCCAGCAATAAACTTATTGGGATTAAATAATGGGGTATAACTTTCATTCAAAATAATTTTTAAATGTTTGCAAATATTCCTGCATTTCCTTCAGGCTTTCAGTGTTAATATTTCCTTTTTTAAAATTTTCCAAATCATCCTTCAGCGGCACTAAGAAATTATGCAACTGGTTATGCGATTCACCTTTCATAGTGCATTTCTCAAAGATTGTTTTAAACTCAAACTGTAAGGGTTCATAAAGTGTGGTAACATCTTTCTTGTTGTTAATGCCAGCCTGCACCAGAGCAAGCATATTGTTGATGCCGGTAATGGTCTCAGGATTAGCTTTCCATTTTTTGCCGCTATCTAATAAAACGTTGTTTTGTTCTTCTTCATGCTGATGATTACTTTCTGTTGCTTTTTTTTTCGTTTCTGTTGATTCATGATCTTTATGATCTGCTTCCTTTTCTGAATGGTTATTACAGGCAACAAGTAAAACAAATGCCATGGGTAATACATAAAATAATATTTTCATTGTTTGATCGTTTTTTGGTTGATAATTATAAAATAGGATGCTGCAGTAAATGTTATTGTCAGGACTATCCGGAATATCATTGCATTTACTGTTTTTGGCTCATAAATTCCTCCATTGCTGATGTGTATTTTTAATCCAATAAAAGCTGCCGTTAATATTAACACAGATATGCCTAGTAACCAGGTTGACCATTTTTTTAATTTAATTATTCCATAAGCTGCAATCAGGTATATAATGCTGCTGATGAAATTTGACCATACTACAAACAAGACATAGTTCCCTTCTTTTTCACGTATACCAAACCAGTCGAAAATTACCGAACTGCTCAGAAAAATGGTAAGTAAGCCAAAGGCAGTTAACACAATTGCCGTTAAAATCAGAAGACCTTTTTTCATGTTTTTAAACTATTTAAGGTTCTATATTTATTTTTTGCGTGGATTCGGCGTATGGGGTTTTAACAGTAACCCAAAATGCTTTACCCGGCTTTATAGCCTCAACGTTTTTAGTAATTGAATTTTTACCTGGTTTTAGCCCTTTCAGTATTTCCTTCCTGATAATTTTGCCCGCTGCGTCTTTTATCTGAAGTTCTACGTTGGTAATTTTGTTCAGTGTAAAACTAATGCTGACAAGCCTTTCATTAATATCAGGATATACCTGCATTTGCAAACCATTGGTACTTTGCTGATTTAATTTGTCGGTTGGCGCAGCTGTATTCCTGATGATATACACTTTGAATAATGTATTGCTAGCTGTGCTTTCATTTCCTGTATTTATAAAAAAAACATTAGGTAATGTACTGGCTATTCCTCCATAAATATGGCCCACTAAAGTAGTGTCGGCTGTGAGTTTATCCAGTTTTATAACTTCGTTATCGTATTGCGGAATACCGGGCAGCAATATAAATTCCGAAGCAGCGCCCAATAATGCCGGCATTTCAACCGGTAATTTATACTCAGCTAAATGGCCGGTATTATCCCTGGTAACCCGGGCAATTGTTTTTACAAACGGTACTTCATCGTTTTGAACCAATACACCTGCTTCGTCGTAATACTGAGCTATACCACCAAAAAATATATTGTGCATTTCGTTATTATGCTGACTGTATAATGGGAGCACTGCACTATGATAATGATTATAATACTGGGCAAATGAATAATCAACTACATAACTTTTACTATCAATGGTTGTGCTGTTTAAAAAAGGAATGTTTGCATTGGGTTGAAATGCCCCGGAAAAGATGCTTAAACCTTCAGTTCCGTCAGTTAATATTTGCTGTACAACATTATAATCTCTGCGGTGAAATACCGAAGCATCGGTAACAGCTTTATAATTGCTGATGCCGATATTTATTCCATCGTCGGTAATAATAAATTTTCTGATTTGATCTGTATATTCCTGTATAAACCCCGGACCATGATCGGGCCCCATTGGATTATATCTGCCAAGAAATTTTTGCCCGCCAATTAAGTAGTAGGTTTCATTAATCTTATTAAGATGCCCTCCTGTTACAGCAAAAATGGTATCCGATATCTGCCTGAAAAAAGATTCGACTGGTTGTTTGTTTACGATGGCATTGATTGTATTCGGAACATCAACCGCCGTAAGTTTTCCATACGTTGTATGATTACCCAGGCTGTTACTGTATCCATAACCACCGGTGATATATAAATACTTTCCCTCCTGGTGAAACTGCATGTTTGTAGAGCTAAGCTGTTCCTGTAAATCAACAGACAGAGAACTGAGTGGCAGTTCCCAGTTTTTAAGATTGACGGGGTCAATTACTATAAGGTTGCTGTTTCTTCCGTTTGTGTTAAATGCAGCAAATGGTTGCCGCCGGTGCAAACCATCTTTTCGTCCGCCAATAATCAACCATTTGCCATTTGCCTGTCCGTAAGCGTAAGACTGAACCCCACCTAAACCAGCAATGCTTACCGGTTCCAATGCAATTTGAATAGCAGCAGTTTGAGCATTGGCTTCAACAGCAAAGACAAGTGCTAAAAATGTAATTATATAATTTGATTTCATTTCTTATTTTATTTTCATACAGTTTTCTTAACCCAAATTGAAAATTTGATATTTTCCATTTAAACATTTGCAAATGAAATGCACCCATAACAATGTGCTTTAAAACTTCGCTGGATATTGCATTGGTGAAAATGTCTTTGTGTTGTCTTTTCTTAATTAATCGAAACAGCTGTTTTCATTTTTAAAAAAGAAGTACCCAACCAAATTACCGAAGCCGTCATAGCAATGGCACCAATCAATACAAATACAGGTGGAGCCCCAAAGTAAACTTCAGCCAATATTCCAGTCGGCATAAGCAACCCGGTTAATGCCAGAACCGAAATAGCTTTTACGCTTTTCAACCTGTCCCTGAAATGAAGTAATAAATAGCCGATCAGGATATTCAGGAAGGCAAACAAATTTCCATGAACATGGGCTAGTCTGCTTTCAAAATGTTTTCCTGCCGAATAGTTAGCCACCCATTCTTCTTTGCCGGGGGCAAAATCTCTCAGATAAATAAGGAGGAATCCATAGGCCATAAAAACTCCCATGGTAAGGAATCCTATGGCGATATTATTTTTTCCGTTCATAATGTATAGTTTAATGTTGTGAATGTTCGCTGTCAAATCTAAGCATGCCTCGCCGGTAGCGGTGTAACTTAAGTTACACCAATACATGATATTGGTCAGTAAGTTTAAGTTTGCCGGGAATGAAATAATAATTGCCACTGCCTGGGCTATGAAAACCCGGACGGGATGGGATATTGGGCAGCAATATAAATTCCGATGCAGTACTCAGGATTCAAAACAGGAACAATACGCATTAACAAACCGACAACCACCGGTGCACAATAGTTTTTCTAATTTCATTCCGTCTCTTTATATTATTTACGAAGAAGTTACCCAGGATATAATAAAAGCTTTTGCCAAGACTTACGTCCATAGTACTGATTTGCCTTTTTGCATTATCTCAATATGCAAAGCAGCTGAGTTATATTGAATGCAGGCTCAGTAATGCTTTTAAAGCGGATGTTTTAAAATGCGAATGCGAAACAAAATTGGTACAGAATAACCCTTCATTACCGGAACAGCCTGTTGGTCTTGTTCATTTTCATGTGCATATTGATGATATTTTTTTTCTGAGTAATAATCAGGAAACTAATGTATGGATACTGGCCGGTTTGCAATTAAACAGCCGCTATCTTATGTACGTATCTGCAGGCCATACTAAACTGCACAGTCAACCTCCCCGTATTTAAACCTTCTTTCTTTTGGTAACATATTTTAATATGCACAGGCTATTTATGCCTGTACATCAACTATTCATTTTATAAAACTATTTATATGCGTAAACTTATTTTTATGGCCGCCGTTATTATATCATGCACAGCCGGCGCACAAACAGCAGTAAAGAAGCCTGCAATCTTATACGGGCAGTGTACTAAAGACAGCCTTTACAGCGAACCCTTTGGCCAATGGTTTAAGACCGGTTATGATAATTACAAGCCGGATATTACCACAGTAACTGCATTGAAAGCTCAGAAGCTGAATGATATAACTATCGAAATTTTCTTTGGCTCCTGGTGTGGCGACAGCAAAAGAGAGTTGCCGGGATTTTTGCAGATACTCAATACTATTTCTTTTCCTGAAAAAAAACTGTCTGTTATAGGTGTGGGAGATAGTGATTCGCTCACTAAGCAAAGCCCCCGGCATCAGGAAGCAGGTAAAGGTATTTTCCGTGTACCTACTTTTATTGTTTACAGGAATGGTGTGGAGATTAACCGTATTAATGAGTACCCGGTTTTATCATTAGAAAAAGATCTTTTACAAATTCTAAGCAATCAACCATACACATCCAATTATCCGTCTTTTGCATTGATTAACCGTTGGCTGAAAGAGGGAACGCTGCAGGATGTAAATATCAGCACAAGAAGCCTTTCGGGCCAGCTTGCAACTGTTGTAAAAAATGAAAACGAATTAAACAGCCTGGGTTACATGTTATTGAAACAGGGTAAAAAAGAAGATGCATCAAAAATATTCCAGGTGAATTATTATTTGTTTCCCGAATCTGCTAATGTTGTTTCCAGTCTGGGTGAAGGCTATTATGAAAACAACGATATGACCAGAGCTGTTTATTTCCTGGAAAAATCGCTGGAAATGAATAAAGATCCGAAAGCGGTACAGGGTATTTTATCAATTTTGTATAAAGCAAAGGAAAAAGAAAAGAGCTAAAATGAATATTGCTGAATCTTTCCCCGCCGGAGTTTTCCGGTTGGGAAAGATTTTTTATTGTACGTAAGTAATTCTTCGTAATTACAACAAAGGGGATAACCCCTACCACGGTTCGTGTCCCACAACTAATCATCTTCCCCTTAATGATCTCCATCAGATCGGCCTTATAACTTTCGCCAATTAAAATGCTGGCGCTTACATTTTTTAAATGTACCTGCCGCCCTCAATACCGGTAATGCGGTTAATGGGAATGATGCATGATTTATGTACCCGTATAAACTGCCGGGGAGGGAGCTGGAGCTAATGCAAACAAACATATTTATTGCTGAACCAGGATAGTATAACTCCCTGCCGGCAACTCAAAAGAACAGGAATGCTGATTCCTGCTTTTGGGGATAAAAGAATGCCCGGTGCTGTTAGCAGTAAAGCTTAGCTTTTGTTCTGAACGGGCGGGTAGTGTCAGCAATGCAGAACTGCCGCCGGGTATTGTGATGTTAAATACCTGTTTTTGTCGGCCCTCGTTTTTCCAGTCAGAAATAATTTTTCCAAAGGGTGAGTGATAGGAGGCAGATACCTGTGCCAGTCCTGCGGGCATGGAGGGGTTGATAAAGAATTTTTTAAAGCCGGGGTATTTGGGATCGGGCCGGATGCCGCCCAACCAGCGGTAAAACCATTCCGATACCGACCCGAACATAGGATGGCAATTGGAAAAAGTATTATCACTTTCCTTCCAGGTTTCCCAGAGTGTGGTAGCGCCTTTATCAATCATGTGGCCCCAGCCGGGGTAGGCCCTGCTGTTTATTATATCGTACACGGCCTGGGCATTGCCCGTTGCGGATAAGGCCTCGAGGATATATTTGGTTCCGAAGATACCGGTGATGAAATGTTTGCCCGGTACTGCAATGGCAGCGAGCAGGGAATCGGTTGCCCTGCTGATTTCCGGCACTGGAATAATGTTATGGTACAACAGGGTGGCAAATAAGGTCTGACGGTTTACAGGGTCGAGTACGGGTTGCCGCCAGAACTGGTTCAATATAAGATTGCGGAGTGTACCGGCCAGTACTTCAAAATGTTTCTCCTGCTTACGATCACCCATAAATGAAGCAAAACGTTGCATGATGCCGGCACACTGCAGGTAATGTGCTGTGCCGGTCAGCTCCACCGGCACCGGTTCCAGCGCTTCATGATCACTCAGCCCTTTATCCACGATCCCGTTCGGGTGAATGCGGGCTACCTTCTCCATCCACTCCAGGTCGGTGGCGTACATTTCCCGGACTAAAGCGGTATCCTGGTAATACAGCAGCAGGTCGTACTGTGTGAGCAGGAAGGCCGACTCCCAACTCAGGCCGCAGTAATTGATGCCCACATAGGGCGCAGTATCTACAAAAATGGAATCGTTCATCGCATCCACCCAGTCATATACGGTCTTACGGTAAAAGGCCTGCATATCATAATTGCAGATATAGGCTTCACGGGTGGCGTTGAGGTCGCCGCCATAGCCAAATCGCTCCCGGGCCGGGCAATCCGACTGCACTGTCACCAGGTTATTAAGAAAGGTCCGGCCGGTTATCTGCTGAATATCATTCAGCAGCGGTACCGAACAGGTGAAATTTCCCCGGTCAGCCACATTGGTATTGAGGGGCAGGCCTTCCAGGTCGGTGAATGTGGGTGCTGCGGCCAGCCCGGCGATCTCCATATAACGAAACGTATGAGATGTAAATTCGGGGCTGTACCAGGCATCGGTGCCTGCACCAAAAACATAACGGTCTTCCTGCCAGGCAATGGCCGGAGCACCGGGGCCTCCGTTGGCTTGTTTGATCTGCCCAGCCACCGTAGTGAGGGTGTTGAGTTCGCCGTTATCAAAGATCCTTTCGCCAAAACGAAAGTGGATGGTATCGCCCTGTTTTCCATGTACACGTATCCGGTAGGTTCCGGTAAAATTCACACCCATGTCAGCCAGGTATTTCCCGTTCTTCACTGCTGATATAGATACCGGGCGGATGCTTCCGGTAATTTCAACGGGCGGGAAAAATGCTTTTTGTAAACTGCCACTCGGCCCTTCCTGTACCACAGCCTGTTTCCAGCCTGCGCCGGTAAATCCCGGGTACTCCCATCCGGCTATTGCTTTGCCGGCATCATAGAGTTCGCCCAGGTATACATTATTTGTTTGTACCGGTCCGTGGGCATATGTCCAGGAATCATCCGTGACAATCTCTGCTGAGCTGCCATCCACGTACAACAGTTTCAGGCGGGCAATGAATACCGGGGACCCGGTGGGCAGTGTTCTGCGCAGGTTGAGGTTACCCCACAGCTTCATGGGAAGCGGGTCATAGAAGCCCTTGCCCAACGTTACACCCAGGCAGTTGTCTCCGCGTTTAATGGTTGCTGTAAGATCATATTCGCTATAGTAGATCCGTTTGGCAAAATCGGTCCAGGCCGGATCCAGGTACTGCTGACCTATCCGTTTGCCATTCAGCGAGGAACGGTAGTAGCCTGCCGCGGTAATGAATAAGGTTGCGGAGCGGATAGCTTTTTCCACCCCGAATTCTTTCCGGAAAAGCGGCGCCGGATCTGAAGCATATAAAAGGGAATCAGCCGGCACTGCTTTTTTTTGTACACCGATCCACCGGGCAAGGCTAAGGTCATCATCATATTTTATAGCCTGTAACTCCTGTTTTGTGCCCGTACTGAACGATACAAGAAGCAGACCCGTAAAAAGGGATATAATATATACAAATGCGCCTTTTTGTTTCATGATGATCGGGTTTGTTCTGTTGCAGCTGAGCTGCATACATAAATATAAAGTAATCGAGTGAAGGGTACAACAGCAGTATTGTCCCCTGGTTGGTTTCAAACAGTTTGTAAATTGCGATGAACTGCCATGGCTTTGGCATTAGGCACCTGCCGGCAGGCAGGGCTACTCTTAGGATTGCAAGCAGTATTTTATTTTAGAGGCATAGAGCGAACGGCTGATATGTTGTATTAATCTTCACCCTGTTTATTTTCATATTGTTGCAACCTGTTATTCAGTTGTATAATCTCTTGCTGCATGGTATTCATTCTGTTCAGTAAATAGGTAATGGTTTCAATGCCTTCCATATTAATGTCCATCTCGTAATAGAGGCGCATCATTTTTTCCAGTTCGGGTAACTGATCACGGGGCACACAAAGTTTTTCTTCGGTCTGTATAACTTCTATCAAACCCGATTGCTGTAGCGATTGTACAAAGGAAATATCAATTTGATGATGCATGCAAAATTCATTTACCAGTATCATTTCATCTGTTTGCATAATGGATCATTTTAAATTTTTCAATTCGGTGAATAATGCTTTTTCTTTTTCGGAAAGGTTAGTTGGTAGTTGCACCTGGTATGTAATGTACAGGTCGCCATACTGCTCTTCTTTTTTATATACCGGAAAACCTTTTCCCTTTAAACGGATTTTGGTGCCCGCCTGTGTTTCGGGCTTAACGGTAAGTTTTACTTTACCGCTGAGGGTATCAATAGTTGTTTCGCCACCCAGCAGGGCAGTGTACAAATCAATGCTGGCATTCATGTAAAGGTCGTTACCCAGGCGTTTATAAACAGGATGTGTAGCGATATTAAATGTAATGTACAGATCGCCAGCGGGGCCACCATTAACACCGGGTGCTCCATGGCCTTTTAGTTTTATCTGTTGTCCGTTCTCTACACCTGCAGGTATGGTAATGCGGATATTTTTTCCGTTAACGGTCAGCACCTGTTGATGGGTTGCCATGGCAGCTTCCAGGCTTAATTGTAATTCGGCAAAATAATCCTGTCCACGAAATTTTGTTTGTTGCTGCCTGCCGCCGCCCTGGCCAAACATGCTTTCAAAAAAACTGGAAAAATCATGGCCTTCAAAACCGGAGAAATCCTGTGCAGTTCTTTGTTGTGTACGGGCACGTGACTGGCGCTGCTGTTCAAACTGACCGGCATGCTGCCAGTCCTTGCCATACTGGTCATATTTTTTTCTTTTTTCCGGATCGCTCAGTACTTCATTGGCCTCATTAAGCTGCTGAAATTTTTTATGTGCTTCTTTATCATTGGGGTTCAGGTCGGGATGCTGTTTGCGGGCCAGTTTCCGGTAGGCTTTTTTAATTTCCTCTTCCGATGCATTTTTTTCGATTCCTAAAATTTTGTAGTAGTCTATAAATTCCATCTTTATAATTTTTAGTTACCTGCAACAAAGTTACTGCAGGTAATATATTATCCGGTAAGCCGTAATATGTATTAATGTTTGTGTGTTATTTTTATTATTTTATCAATACTGAGTTGCCTGTGTTCAGTCATGGTAACGAATCCTTCACTGTTATCCAGGTGTCTGTGAGGCCGGTAAGCTTTACCAGTTCATAAAAAATGCGGGCATTTACCGGGTGGAGGCGTATGCATCCATGCGAAGCCGGTGTACCCAGTTTCTTAAAGTTACCGGGCGTGGTGCCATGTATGGCATAACCACCACGGATGAAAACTACGTAAGGCATATTACCAAGTCCCCGGTAATTACCACCTGGAAATTTTTTAGATGTATACCGGGTAAACAAGGGCCCCGATGGCCGTACACTCATGGCAGGCGTTTGATATTTTCCAACGCCGGTAGATACTGCAAAACTGTCAATCAGGTTGCCATCCAGGTACAGGTACAGAGTTTGGTTCTGCTTGATCACTTCGGCATAGAGCAAGCAGTCATTCTCCCGGCAGGTGCCGCTGTCGGCCCGGAGTTTTTTGGCCAGGAATGAATCGAGCAACTCCACATTTTCACGGATACCGGCGAGGTCTTCCTGTTGATACCGATCACCTTTCTTCCAGATCCTGAGTAATGTGTCCATACTTTCAAGCATGTTCAATTCATGGTGCCAGGCTGTATCAATTTGTGTTAAAAATTCCTCTACCGAATCTTTTCCAGGAGTAAAAATGGTGCTGTCGAAAATATTACTGAGGTCAGACACAGAGTCATAAGCCACTGCCTTTATGGAATCTTTAAAACTCTGGTAAGTAAAATTTTCAAGCATTCTTTTCCGGCTCCTGTTCCTGCAGGCCGGCAATAGCGACTGCAGGATTAATGCGGCTATAATGACAGCGATAACTGTTTTTAATTTCATTCCTGTATCATCTGTTTATAAAACAAAGTCAATAATATAAATTTTTTAACTGGTACAGGCAAACCAAAATTTGTTACTGAAATGATAGTTATCAGTTTCAGATTGATCCGGGCATAAAAATATCCCGGTGGGATGTGGAATATGTTGATCAGCCCTCCTGATCCGGAATGACGAGAGCGGTTTATCCTTCCTTCGCAAAGAACTTATGAAAGTATGGAATGGTTTCAATGCCTTTATAAAAATTAGCCACATCAAATTTTTCGTTGGGGCTGTGCAGGTTATCGCTGTCTAAACCAAAACCCATGAGTACAACTTTGCAGTCCAGTTCTTTTTCAAATAAAGAACAGATGGGAATGCTGCCACCACCACGAACAGGAATAGGCGTTTTACCAAAAGTTGTTTCCATGGCTTTGGCCGCTGCCTTATACGCAGCGCTGTTGATAGGTGTTATATATGGTTCGCCGCCATGGTGTAAAGTTGCTTTAACCGTTACATAGGGCGGTGCAATTTTTTCTAAATGTTTTATCAGTATATCGGTAATCTTTTCGCTGCTCTGGTTGGGTACAAGCCTGGCTGAAATTTTTGCAAATGCTTTGGATGGTAAAACAGTTTTTGCGCCTTCGCCGGTATAACCGCCCCAGATGCCGTTCAGCTCAAGCGTTGGGCGTATGCCGGTGCGTTCGTTGGTGCTATAGCCTTTCTCTCCCCAAAGTTCTTTTATACCAAGATCATCTTTGTATTCCTGCTCATTAAATGGCGCCTGCGCCATCAGTTTTCTTTCTTCTGCCGGCGATTCCAGCACATCATTATAAAATCCCGGAATGGTTATATGATTATTTTCATCGTGCAGCGATGCGATCATTTTTGCAAGTATGGTAATGGGATTGGCAACAGCACCGCCATACACACCACTGTGCAGGTCACGGTTTGGCCCGGTTACTTCCAGTTCAATATAACTGAGTCCACGCAGGCCGATATCCAGGCTGGGTGTGTCCAGGCTGATCATGGCACTGTCGCTGATTAATACACAATCGGCTTTTAATAATGCCTTATTGGCTTTTACAAATTTGGCCAGGTTGGGTGAGCCTACTTCTTCTTCACCTTCAATACAAAACTTGATATTGTTTTCAAGCGTGTTTGTTTTGATTAAAGTTTCCAGTGCTTTTACATGCATGTAAAACTGTCCTTTATCATCGCAACTGCCACGGGCAAAAATTTTACCACCAATGATCACGGGTTCAAAGGGGCCGCTGTTCCAGAGTTCCAGCGGTTCGGCTGGCTGTACATCATAATGGCCGTATACCAATACGGTTGGTTTGGCCGGATCAATCATTTTTTCGGCATACACAACAGGGTGGCCGGCCGTTGCATGTATTTCTGCTTTATCTGCTCCTGCTTCCAGCAGGCGTTGCTTTACAGCTTCAGCACAGGCGGCCATATCGGGTTTATGTTCGCTCTTTGCGCTTACACTTGGAATGCGTAAGAGTGCTAACAATTCTTCTAAAAAACGGTCTTTATTTTTTTGCTGGTATTCTTTCCAAACTTCCATGATACTAAATTATGAATTGAAAAATATGAGCCTGCCTGTCGGCAGACAGGTTATGAATGTTAACGAAAGTAAGTTTTTTTTACCTGAATGAAGGGTATGTTAAAAAAGATAAAAAATGATATAAATGAACGGAAATAATTTTTTGTTTTAATGCTGTGCCTATACATTTGCCACAGATTGTTTGTCAATTTATCAGCCTTTGTTTTAGTTGGATCGCCTATGGTTCTGTCTAGTACAAAGGCTGAGTCCATTTTAAGATTAACCGCTAAGACGCAAAGGCGCAAAGTTTTTTTCTCTTCGGCTTGTTTAATATTTTATTTTTTGATACGCCATCTGCACCAGCCCGGTAAGCACATACAGCACTGCAATGATTGCCAATGCCCATTTAATTACAGAAAAGAAAACGGTTAAAAAAGAAACAGCAGCCGATACATGGTCATGCAGGCTGATGAGCATACCGGTGTTTTCAAGTATATCCAAAATGCCTGCCAGCAGGGCGCCACGGGCAATCAGTTTACCTGCTTTGGATGCAGGGCCCTTAATGTTTTCCGCAATTTTGTTACAGGCAAGGAATAAGAAGCCTGCATAAAAGAACAGGAATAAAAAATCATAAAAGGTATTGTAAATGGCGGCAAGTATATTATTGGGTTCGCCGGTAGATCTCCATGCTTCAATAATGCCGGTTGTTTTTGCAATGTTATAGGCAAACTCCAGGTTGAGAATACCCATGGGCGTAACAGGTGTTTTTAAATCAGCGCCTGTTTTTGTCATAACAACCATCATAGCAGCCATGCCTGTGAAGAAAAAAAGAAGCAGGAGTTTTTTCATTTTATTTTTTAGTACGCTAAAGATATTGAAATGGAGCAATTGATCTTTTGCCGGAGGTAAAAATCCTGTTTATTGCTTAATAAATTCTACTCTCCTGTTCTTTGCTTTACCATCGGCGGTAGTGTTCGGAGCAACGGGTTGCGATTCGCCCTTGCCATCGGTTTGTATCCTGTTGCCGGCCACCGGAAAATTTTCGGTTATATATGTTTTTACTGCGGCTGCCCTTTTTTGCGAAAGTAGAAGGTTATCGGCATCGGCACCATCACTGTCGGTATGGCCAATGATCTTAATTTTTAAAGAAGTGTTTTTCTGCAATGCATCAGCAAACTGGTTGATGATGGCATATGATTCTTTTTTGATTACTTCGCTGTTTACATCAAATAAAATATCGTTGGTAACAGTCTTGCCTTCATCCATCAGTTGTTTGATAAGTAAACTGCGGGCATCTGTTTCAGCAGCAGCAATGCGTACATTGGCTATCAGCATACCCAGTTCGGATGCCGGGATGATATAATTATTGTTAAAAAAGAAATTATTACGCATTTCAGCAGTGAGTGCCTGCGGCAGGTCAATCAGTTTTTTATTATCCAGATAAATACGTATCCTCGTTTTATTAATGGCAATACCAACATGCAAAACTTTGTTTACATATTTGGTGATAGGGAAATCGCTTTTATTACCCACCACATCATTTTTAAAACCATACTCAATTGTTTTGCCATCCCTTTCGTTGTAGCGGTGTATATTCATAAAGAAACGGTCTTTATAAAACATGTCTTCTTTTAAAATATTTTTTACCGGCGTTAATCCAAATTGAATGAAGGGAGTGGTGCGCTCACCGTTTTCCTGCAGGTAAAGATCAAACTCAATGGTACAGTTTTCGGGGAGCGGTTTTTTTAAAACAGGATTAACAATGGAATTGTGTACCACATCCAGCCATTTACCTTCAACCCCCTTGATGGTAACAACAGCACCGCTTCCGTTGGTGTTCCAGCTGGCAGGAAAATCGCCAATGGCATCTTTGGTAAAATGATCTTCAAAAATTACCGTGCTGCCTGGTTTAAAATCGCTGCTGCCGGACTGGGCATCACAATAATTTAAACTGAAAATAAATAACATTAAAAACCCTGCTTTCATAAATGGCCATTTAAATTGTATCAAATCTCGATGCAACATAATCCCAGTTTACCAGGTTCCACCAGTTGTCAACGTAGTCGGCTCTCTTGTTTTGGTATTTTAAATAATAAGCATGTTCCCAAACATCCAGGCCAAGCAACGGAAAACCTTTTATGTCGCTGGTATCCATCAATGGATTATCCTGGTTGGGGGTGGAGCCGATCATTAATTTTTTATTCTTACTGATGTAAAGCCAGGCCCAGCCACTGCCAAAGCGTGTTTTACCTGCATCACCAAATTGTTTTTTAAAATATTCGAAAGAAGTAAAATCTTTTACGATTGCTTTCAGCAATGTTCCTGCGGGGGCATTGTTTTCTTTTTTGGGCTGCATGCATTGCCAGAACATTTCGTGGTTATAATGTCCGCCGGCATTGTTACGCATTTTGGTTGAGTAGCTTGAAGCTTTGGCCAGTACATCTTCCAATGGCTTTGTCATATCAACATTTTCTGCAGCCGCAGCTTCTTTTACATTTTTTGCATAACCGGCTGCGTGTTTGGTATAGTGTATCTCCATCGTCATGGCATCAATAATGTTTTCAAGCGCATCATATTTATAAGGCAGGGGTTGCTGGTCGAACCCGGTCTTTAAATTAAACGGTATTAAATTATCAGGCGTAGAAAAAGATTGCAGCAGCGGGGCCGTAGCACCTAAACCAACACTGATAGCCAGGCCTCCTTTTATTGTATTGGAAATGAATGTGCGGCGGTTGGTTGTGTTTTGCTTGCTCATAAAAATATTTTATACGGTTGATTGTCTTTTAAATTTACTGAAAAAAATCTGCAATTGTTTAAAAGACCGGTGATAAAATTCTTTGCTGAAGAGCTGGGAGTCGTGCATGGCTTTATAAGTAAGAAAAATACCTACGGGTGTAAGTGCCAGCACAGCCAGCCACATACCATAAAAAGGAGAGAGGATATCTTCTTTCACAAATTTTTCGCCAAACATATTCAGCAGGTGAAAGAGTAAAAAGAAAATGATGGCAACCACCAGTGGCATACCCAGGCCTCCTTTGCGTATGATGGATCCCAGGGGCGCACCAATAAAAAATAAAACAAAGCATGCCATCGAAAGGGAAAATTTACGGTGCCATTCAATTTTATGAAACCTGATTTCCGATTTCCGGTTATCCATTTCATTCACGGTTGTTTCCAGGCTGCTTTTAATATTATTGGCCATTGAAATGGCTCCGTCTGTAACGGTGAGGCGGGCTGAATCCGGGATCAGGGAATCAAGACTGTTGACAGTTGTTTTGGGTACCTGGGTCTTTTTCCACACACTGTCATCAATGTTTGCATATATTAAATAAGCACTGAGCATCCGGTTTACCCTGCCCGATAAACTGTCGTTCAGTTTGTTTAATGAATCAAGTGAAACACTTATCTGCCGGGCACTCAGCATTTTAAAATTATTCCGGTAAACACTGTCATTTGTATTTTGTTTTTGCAGGGAGCTGATGTCGAATAATTTTTTAAATGAACTAAAACCAAGCCTGATGAATTCGGTTGAAGAATCATTACTGTTCCCGTTTTCCGAATAACGGAACCCGTTTTTCAGGTTGAATTCTAAAAACTTTTTGTCGGCTGAAATGCTCATCACACCCGTTTTTGCAATGATGCAGTTGTTTTGCAGCGGATTCGCCTGTTCGTATATCAGCACATTGTGTATTGTTTTTCCATCAGCATCTTTTTTGCCGGCTTTAATGGCATAGTTGGGTATATGCGTAAAGAAAACGCCTTCTTTAAGGTCGAAGGCCGGCTTCTTATAATAGATATCATTATAGAGTGTTACAAATTTTAAATTGGCGTAGGGAATTACATAGTTGGCAAACATAAAAGTAATGCCACAGAAAAAAAGCGCAACCCAAATCAACGGACGCATGAAACGCAGCAAAGAAATCCCGGAAGATTTAATGGCAACCAGTTCAAAACTTTCTCCAAGATTACCAAAGGTCATGATAGAGGAGATGAGTATGGCAATGGGCATGGCCAGTGTAAGCATGGAAGCACTTACGTACCATAAAAATTTTCCGATGGTGATAAAGTCGAGTCCCTTACCCACCAGGTCATCTAAATATTTCCACAGGCCCTGCATCATGAGTACAAAAAAAGCGATAAAGAACGTTATGATGAACGGCCCTATAAAAGATTTGAGAATAAGTTTATCTAATTTCTTTATCATACTCACCGGGCGATGTAAAAATTAATTGTAGTAATTTGATGCGCTATGAACGAGATTTCAAAATTAACGCTTTCTGCCGAGGAACAGCTATTGGTGAATAATGCCGGCTGGATTTTAACGAAACGTGTGATCATCGACAAGGTATACCGGCTCTTTGGGGATTTAGCAGCGGCTCAAAAAAAAATTATTGAAAAAGAAACAGGTTTATTGCCTGAAGCAGTGAGGCAATCAACTGCAAAAATTTCCAAAGGAGAAAATTACCTGCAACTGCCTTATGTACTGCTGGATTATCCCAGGTGCTTTGAGCAGGAAGACAGTTTTGCAGTACGCACCATGTTCTGGTGGGGTAATTTTTTCAGTGTTTCACTGCAGCTTTCCGGAAAATATAAACTACAGTTCCAGGAACAGTTAAGTGCTGACAAAAACAGTTTAGTACAAAACAGTTTTTATATCTGTACCAACGAAAGCCAATGGCACCATCATTTTGCAAATGATAATTACACTGCGGTGAGGGAACTTAATAATAAAGAAATGGAAGATATTATCCGGCAAAAGGAATTTATAAAACTTGCCGTAAAATTTCCTATACAACAATGGGATGAAATGCCGCTGTTACTCGAAAGATCTTATGCAAATATTATTGACCTGTTAAAGGCTTAACTTCCCAAACGGTGAAATAACTCCTTCACCTGGTATTCCCATAACTGGCTTTGGTCTTTTATTTCTTTCTTATCCGCAAAGTCGCTGATCACTAATATCGTTTGATTGGTAACTTCTGATTTATCAATGCGCCATTCAAAATATTCGTCTTTGGTCATATAGTCCCAGCGAAAGCGTACAAATTTTGCATCTTCACTTTCCAGTAATTCGGCTTTATCTTCTGTTCCGTTCCAGGTAAAACTAAAAACACCATCACGTTCATCAACTTTATCAGCAAACCATTCCTGCAGACCTGCAGGGGTTCTTAAAAAGTCATATAATATTCCGGGTGAACATCTGACAGGGTATTCTAATGTATATAATACTTTCTTACTCATTCTTAATATTTAGTAACGTTGTTATGCTGCAATAATAACAAAATAATCTACAGTACAAATTATTTCTTTCTTTATTTTTTGTTTTATTTATTAACAACAAAGATTAAACAAAATTGTTCAAAAGCTACTGAAATCCAGTGTTTTAGATTTTTTTTTTTGGCAACATATCATAAAAAGTATAAATTACGTTAATAACTGCGATAGTTTTTAACAAATTGTTAACCCGTTAAAAAAATTCTTCTTAACCTTTAAACCATCCGGCTAATGAGCATGCGCCAGCTAAAGATCACTAAGTCTATCACGAACCGTGAGAGCCAGAGTTTAGAGAAGTACCTGCAGGAGATTGGTAAGGTGGAATTAATAACACCAGAAGAAGAAGTAAAATTAGCCATCAGGATAAAACAGGGCGACCAGTTTGCTCTGGAAAAACTTACCAAAGCAAATCTTCGCTTCGTGGTATCGGTTGCCAAGCAATATCAAAACCAGGGATTAACATTACCCGATCTTATCAATGAAGGAAACCTGGGACTTATAAAAGCTGCACAGCGTTTTGATGAAACCAGGGGATTTAAATTTATCTCCTATGCAGTTTGGTGGATACGGCAGAGTATCTTACAGGCATTGGCCGAACAATCAAGAATTGTACGTTTACCTTTAAATAAAGTTGGCCTTACAAACCGCATCAGCAAAGCTTTTTCGCAACTGGAGCAGGAATTTGAAAGAGAACCAACACCGGAAGAACTTGCTTTTTTACTGGATATGGATGTGGAAGAAGTAGCTGCCACGCTTGGATCATCTGCCCGGCATTTAAGTATGGATCAGCCCCTGGCTGATGGTGAAGAAAGTACACTGATTGATGTGCTGGTTAATCATAATGCAGAAAATACAGATGATGAACTGGCTTTCAGGGCATCGCTCAAAACAGAAATAGACCGCTCTCTAAGTACTTTAACGGAAAGACAAAAAGATGTTATCCGTTTTTTCTTCGGTATCGGTATCGACCATGCCCTCAGCCTGGAAGATATAGGCGAACATTTTAACCTGACCCGGGAAAGGGTAAGACAGATAAAAGATAAAGCAATCACCAAACTCCGCACTGCATCCCGCTGCAAACTCTTAAAAGCCTACCTGGGCGCATAATTTAATTTTCATTTACGGCCTTATTTTACACTTACCGGCTATTTACAGTCATGTAATTAAAATTCCTCTGCGTAAGCTTAGCTGTTTGTTGAAATCTATTTTAATAATCCTTAATTTTCCCCGAAATTTGCACAACTATAAATTACAAAGATGTCAATTGAAATAAAAGTTCCAACAGTTGGTGAGAGTATTAGTGAAGTAACGCTTGTGAAATGGCACAAGAAAGACGGTGAATGGGCCGACAGGGATGAAGTGATTGCAGAACTGGAAAGTGAGAAAGCAACCTTTGAATTAAATGCAGAGCAGGCAGGTGCTGTTAAAACAATTGCTAAAGAAGGCGATACACTGAATATTGGTGATGTGGTATGTTCAATTGATACAGATGCAGAGAAACCTGAAAAATCAGTTAGCAGCGAACAGCCGGCAGTTGGCAAAGAACAGGCTACATCGAATCCGAAACCTCAAACCACAAACCCGAAACCACAAACTGATTTAAAAGCAACGCCGGTTGCAGCAGCAATTATTGCTGATAAAAAAATTGATGTAAAAGGCGTAACAGCATCCGGCAGCAATGGAAAAATAGTTAAGCAGGATGTAATGGATGCGCTGAATAATCCAGGCCGAAGACCGGGTACCGTTTTGTTTGCAAGAAATGAACGTGAGCAGAAAATGAGCAACCTGCGTAAAACCATCAGCCGGCGGCTTGTAGAAGCAAAAAATACCACGGCCATGCTCACTACTTTTAATGAAGTGGATATGAGCGCTGTCATGGATATCAGGAAAAAGTATAAGGAGAAATTTAAAGAACTGCACGGCGTAAACCTGGGCTTTATGAGTTTTTTCACCAAGGCCTGTACGTATGCCTTGATGGAATGGCCTTCTGTAAATGCTTACATCGATGGTGAAAATATTATTTACCACGATTTCTGTGATATTTCAATTGCTGTAAGCGCACCCAAAGGTTTGGTAGTGCCGGTAATACGCAATGCCGAAAGCCTTAGTATGGCGGGCATTGAGGCTGCTGTAGTGGAACTGGCAACTAAGGCAAAAGAAAATAAACTTACCATTGAAGAGATGACCGGCGGAACATTCACCATTACCAATGGGGGTATCTTTGGTTCGATGATGAGTACACCCATCATTAATATTCCGCAGTCTGCAATTTTGGGAATGCATAATATCCTGGAGAGGCCGATGGCGGTAAACGGACAGGTGGTAATAAAACCAATGATGTATGTAGCGTTAAGTTATGATCACCGGATTATAGATGGACGGGAGTCTGTAGGATTTTTAGTGCGGCTAAAAGAATTGCTTGAAAATCCAGAACTGATGTTATTTGGAAAAGACCCGGTGAAAAGTTTACTCGAATTGTAAAATAGCCGGTAAGACGAAAAGACGGAAAGATGCTGGAAGTCTTTTAAAAATATGCGCTATCATTCCTATTTAAATACTGCAAAAAAAATAATTGAAAAATACAAGGGAGAAGTTCCCTTTGCTGTTTTTTTAAAAAGATATTTTGCTGCCAGTAAAAAATACGGATCGAAGGACAGGAAACAAATAGCAGGCCGCTGCTATAATTTTTACCGGCTGGGAAAAGCCATGGCGGGAGCTGATATTGCTGATAAAATAATTACTGCTGAATTTTTATGTGAGCAATTCTCCTGTGAGTTTTTAAATTTTCATAAACCCGAATGGAATAATATCATTACAAAACCCCTGGATAAAAAAACTGCTTTCATTGGATTTGATATTGAAAAAATATTTCCCTGGCCTGATGAGTTAAGTGATGGTATTGACATGCAGCAGTTCAATACTTCTTTTTTTGTTCAGCCTGATCTATTCCTGCGGATAAGGCCGGGTAAAAAAAATGCAGTCATCAAAAAATTACAGGAATCGGGCTTTGCATTTAAAACACCTGCAGCAGATTGTATCGCCTTGCCCAATAACAGCAAACTGGATACTGTGTTTGAGATTGACAAAGAGCTGGTAGTACAGGATTATAATTCGCAAAAAGTACTGGATGTATTAAAAAAGGAAGATCTGTTTGATGAGCCGTTAATTTCGGTTTGGGATTGCTGCGCCGCCAGTGGCGGTAAATCTATTTTAGCTTTTGATATATTGGGGAGTAAAATACAACTGACTGTTTCAGATATCAGGGAAAGCATTTTATCAAACTTAAAAAAGCGTTTTGCTGTTGCGGGGATAAAGCATTACAAGTCATTCGTTTCAGATTTATCATCTGCCGACTGCAAATTGCCAACTGGTAATTGTCAACTCATCATCTGCGATGCACCCTGCACCGGCAGCGGCACCTGGAGCCGTACACCGGAACAATTGTTTTTTTTCAAGGAGAAAATGATCGCTGCATATGCAGCTAAGCAGCAACAAATAGTTTCAAACATCATTCCTCAGCTTCAAACCGGTGGTATATTTATTTATATTACCTGCTCTGTTTTTAAAAAGGAAAATGAAGGGATGGTGGATTTTATAAAAGAAAAATTCCACCTGCAGTTATTGCAGATGGAATTATTAAAAGGTTACGATAAAAAAGCTGATTCGATGTTTGTGGCTGTATTTATTAAAAAATAACCAGACCAATTATTTCACTATTTTCTTTACTGCTTCTTTTTTGTCATTCAATAATACTGTTACAAAATAAATACCAGCAGCCATTTTTTTCATGGGTATGTTATAGGTCTGTGCACCGGGGGCCTGTTGATTAATGCTGCTGTATACCATTTGCCCCGTGGCATTATGAATACGGATCTCAACCTTAACTGCAACAGTTCTTACAACAAAAACTGACAGATCGGCTTTAACTGGATTAGGACTTATCTTAACCTGGTCGGGCAAAATAACTATACACAATTGCTGATCGTTTGTTATGGTTACAAAAGCCGTATCTGAACAACCCGAATTATTATTTGCAATCAGCCGGTAAACACCTGCTGCTGTAATTGAAGCAGGAGCAGCAACCGGATTTCCTCCGATAGTCCAGCTTGTTGTTAAACCGGTGGTAGTAAATAATGTGCTGAGGTTAACAATACTGTCGGTACATTTTGTAATAAACTTATCAGTGCCAAGATCGGGTTTTGCTGCAATGCTGAAAATTACCAAAGCAGTATCCGAACATCCGGAATTGTTACTGCCAATTAGTTGGTAGGTGCCTGCAACTGTTACTGCTGCAGGGTTTGCAACAGCAGCGCCACCCAATGTCCAGTTTGCTGCAAGTCCGGTTGTATTGAATTGTGTTGTAAGGTCAACAACACCTGTACCGCAAACGCTGATGCTTTTATCTGCACCTAAATCCGGCCTGGGCGTAAAATTTACTGTAATTGAATCAAGATAAAAACTGGTATCTGCAGCAATGGTCATTTTAAAGCGATACCTGATTCCGCTGGCTGGAAAATTCCGCAGATCATCAGCGTATGAAAAATTTCTTGCTGCAAATGCGCCTGTGGAATTATGTGTACTGATGGAAGTATAATCAGTTTCAGCAGGTAATTTACGTTCTACTGTAATGCTGATAACCGAATCTGTCTTAGCAGTCCATTGTAAGTTAACACTGCAGTTAGCCACTGTAGCCATTTGTGTGTACTGTTGTTTTATCAGCATCACAAAAGCTTTTTTCATATCCGGTATGCCATAGCCAGTGCGGTTGTCGGGGTTTGTGGCCCTGTTGGCAGATTGCTGCATGGCATTCATTATACCCATATTATTAATTTCGGGAAAAGCCTGCATCAGGCAGCTGGTAAGCCCCGCCATATTGGGGCAGGCAAAAGAAGTTCCGTTTCCAAAAGTTGGTTGCCCGTTTGAGGAGTTGGCAATCACTGCACCAACACCAACTGCAGCAACATTTGGTTTTATTTGCCCGTCGCTGCTTGGCCCGTAACTGCTGAAATTACCAACCACGCCACTTGCAGATACAGCGCCAACAGTCATTACACTATCTCCATCTCCGGGCGAAATTATAAAATGCCATGAAGAAGTCCCTTCATTTCCTGCAGCCACCACAATCATTATTCCTTTTTTTGCTGCAAGGTCTGCAGCCCGGGCAATCATCGTGGTATTGCCATCCATATCTGCATAGGTATGATTGAAAATGGCATTGTCGAAATTAAAATAGCCCAAAGAGGTAGAAGAAATATCAATACCAAGGCTGTCTGCTCTTTCAATACCTGCGATCCAGTTCTGTTCTTCAATCGGGTACTCCGAGCTTATGTCTTCTGTGCGGTATAAATAAAAAGATGTTTTGGGGGCAGTGCCTATAAAAACGCCGGGCATATTTGCAGCAATCGTACTCAGGCAGTTCATGCCATGCGGATGGTCCTCATCAACACTTGCATTACCGGCAACAAAATCCCAGGTGCCTAAAACCTGCCCGTTATTCCGCATGCTGTCGAAAGTAGGCAGGCTTAAATAATGAAAAAATCCTGCATCCAGAACAGCCATTTGCATTCCCTGTCCGCGGAAACCACGGTTGTGTAAAAACTCACCGTTATTCAGATGCACCTGGCCAAAAGATACGCCGTAATTATAAAAATCATTGATACCCTGCGGTGAGGCGGGAGGAGGAACGATGGTATTATCCGGCCCATCCAACTTTTTATTTATGGGTTTATCGTTTTGTTGATTCCTTGTTGCAACCGGGCCGGTACTGATAACAAAAGGGAAGCTGTTGATCTTTGCCAAAGCTGCCGCATCGGTTGTTTGAATGGCAACCTGGTTCAGCCATTTGGAACTGTTGAGAATGGTTACGGCTCCAGCCAAACGGATACTGTCGATATATCTTGGGGTGATGGGAAGATCTGAGGAATCTATTGCAATACCATATCGGATTCTTCTGTCGATGGAACGTTGGGTAAGATATTGTAATGGATTGCTGATGGAAAATGGATTGGTGCCTTTGTCTTTTAGTTGAACAATATAACGGGAAAACTGGGCATGGCTTTCTGTAATACCTGCAAACAAAAAGATAAAAAGAAAGAGTATAATTTTTCTCATCGGATAGGTTTAATGATTATTTCCAATACATGTTTAACGATTGAATTGAATTTTAAAATTACGTTATTTAATGTAAATTAGTTTTATGCAAGAAAGCCTTTCGATTAATTACGAAAGGCTTTCTTTTTAGTTTGAACAGGTTTATCTACTGCTTAATAAATTTTATTGCTGAATAAGAGCCATCTCTTTGCCTGATTATGACCATATAAATACCATTATTCAAAATACTTATATCGATGGTAATGCTTGTGCGGTTTGTAACATTGAATAAAGGCAGAACTCTTTTGGCATGTATATCAATGATTTCAACTGTTTCGTATTTTTTTATCAAAGCAATTGAATCAAGTGTAATATAGTTATGAGCCGGGTTAGGGTATAATTCAATAAAATGTGAATACAGTGCACTAAAGTTCGTTACCTGAGAAGCAGAATATTCTGTACAAGCCCCTTTAACTGCTTTTACCCTGTACTCGCCTGCAGCCGTTGCAGTATAAACAGTGCCGGTTGCTGTTGGAATTATGTCGGCCCAGGCAGTGCCATTTTTTATCTGCCAGGTATATATTGCAGCAATATCCTGATTGGTAACTTTAAGTACATCGTTATTTACAGAGATCAGCGGCGTTGCCAACTGCGATACAGACATTGTTATGATATTGCTTCCGGCAGTATCAGGAACAGCACAGGTAAGCGAACTGGTTAAAATAACCTGCACATTGTCGTTGTTATTGAGGATGTTGCTGGTAAATGTATTGCTGTTTGAGCCCGCATTTGCAAAATTTACCCGCCATTGATAAGATGGGTTATTGCCGCCATTGGAAGGAATAGCAGTAAAAACGGCAGCGGTACCCAAACAAATATTACTGTTGGCAGTATTAATATTTACTGCAGGAGAAACAGCACTGCTAACGCTGACCAACACTGTGTCTTTTGCAAAACAGGCCGTGCTGTTCGACACGGTTAATATATAAGCCGTAGTAGCAACAGGACTGGCAACCGGGTTTGCAATATTTGGATTACTGAGACCCGTAGCAGGCGACCATAAATATGTTGAACCTGCAGAACCACCCGATCCATTCAGCTGAATACCGGTGCCTGTGCAGATTGTTACATCATTGCCGGCACTTGCCACAGGTAATGGAGTAATAATCATTGTAACGATATTGCTCCATGCTGTATCAGGAGAAGCACAGGAAAGATCACTAATCATTTTAACCATTACCTGGTCATTGTTACTTAAACTGCTGCTTGTAAATAAATTACTTCCGATACTTACCGAACTGCCATTAATATACCAAATAAATTGCGGAGAGCTGCCGCCATTGGATGCTGTTGCTGTAAAAGTTACCGGTGTGCCCGAGCAAATATTATTAGTGCTTGCATTGATGCTTACAGAAGCAGGTATTGCAGGGTTTACAGTAATTACCATGGTATCTTTTGCAAAACAACTTGGGCTATTTGATACGGTCAATACATAGACTGTAGTAACAGCAGGGCTGGCTACAGGGTTTGCAATGTTTGGATTGCTTAAACCAGCGGCCGGCGACCATGAATAAGCCGCTCCGGCCGCTCCTCCGGACCCATTGAGTTGAACACTGTTACCGGCACAAATTGCTGTATCATTACCTGCGTAAGCATTGGGTATTGAGGTAACAGACATGCTGATAATATTACTCCAGACTGTATCGGGGGTATGGCAGACTATAGAACTTTTTAAAGAAGCCATTATCTGGTCATTATTATTTAAGGTGCTGCTTGTAAAAGTGTTGCTGTTGTTTCCAACATGTATTCCATTAAGCCACCAGTGGTATATCGGTGCTGCGCCACCATTAACAGGCGTAGCTGTAAAGGTAACTGGAGTACCTGCACAAATGCTGTTATTCGGAGTGCTGATAGTTACTGACGGCATTACCGATGGGTCTACTATCATGGAAATAATATTACTGTTCGCTGTTGTGCTGGTAACACAAGATGCATTACTTGTAAGTATGCAACTAACCTGGTCCCCGTTATTCAGGGTGCTTGTGGAAAATGCGGAATTGTTTGTACCGGCATTTACGTTATTTATTTTCCATTGATATGAAGGGTTAGTTCCTCCACCTGTAACAGAACTTGTAAAAGTAATAGTAGTGCCTGAACAGATTGTAGTCGTTGATGTATTTATTGTTATGGTAGGGGTTACAGGAGCACTGATAAAAACTTTTACCGAATCAGTTGTAGTGCATGTTGAATTTGCATTGGTCAACGTAAGTAAATAAACTGTATTAACAGTTGGGCTTACTACCGGAGTTGCAAGATTTGAAACGAATCCTGCCGGGTTTGATGTCCAGCTATAAGTATGATTCGGTAGTTGTGCAGTACCAATTTGAACGCTTGCTCCTGCACAAATTGTTGTATCACTTCCTGCATTGGCAACAGCACATTGGCCAAAGTTACCAGCATCAGCACCAATATCAACAGGACTTTGTGCAGACCGGACCTCATTATCAAAATCTGTGGCCAGGGTAGCTGTCGCAGTGCCTGCAGTTTCGGCCGGAGTCCAGTTTGATAAGTGCAGGTCCACGTTCGAATAACTGCCTGCCGTGTTGATAAGTAATGGATCTCCGTAAACAGAATTCAGGTCTTTACCGGTTCCGGCCTTCCAGGCAGCAAATGTCGGGTAAGCTACAAGAGGGCCACTGTTGAATCCAAAATAAGCACCGGTGCCCGTATTATAAAACAGGTTATAGTCGGATTGGTCTGAAGTGTTATTTATCCAGATACAATAATGCCTGTTTGCACTTGCTGCCGACTGATTTGAACGTGTATTGTAAAATATATTGTTCTTAATATTGGCCTGGCTGGGACCGTTATTGCCGGCACCATAGCAAAAGCTGAACCTGCCAGATACATCCGCCACATTTGTGCCAACAATAGCAACTGTATTATGAAGAACATTTCTTCCTGAGTGGATTCCTCTAATGTTTACCGGCAATGTCATACTGTTCCCTGCCGAATCCTGGCCCAGGAGGATCATATTATTGGTGACTGAATCGGGATTACTACTGATACCATAAATTGTGCTGTAAATATTAGCCGGATTCGTGATGAACAATGAATGCACCAGGTTTTTGCTTACTTGGGCGCCATTAGCCTGGATAGCAGTAATATCACCGCTCTCACCATTATTGATCAGTGAGTGGACTACATTTCCTACTATGTGATTAGGATTATTGCCTGGAGCAAGCCCCGCCGTGATACCAATCATTGATGTAAAATATTGACTGCTTGAGTTGGCAATACTGGGGCTATTAGTTAACCGTAATATTTTATTATAATATACACTATCCGAGTTTGTCACAATGCCTCGTATAATAGGGCTGCTTACCGTGCTATGAAGGGTGGAGGTATTTGTTATATTTGAAATGGTATTATTTATAGCATGTCCGCCAGAAATCATAAGCATCCCACCATTTGTATTATTGATGATGCTGTTGTATACAGCTGGATTTCCTATTATATTATCCCGTACGCTGTAACAGCCCTCTATCACTTTCACATTAATTATAAAAGTAGAATCAGCAGCCCAAAACCTGATATGATTAAACTCATTGGCCACTGCCTGAACACCACCAGCTATAAGAATAAATCCCGCATAAATTGGATAGTTAGAGTTGGGGGTTGAATAGGTGTTCTGGAAGTTAATACTATCTGCCGGGTCAATACCGCCGAATTGGTTATTGGAAATTGTACCATACGCCGGATGCACAGGCGATGTGGTACTGATGCCCATCTTTATAAGAGAAATGTCTGCAGTTCCTGCAAAGTTGATCCTCCTGAAATAATTATTGGAAATAGCCACTCGCCCATACCCCCGAATGATACCGAAATCAAAAACATTATAATTCACCTGCATTTGGCCACCGGTACATTGAGGACCGGTACCTCCAAAATAATTATTGCTGATTACATGCCCTACAGGATCATAACTTTCTTCAATCTTAATTATTGCATCTCCACCAACCATGTTTCGGGGAACAAGAGGTGTTTGTTTATAAAAACTATTGCCAATAATCTTCCATTGTAATGCCGAGTCATTCAGATAAATGGTCCAGGAAGAAAATTCATGAAGATTACAATTTACAATACTATCATTAATGTTTTTTGCGTTGTTTCCAGTACTACTATAGATGAGACTGGTTGGTCCACTGCCACTTCCTAATGAGATATCGCAATTTTCCACCAGATTATTATTGCTGCCAAAGAGGCTGTTGTAAGAAAAAAACTGAATATTACCAGCTGTTGTAGTAAACGGCTGTGTAGTTGTAATACAAGTAACATACCTTAATTTATTATTTGAAGAATTTCGAAAAGCAACTGTTGTTCCCCAGTTGTTTATTATGCTCAACTGACGGGTTGTTCCTGTTCCCCCTGCCCTTCCGTCTATGGTGAGATAATTGCAAGTGTCAAGCCTGACCAGTCCTTCATTAACCGCCCCAGTGATCTGTAAGTTAGTTGCATTAGAAGCAGGGCGAAGCGTTATAAGATAATTAAAAGATGAAAAACAAGGGATACTGTTTTTTGAAGGGAAAACGATTGGAAAGCTTTCTCCTGAGCTTGTATAATTGGCCATCAATTCAAATATGATATTCCCGCCTATACCTCTTGCCTTCAATGAATCTATAGACCTGGTAATAGAGGGAAAATCACCACCGGCACCAATCGTATATGTCCCGGTCATAGAACAGGAAGTTGGAGAGGTAGCTACTGACCGATTATGATTACCGGGATTTTTAGAAGTTTTAGCATTTACACCTGCTGTAAAGAATACCAATGTAAGGATTATCAAGGGTAAACATCTTTTCATAAAAGAGATTTTGAGTCACACGGATAAATTCTATTAGCTAAATAAGCAATTTTTTTTCACTCCAGTATATATATTTGTACATTTCTTTCACAGCCAAATTATCCATAATTGCTCAATTTGTCCTAATGTATGTCCATATTTCCAGGTGAAACGTTACTTTTTATAGTAAAAACTTAGTCTTTATTAAATTTAAAGATTCCTTTGGAAAGTAAGATCAGTAGCACAAAATATTAGGGTCCTAAAATAGATTCTATTTTAACTGTTATACGCCCACTTTACCCAGGTTGCCCCCCAGGTAAATCCTCCGCCAAAAGCTGCAAGAATGATATTATCGCCTTTTTTTAACTGCTTTTCCCATTCCCATAAGCATAAAGGCAAAGTACCGGCAGTGGTATTGCCGTATTTCTGGATATTGATCATTACTTTTTCTTTAGGCAGCCCCATACGGTTTGCGGTAGCATCAATGATACGCAGGTTGGCCTGGTGCGGTACAAGCCAGGCGATATCGTCGGCAGTTAAATTATTGCGCTGCATTAATTCATAACTTACATCAGCCATTCCTTTTACAGCAAATTTAAAAACAGCCTGTCCTTCCTGGTACACATAATGCTCTTTTGCAAGAACAGTTTCAACGGTAGATGGTTTTACCGAACCACCTGCTTTCATGTGCAGGAATTTGCTTCCACTTCCATCACTCTTTAAAATACTATCCAGTACCCCAATATTTTCTTCAACGCCTTCTAATAAAACGGCTCCGGCACCATCACCAAAAATAATACAGGTGGTACGGTCGCTGTAATCAATTATGCTGCTCATTTTGTCAACACCAACTATAACAACTTTTTTATACCTGCCACTTTCAATAAAAGCTGCACCTGTTGTTAAAGCATACAGGAATCCAGAGCAGGCAGCCATTACATCAAAACTAAAAGCATTAACTGCGCCCACTTTATCACAAATAATATTTCCAGTTGCAGGAAAAACCATATCAGGTGTTACAGTAGCACAGATCAGGCAGTCAATCTCATCGGGCTTAATACCGCGTTTATTACAAAGTTCTAAAACAGCCGGTACAGCAAGGTCGCTGCTTCCCATGCCTTCTTCTTTTAAAATTCTTCTTTCTGATATACCGGTCCGTGTTTTAATCCACTCGTCATTTGTATCCACCATTTTTTCCAGTTCAGCATTGGTAAGCCTGTAGTCAGGTACATAACCTCCTACAGCTGTAATAGCAGCTTTGTTTTTTTGCATGGAATTCTTTATTTAGCTAATTGTTTTTTCAGGTTATTAATGAGGCGTAAAAATACAGAAAAAAGCTTACCCTTATTTTAACGGTTGCGGCTGCCAAAATATCCTTATTTTCGCTACTGACTGTCTATAATACCAGCTTTATTTTTTAAGTGCGAAGAACTGCAAATAAATATTAGATGGTATTGTGCCGATAGCAGGAAGATTTGACCGGCATATTGGTATAATCGGTATTAATTATGTATGCATATTTGCAAGGAAAGTTTACGTATAAAAGCCCGGCACAGGTTTATGTGGATGTAAATGGTATCGGCTTTGAAGTTAATATCAGTCTTAATACGTATTCGCATATCCTAAACCTGGAGCAGGGTAAATTGTTTACTCACCTGCAGGTTAAAGAAGACGGCCATGTTTTATACGGTTTTTTCGACAGGCAGGAGAAAGAAGTATTTGTGCTGTTGATCGGCGTTTCTGGTGTAGGAGCAGCCACTGCCAGGATGATGCTGTCTTCTTTAAAACCCGTTGAAGTAGGGCAGGCCATTTTGCAGGGCAACGTTAAGCTGCTGGAAAGTGTCAAAGGAATAGGGAAAAAGACCGCCGAAAGGCTGGTTTTGGAACTTAAAGATAAGATGGGTAAACAATCACAGGATGCAGGCCTTTCCATGCAAATGGGCAATAGTTTGGAACAGGATGCGTTAAATGCACTGACTGCACTCGGTATTTCGAGATCGCAGGCTGAGCAATCAATCCAAAAAATTATCCGAGCTGAACCATCTGTACTTAAATTAGAAGATTTAATTAAAAAAGCCCTAAAAGCCATTTGAAAGAATTCTACGTTAACTGATTTACCGGATGTTGCTTATAAGAACAAAATTTTTTGGACTGATTGGCTTTATTATATTGGTGGTAGCCCTCTTTGTACTCCAAACTAATCCTGCATCAGCCTTACCTGGCGGCCATTATACCCTTACCTATAATGCTGTTGATACTGTTGTACCCAATTATGGCGACAGTTTACATTATCCCATAAAGGACAGAAGAGGTGATTTTGTTTCCGATTATGGTAAAAGCACTTTCGACCTGGGCAATCCTTCTAATCTCAGGGACTCTGTAGTATATGATCCCAAAACACGCAGGTATATTGTTTATGAAAAAATAGGCAATAAGTATTACCGCACTACAACGTCATATAATTTTGACGAATACTGGAAGATACGGGGAAGGCAATCCGAGATTGAATATTTTCAAAAAAGGGCAAACTTATTAAGTATCCTCAACCGGGCATCGGTTAAGCCAAAACTATCTTTATATGATAACCTGTTTAACCGTTTGTTTGGTAATGGTAAAATAAATATCAGCCCGCAGGGTAATGTGGACCTTACAGCAGGATACCAGGGACAGAATATTAAAAATCCGACCTTGCCTGAAAGGGCCAGGAAAAACGGGGGGTTCGATTTTGATATGAATGCCCAGGTAAATGTGAATGCTGATATTGGCGGCAAACTGAAATTTCCGATTAACTATAATACACTTGCAAATTTCGGGCAGGATAACCAGCTAAAACTTGATTATACCGGCCTGGATGATGAGATCATCAAACGGCTGGAACTGGGAAATGTTTCTTTCCCTTCCCGGAGTACATTGATACCCGGTGCGCAACAATTGTTTGGTATAAAAACGCAGGTTCAGTTCGGGAAATTATTTATTACCGGGGTTGTAGCCAATCAAAAATCGCAACGCCAGTCAGCCAACCTGCAAGGCGGCTCCGCATCACAGTTATTTGAACTGAAGGCTGATGAATATGAAGAGAACAGGCACTTCTTACTGGCACAGTATTTTAAAGAGAACTACAATAAGGTAATGAGTAAATTACCGGCCATCACTGCCCCGGTTCAGATTCTCAGGATGGAGGTTTGGGTAACCAATAGAAACGGTACAACCACCCAAACAAGGGATGTGGTAGGTTTGGCAAATTTAGGAGAGACCGGCGGACCCAATTCGGCAATACCGTCAAATGGCGCCAGTACACTCTATGGTAATATAACTTCAAACAGCGCTAACAGGAGCCCATCAGCAGTTTTTAATAACCTGATCGCTATGGGCCTGGTACCTGTTCAGGATTTTGAAAAAACATTTGCCCGTAAATTAGATTCAACCCAGTATTTTTTCAACCGCCAGGCAGGATTTATCTCCTTAAGTCAGCCTTTACAAACTGATGAAGTATTGGCAGTGGCTTACCAGTATTCATTCAATGGTAAAATTTACCAGGTGGGGGAATTTTCGCAGGACCTGCCACCGGATAGTACAACCGCCAATCAAAAAATATTATTCTTAAAATTATTAAAAGCAACATCGCAACGGCCAAGCCAGCCTATCTGGGGCCTGATGCTGAAAAATGTGTATGCAATCGGCTATGGTTCATTAACACCCACCGATTTTAAGCTGGATGTATTATACCAGGAACCGGGACTGGGATGGAAACGTTATGTGCCTTTTGGTGATAAAAACCAGGGTTTTCCCATCATTTCACTCATCAACCTCGACCGGTTAAATAACCAGCTTGATCCGCAACCGGATGGTGTATTTGACTATGTGGAAGGTTTTACTGTTTACTCGCAATACAGCAGGGTCATGTTCCCGGTACTGGAACCCTTTGGAAGGGACCTGGCGCAGGGTATTTATACCAATCCAAACCTCCCAAACATTAAGGACAGCCTGTATTATGCATTATATGATTCCATTAAGGCTGTGGCCCAGCAATACCCTAACCTCAACCGGTTTGTACTAAAAGGATCGGCAAAAATTTCAGGATCATCCGATATCAGTATCGGGTATAATATTCCCCCGGGTTCGGTAACAGTTTCTGCAGGCGGACGGGTTTTGATAGAGGGTATTGATTATGATATCAATTACGACCTGGGTACCATAAAAATTACCAATTCGGCCATCATAAATTCCGGTATACCGGTACAGGTAAATTATGAAAACAATGCTTCTTTCGGTTTACAAACTAAAAGTTACATGGCATTGCGTTGGGATTATATGGCAAAGAATACAGCGAAAGAACAATTATCTTTTGGTGGTACATTGGTGCGTTTGAGCGAAAGGCCTTTCTTCAGTAAAGTAAGTTACGATAACAGTACAACCGGCGGGACCAATGAACCCATCCGTAATACCATGTACGGGCTGGATGTAAACTACCGGAAAGAAATTCCGAGGTTAACTAAAATACTGGATAAATTACCGTTCTATCAGACAACAGCACCCTCAACGATAAATATTTTTGCCGAAGGAGCTTATTTAAAACCCGGGCATGCGCCGCAAATCGGCAAGGGTTCAAAAGGTGTAATTAATATTGATGATTTTGACGGAACACAATCCGGCCTCGATCTCAGGTTTCCTGCAATAAGCTGGACACTGGCATCAGTACCCCTGGGAGCTACCAATGGTGTAACAAATACGCCGATCTTTCCGGAGGCTTCACTCAATGATGATATCAATTCCGGTAAGAACAGGGCTAAAATTGCCTGGTACCAGATCGAACAGACCTTACAACAGTATAAAGGTTCCAACAATCCCTTCTCAAACGACCGCGTTGAATTAAGCGACCCCAGGGTAAGACAGGTTTACCAGCGTGAAATATTTCCACAGCGTACAACTGGTTTTGGCGAAAGCCAGCTGGTTACTTTTGACCTGGCTTATTATCCAACTGATAAAGGGCCTTATAACTATGATGATGCCCTGGGCAGTGTTACCGCTAACGGAAAACTTATAAACCCGAATAGGCGTTGGGGAGGATTGATGCGCAGTATTGACCAGTCAGATTTTGAAACAGCCAATATTGAGTTCATTGAATTCTGGTTGCAGGATCCGTTTATTAATTATGGAACAAGGTATCCTAATGCAAGTTCATCTACCGGCGGAAAATTATATTTTAACCTGGGTAATATTTCAGAAGATATTTTAAAAGACGGTAAGCGTTCTTATGAGAATGGTTTACCAACGCCTAATGCACCGGCACCGGTTGATAATTCAAACTGGGGCAGGGTACCGGGTAATCCCATACAGGTTACCAATGCTTTCAGCAATGATCCCAACGACAGGAAATACCAGGATATTGGTTATGATGGCCTGGATGATACTGCCGAAGTAACAAAACGTGCTGCTTATCTCAGCCAGCTTGCGGCCAATTTTGGAACAGGCTCTAAAATATACCAGGATGCATTCAAAGATGCCTCCGGTGATGATTACCACCATTACCGGGGCGATGATTTTGACCAGCAGGGATTGAGTATTTCCGGCAGGTACAAACAATTTAATAATCCCGAAGGTAATTCCCCGGTGGCTACCACGGGATCAACTTTTTCATCGGCTTCAACACTATACCCCGATGCTGAAGACCTCAACCGCGATAATACTTTAAACCAGACTGAAGAATATTTTCAATACATCGTTGATCTGAAACCGGCAACAGATCCGCTGATGCAGAAAGGCACCAACTTTATTGTTGATAAAAAACCGGTAACCGTGAGCCTGGTTGATGGTTCGCAGCGTGATGAAACATGGTACCAGTTCCGTATTCCCATCAGTGAGTACAATGCCAAGATTGGAAATATCCCTGATTTTAAATCCATCCGTTTTATCAGGATGTTTATGACAGATTTCAGCGACAGTGTTGTTTTGCGTTTTGGTGAACTGCAGTTTACCCGGAATGTATGGAGAAAGTTCACTTATAAAATTGATACTACCGGCATGTATTCTCCATTATCCGGTGGCGCAACCGTCTTTAACCAGGGTGCTGTAAATATTGAAGAAAATGATAAGCGTACACCATTACCTTATCGTACACCAACCGAAATTGAAAGGGTACAAACCTTAAGTAATAACGGTATTAACCTGTTACAGAATGAACAGAGTTTAAGCATGCAGGTTTGTAACCTGCTGCAGGGCGATGCAAGGGCTGTACAGCAGACCTTTGCCAACAGGGATTTACGCCAGTTCCGCAAACTTCAGATGTATATACATGCAGAAGAAACAACCAAATCGGGCCTGGGAGTACTTGTTGATAAAGACCTGACAGCAGTAATCCGTATGGGTACCGATTTTGTAAATAATTATTATGAAATACGCATTCCTTTAAATTTGACACCACTGAATGCATCCAGTACTTTCGATCCAAATTCACCGCAATACAACGATACTTTATGGATACCCGGTAATTCATTGGACCTCGACCTGCAGACATTGGTTAAGCTGAAACAGGACCGCAATTTAAACGGGAACCAGACAGCCATTTACCGGCAATTACAATCCAACGGGCATGTTTATTCAGTAATGGGTAATCCAAACCTTGCAGAAATAAGGGGTATTTTATTAGGTGTTGAAAATACAAACTCAACAGCAAATGCATGTGCCGAAGTATGGGTAAATGAATTGAGGCTTTCTTCGCTTGATGAAAAAGGCGGATGGGCTGCGCTTGGCAGGATAGACCTGAACCTGGCCGACCTGGGTACCATATCACTTTCGGGAAATACACATACTGCAGGTTTTGGAACACTGGAGCAGAGAGCAAATGACCGCTTCCGCGATAACTTTACGCAGGTTGACCTGTCGGCTAACCTGGAGTTGGGCAAACTGTTGCCAAAGGGACTTGCACTATCCGTACCACTGTTTGCCAGTTATTCTCAAACAGTAAGTACTCCCGAGTATGATCCGTATGATATGGATATAAAACTGAAGGATAAGTATAAAGGAATAACTTCTGCTGAAAAAGATTCTATTAAGAATAATGCTGTTGATTTTACATCCACCACCACGGTAAACTTTACCAATGTACGTAAGAACAGAACAAGTACCAAGACACCCAAAATTTACGATATATCAAATTTTGATGTGAGTTATTCTTATCTCAAAATAAAAAGCCATTCGCCGTTAATTGAGAATAATGAAATAACCAGGCATCGTTACGGGCTGGGTTACAATTTTGCACCCAAGCCAAAATATATTGAGCCATTCAGGAAAATAAAATTCTTTGCCAAACGAAAAACACATTGGTTCGACCTGGTTAAAGATTTTAATTTTAACCTGGTTCCTTCGCAGTTCAGTTTCAGGGCCGATGTTAACCGCCAGTTTGGTGCCATCAGGCCACGCAGTATAGGCGCATCAAAATATGCCATACCCGAAACCTATGATAAGTATTATACTTTTCAAAGAGATTATATTTTCCGCTGGAACCTTACAAAATCCATCAACTTCGATTTTACTGCCATGAATAATTCAAGGATTGATGAACCGGAGGGACGTTTGGATACACCGGAAAAGAAAGATACGGTGTGGAGGAATTTATTAAAGGGTGGCAGAAATACAACTTATAATCATACTGCTAATTTTACCTACACACTGCCAACTGCTAAGTTCCCGCTGGTTGACTGGACCACCGTAAATCTCCGTTACCAGGCTTCTTATAGCTGGATCGGTGCATCAAGGCTGGCGGTTGAACTGGGAAACATTATTGAAAATGGCCAGCAGAAAGAAGGTACTGTTCAACTGGACTTTACCCGTTTGTATCAAAAGTCAAAATGGCTAATGCAACTTGATCAGCCGTCGAAAATAGAAGACAGGGAAAAATGGAGGGCCAGGATAACGAAGGTTAAGGATACCATCATAAAGAAGAATGGTAAAAAAGTAGTTAAGACCAGGAGGATATTAGATAAAACAGCCGTTCCTTATGTAAGCGGCGGACAAAAAATAATTGGAAAACTGCTGACCAGTATCAAACAGGTGAATGTTTCTTTATCGGAAAATGCACATACACGTTTACCGGGTTATGCCGACAGTACAAAATATGTGGGCCAGAACTGGAACAGCATGGCACCGGGTGTAGATTTCCTTTTAGGGCGACAACCGGATACCGCCTGGCTGAACCGGGCTTCGGCAAAGGGATTGATAACGAGAGATACTACATTCAATTCCATATTTACACAATCCTTTGATCAGCGCTTTACGATTGCTGCTCAATTGGAACCAATAAGAGATTTGAATATAACCCTTAACCTGAGTAAAACATTCAATAAAAATTATTCTGAAACCTTCCGGTATATTGATACATCGGGCGGTATTAACCATACATTCAAACACCTTAACCCTTATGCCGGTGGCGGGTTTGATGTATCCTATATTGCTTTCAAAACCCTGTTTGGAAAATTTGACCCGAACCGTGTTTCTGAAACCTTTAAAAAATTCCAGGATTACCGGTTGATATTATCTGAGCGTTTGGGTAAAGCGAATCAATATAATATTGCAAACGGACAAACGACTCCTGATGCCGAAGGATATTATTATGGTTATGGTAAATATGCAGTTGATGTTTTGATTCCTTCATTCATAGCAGCCTATACCGGTAAGGACCCGAACAGTATTTCGCTGATCAAACAAAGCAACCCAAATATCAAATCAAATCCTTTCCGGGCAATTATACCAAAACCAAACTGGAAGGTTGACTACAATGGTTTGAGCAGGATAAAAGGTCTGGATAAGATATTTACAAACTTTACCTTGTCGCATGGTTATACCGGAAGCCTGAGTATGAATGGATTTACCTCAGCATTGTTATACGAGGATATATCGAGGTATGGCTATCCGTCTTTTTATGATTCAAGTTCTAAAAATTATATTCCGTATTTCTTAGTACCGAACATCAATATCGGCGAACAGTTTTCTCCGCTCATCGGATTCGACATGATGTTTACCAACCAGCTGCAGGCCAAGTTTGAATATTCAAAAAGCAGGCAGCTTAGTCTAAGCCTGGTTGATTTTCAACTGAGCGAAGTGCGCAGTACCGAATTTACAATTGGTGCCGGGTACCGTAAGCGTGGGTTGAAATTGCTGGGAGGATTAAAACTGCCTAAGTTCTTAAGTAAGGATGGCGGTAAGAAACTGGATAATGAGATCAATTTCCGGCTTGACTTTAAGATCAGGGATAATGTTACTGCCAACAGCCGGTTAGACCAGGATAATAATTTTGCAACTGGCGGCAGCAGGGATATTACCATTTCACCTTCTATCGATTATTTCCTGAATAACCGCATCAACATCAAATTGTATTTCGATCAGCGCAGGGTTAATCCATACATCTCATCAAGTGCTCCCATTGTAAATACAAGGGCTGGTGTGCAGGTGAGGATATCGTTAACTCAATAGAAATCTTAATCAGCCTGAGTTTACTAGTGCTTCTCTATGATAGTGATTAGCTAAAATACATCTGACAATGTCATTAGTTTAGGAGTTATGTGTCACCCTATTTAAATAGTTCGTTCTTATATTGAATTCACAATAAATTCTAAAAAACATACCTTTACCAGATGTTTTACAGACGAAAAATAATATTGTCACTGCTACAAATGTTTGACGGAGAATTAGATAAAATCCGACTGCAAAAGTTGCTTTTCTTGTTTACCAATAAGCAAGACAAGGCAGAATATGAGTTTATTCCATATAAATTCGGTTGCTATTCCTATTCCGCCAATGCGGATATGACAGCAATGGTAAGAAAGGGCATGTTGAAAGAGGATGATAAAAGTTTTGAAAAGAATGACAAAACTGACTACTTGAAACAAATAAAGCCGGCTGACTATAAATTGTTGATGGAAGTAAAAGCCAACTACGGTAAAATGTCTGCATCGGCATTAATGAAACATACATATTTGAACTTTCCCTTTTATGCAACACGAAGCGAAGTGGCGGAAACTATTTTAAGCAAAGAGGAATTGAATAAAGTAATCAATTCTAAATCAACAGAAACCAAAACAGTTTTGTTTACCATAGGTTATGAAGGAATATCTCTGGAGAATTATTTGGTTCGGCTACTTAAAAATGACGTAAAGATTTTAGTAGATGTTCGTAACAATGCTTTAAGTATGAAATATGGTTTTAGTAAAAGTCAGTTAAAGAAGTATTGCGAAAGTTTGGGTATTAAGTACGTACATTTTCCACAAGTCGGAATACAATCAGAACAACGTCAAGAATTGAATACACAAACTGATTATGATAAATTGTTTACCATTTACTGTAAAGACAACTTACCAAAAACAACCGAGACGCAAACTGATATTTTAAATTTACTGAAAGAACACAAACGCATAGCGTTAACATGTTTTGAAGCCAATATATGTCAATGCCATCGTAAACATTTAGCAGAAGCTATTGAAAAACTTCCTGCATTTGAATATGAAGTTAAACACATTTAATCTATGGCTTTAACGAAAATATTAATTACAGTAAAAACTTATCCCACACTCTCCGCTAAATATGATGAATTAGTATGCACTGCCGGGTTCAAAGAAGACGGTACTTGGATAAGGATTTATCCTGTTCCTTTCCGAAAAAAATCCTATAACGAACAATATAAAAAGTATGACTGGATTGAAGTTGACTTAGTAAAAAACACTAGCGACTTTCGACCTGACAGTTACCGTCCAAAAAGCTTTGACAGTGAAATAAAAGTTATTGGACACATAGACACAAGTAACAATTGGGAAGAACGGAAGAAAATTTGTTTAGGAAAAATTTATAATGATCTTACTGAATTAATTGCAGAGGCAAAAAATAAGAAGGTTTGCACCTCTTTAGCAGTGTTTAAACCAACTGAAATTTTAGATTTCACCGCCGAATTAGTCGACCGCAATTGGGACAAGGATAAATTGGCAAAATTGAACCAACTCAATCTTTTTGAAACTAACAAAGAAGGTAAATTTGAAGTCGTTCAAAAACTTCCATACAAATTCAGGTTTATTTTCAAAGATAAAAAGGGGACTGAAAGCAAAATGATGATTGAAGATTGGGAAACTGGGCAGCTTTTTTGGAATTGCCTTGCCCGACACGAAGGAGATGAGAAGAAAGCAATTGCTGATGTACATAAAAAATACTTTGACGATTTTGCGAAAACCAAAGACCTCCATTTTTATTTAGGCACTACACAGGCTCATCATCATGTTTCCTTAAATCCTTTTATCATTATTGGGACATTCCACCCTAAAATTGAATTACAAACAAGACTATTCTAACGAAGGACGAATGCATAACGATTGGTTTTGTGCAATCGTGGTTTGACGGAAGTGCAATCAACAGCAGTATTGTCTCGCCCTGAAATAGGCTGACAACATTCAAATTTGTAAGCTTAATGATACTGCTCAAAGGAAAAGAGTGACTCATAGGCACAAAAAAATCCCCCGATTACGGAGGATCTGTATATAAATACCAAGCACTGGTATTATTCCGTTTTTTTAAGCAACATCACATAGCCACATAAATTCTTTTTCTTCTTGTTAACCTGTACAGGCTTTATCATATGATATTCCGAAAACTGCGGTATATATGAATAGCTGATCACATTACCATCTACATCGCCCCAGTATTTTTTCTGGTAAACCACCTGCTTTTCGTTCCAGTCAAACATCCTTACTTCGTATAATTTCGAACTCATATCACCAATGAATACAAACTGGTACCAGCTGCCCTGGTTTAAAGGAACAATTACGGGCATTTCATATTCGCTTTCCATTTCCATAGAAGCTTCTTTCACTACTTCAAATCCCTGTTTGGCTAATAATTGTTTGATACTGTCGGCCTGGTGCAGAATTTCTGGTGATGAACAGGGAGCTTGCCGTATAACATTTTGTGCTGTTGTATTTAACCCGATGAGAGTCAATGCTAAAATACTGGTAAGAAGGATTCGGTTTTTCATTTTTTTGATTTCTTTGGTAGTGGATTGTAAAACAATTTTACAATTAATAACCGGCAATTGCAAGTAAAATTTCCATAACAGGACTTTACTTAAAATTATAACGTATAGCTGTCTCCTTATATTGTACATAATCGCCAGTTAAACTTCAACTATATTATATATTAATTATTTTTACAATTCATTGGTCTTGTGGAAATAATAAGTGCCTGCCTGCTGGGTACAGGTAATTACCATGTCGTTGATACATACATGGGGTGGAAGGCTGGTACAGTAAAATACGGTTTCAGCTATATCGTCAGCGGTGAGCGGGGTAAGGCCGGTATAGGCAGATTTGGCTGTTGCTGCTTCTCCTTTAAACCGGACAAGAGAAAATTCGGTTTCCACGGCCCCGGGATGAATACCGGTGACTTTAATATTGTTTTTCAGGAGATCGATCCGCATGGCCTTGGTGATGGCATCTACCGCAAACTTGCTTCCGCAATACACATTCCCTTTTTCATATACTTCTTTACCTGCCACCGAACCCATATTGATGATATGCCCCTTTTTTTGTTCAATCATGAATGGCACAACCGCTTTACTTACATAAAGCAATCCATGTACATTGGTGTTCAGCATGGTTTCCCAGTCATTCAGGTCAGCGTCTTCAAAATGATCCCTGCCCAGGGCAAGGCCTGCATTATTGATGAGGATATCAATTTTTTTCCATTGCTCCGGAAGATTGCTGAAAGCAGCAGTTACCGCCTGCCTGTCCTGCACATCAAAACATAAAGACAAAACAGCAATGCCATATTCATTCTCCAGGCTTTTTTTTAAAGCAGTCAGCCGTTCGTTCCGGCGGCCGGTAATGATGATATCATTTTTAGCTGCTGCAAATTTTTCTGCGCAGGCTTTGCCGATCCCGGATGTGGCGCCTGTTATTAGAACAATCTTTTTCACGTAGTTGTATTTTTATTTATTGTTTTAATGGTTGTATTCATCCCTGCAAAATAAAGGTTGATAACAAGATAAAAAAAGCTCCGGAAATTTTCCGGAGCTTTTAAAATATACTGAAAATATTATTGTATTAAAACCACATAACCTCTTTTCTGCTTTGTTTCACCTGTATAGGTTACGCCTTCGGCCATCCAGACATAAGTGGCCTGGCTTTGTAATTTACCTGCATGTCTTCCATCCCATCCTTTATTTTTTTCGGTGCTGGCAAACATCAGCTCTCCCCAGCGGTTATATACCCTGAAATAATTAAGCTCTTTCATGCCCAGCAATATTGGCCTGATCACATCATTATTTCCATCGCCGTTGGGTGTAAAGGCACTGGGCACATACATATCCGGATCAACCTTAAATACTTTTACAAATATCTTATCGGTACCAACACAGCCGGCGTTGGTAGTAGCCGTTACGGTATATTCAATATCGTCTTGCGGTAAAGCAACGGTTGTACCACTGTTAGGATTATTTAACCAGGTTGTGGGGCTCCATACATAATTATCTGCACCGGAAGCCTGCAAAAGCAAGGGCTGTCCCAGCACTACCGAAGTATCTACAGGGCCTGCATCGGCCATAACCGGAGGATATACATTTACCCAAACAGTATCCTTAACTGGTTTGGGGCAACCCAATGTATCTCTTACCGTAAGAATATACCGTATGCTGGCAGTTGGCCCAAACGAAACCGGGTTGGGTATTTGTGTATTCGTAAGGAATGTTGCCGGGCTCCATGCATAACTGCTGCCCCCGCTTGCATTCAATTGTGCATTGAAACCCGTACATATAAAATTGTCGGGGCCTGCATTTGCAGCCGGGTAAGGCACTACGTTAATGGTAATGTCATCCTGACTCTGGCATTTGCCAATGCTGGAAACCACACGATAAGTAATTGTATTCAAGGGCGTGGCAAGCGGTTGCTTTATATTATCAAAATTCAGGTAAGTTGGCGGCGTCCACTGGTAATAAAGCCCGTCGCTGCTGATGTTTATTAAGAAACCGTCTGTCTGGCAGATGCTGGTATCGGCTCCCAGGTTAAGGGTAACTCCGGCTTTCACATCCACAAAAACAGAATCATCGCGGTAACAGCCAAAAGCATCAGTTAACCGAACATGATATGTGGTGGGTACGTCGGGGCTCACCATTGGATTTGAAACGCTGGTATTGCTGATCATATAATTCGGTGTCCAGTTAAAATTGCCGGTGCCGGTAGAGTTTATCTGTAATGTATCAATAACACATATCAGTGTATCATTGGTTAAGGTAATGGCCGGTAATGTCCTTACCGTGAGCAGCATACTGTCAACCCGGGTTCGGCTGCAACCTGTAACCCCAACTGCCACTGTATAAGTTGTGGTAACAATTGGAGAAGCAATGGGGTTGGCAATATTCGGATCACTTAACCCGGCTGCAGGCGACCATTGATAAGTATTACCGCCTCCGGCAAATAACTGTATGGATGCCTGCCCGTTGCAAAGCGCCGTATCGGGTCCCGCATTGGGAATGGCCAATGGCCTTACCACAATATTCTGGTTGGCAGTGGAAACACAATTATTGCCCCAGGTGGTAGTAAGCGTATAGGTTGTATTAGCTGAAGGGTATGCCCTGGTTGTTTGCATGGTTGGCGACTCTACGCTTGCCGCAGGCCCCCATTGCCAGCTGATATTATTGCTGTAATTGCTGCTGCCCGTGAGCAGTAAAGTATCTTCTTCGCAAATGGTTGTCGGGTTTGCCAGGATGGAATTTGTAAGATCGAATTGAGGTGTTACCAGCAATGAGTCCCTGCTCCTGCAACCCAGTGCATCGGTTAGCGTAACCACATACCTTGTTGGTACGGTTGGGTAAACCAGCGGTGTTGGGGTATTACCGCCTGTTATATTTGTTCCCGGTGTCCAGCTGAAACTGCCTGTACCGCCAGCCGTCAGTTGCAGGCTGTCTAAACCGCAATACGCGGTATCCTGCGGAAATAACGTGACTACAGGATTTGGGTTGATGGTAATTTGTTTTATTATCGTCTTTACACATCCTTTATCATTGGTGACTACCAGTTGTACATTATAAATACCGGCATTTGCATAACTGTAAAACGGAGCCTGTAAAAGACTGGTATCGCCCGGGTCTCCGGGAGCCACATCTCCAAAATCCCATCGCCAGGCAACAATATTACCATACCGGAAATAACTGGTGTCAGTAAATTGAACAGGACTATTTACACACTGCGGAGCAGAATTAATAAAGCCCGGTAAAAATTCTGGATAAACCCTTACGATCATGGTAGTGGAATCTCCACATTGCAGGCCCTGGTTCAAAACAAGTTTAACAATATAAACGCCGGTATCTGTAAAAGTATGCGCCGGGTTTTGCATGATGGAAGTATTGTTTACTCCGGAAAGCGGATCTCCAAAATCCCAAAAGAATGTGGGCACAGGATTATTGGGAGCATTGTTTTGAAAATTTACAGTAAACCCATCGCAGGTAGTATAAACCGGGTCCAGGTTTGCAGTAGGTATCTGGCAATCTACAACCCTTATCTGAAGGTCTTTAAAATGTTCACCAAAGGCGATGCCATTCCGGTATTCGGTAACCAAAACAGTAACGGCAAAAATTTCATTACCCAAAGGGGGAACAAGTGGGGCGGTGCCACTTATTAAACCAGTAACCGGATTGATAGTTACCAGTGGCCCCAACGGCATTGCTGCACTATATCCGGCACTATAAGTAAGGGGGGTATATAGTGGAGGAGCAGCAGGGTCAGGTGTCAGACAGGTGAAACAGGTGCCATTTCCATTTCCTCCACCGGTAAACGCGTTATAAAAACTGTAGACTAAAGAATCTCCATCTGCATCGGTTGCACTAAAATCAAATGTTACTGGCCGGGCCGAACAGATCAATACGGTATCATTTGTTTTAAATACCGGGCTGGTATTTGTTTCGTTACCCGGGGTCAGGTTACCGGGTATTGTTGTAAAATAAGTTGCACCAAAATTAGCGGAACCAACAATATTGGTCATGCCACCTATTCTGCAACATCTTTGGTAAGCTACAGTAAGCCCGTTCCTGATAGCGGGTAAATTATCTATAATGGTTGTATAGGTTCTGTATTCAAAACAAACCAACATTTCTATATTATCGGGTATGCACGGATCAACCGGTGTTTTTTGAATAAACTGGGATGCTGAACCGGCAACGCCCGAAACATTTATTATTTGCTGACCGTTTAAATTATTGAAAACTGTAAAATTTACTGAGGGTTCAATCGGGGCGCCCGTTGAATTACAATCCCGGTAGAGTTTAAGTGTAAGCTGGTATCTTAATGTGCCCGGAATTGTGCCCGGCCCCAGGTAAACATAAGACATCTCACCACCGGAAATATGCCCTGCAAAAGCATCAGAAATCAGAAAAATAAAAAGGCAGGAAAATAGAATTTTCTTCATGTTGCGTTAATTGTTCACCGGGAATGCCTAAAACTAACAAAAACCGCCGTCTTATCAAAGAAGACGGCGGTTTACTTATATACATTATCTGTATTTGTATCAGCGGATCAGTATTACAGATCCCTTTCTTTTTATTTTATTTTTCAGGTAATCAACACCTTCGGCGTACCAGATATAGGTTGCTGCTTCCTGTGGCTTTCCGCCAAATGTTCCATCCCATCCGGTACCAATGCCGGTTCCGGAATACAGCATCTGCCCCCAGCGGTTATACACCCTGAAAATATCCAGCGACTGTAAACCCAGGGCAATCGGGCGGAAAATATCATTGTTGCCATCACCATTGGGCGTAAAGGCATTGGGGACATAAAAATCAGGCTTTACCTTAAATACCTTTACCCTGATGCTGTCGGTATCAAAACAACCAAAATTATTACTTACCCTCACCACGTACTCAATATTGTTTTGCGGCATGGAAACCGGGTCGCTGATGGATGGGTCATCGAGCCAGGTGGTTGGGGTCCAGGCATAATTAACGCTGCCGGTTGCATTCAGTTGTAATGGCTGGCCAAGCACTACTGAAGTGTCTCTCGGCCCTGCATCGGCAACAATTTTTGCAACGGTCAGTATCATGGTATCTTTTACCGGTTTGGGGCAACCCAGGGTATCCCTTACCGTAACAATATACCGTACATTATCCGTGGGGCTTACCGAAACCGGGTTGGGAATATTGGCACCTGTTAAAAATGCCGTGGGGCTCCAGGAATAAAAACTGCCGCCCGAAGCCTGTAACTGTGCCGAATTTCCGAAACAGATTGTCTGGTCGGGCCCGGCATTGGCAGCCGGGTAAGGCACTGTTCTTAAAGTAATATCATCTTCGGCAATACATTTACCAATACTTGCTACTACATGGTAGGTGGTGGTTGCCTGCGGCGATGCCGTGGGGTTTTTTAAAGTAGGGTCATTTAAATAAGTTGCCGGTGTCCACTGGTAATACAATGCATCGCTGGCAATATTTAATATCGTGGGGTCACCCTGGCAGATGGTGGAATCGGTACCGCCAAATAAAGTGACAAATGATTTTACATTCACCGTAACGGTATCGGAACCCACACAGCCAAAAGGATCGGTAAGTGTTACAATATACGTTGTGGTTACATCCGGACTAACCAGCGGATTTGGAATATTCACATTGCTGATCATATAATTGGGTGTCCAGGAAAATGAACCGGTTCCCACTGCATTTAATTGTAAGGTATCAATGATACAGATGAGGGTATCGTTGGTAACGGATAAGGGAGGTTTGTCCAGTATATCTATTGTTTTCAGCACTGTATCTAAACAGCCTTTATTGCTTTGAACAATCATCTGAATATTATATGTACCGGTATTGGCAAATGTATGAACAGGATTTTTTATCGTGGATGTATTTGTTGGTGAGCCAAAATCTCCAAATGTCCAATCCCATTTGCTGGGACTGCCATAGGTAGCAGTTGTTAAATCTGTAAATTGGATCGGTGTGTTTTTACATTGGCCCGCAAAAGTGAAATCAGGAAAAAACCCGGGATATACTTTTACAATAGCCGTGGCAGAATCTGAACAGGGTTGCCCACGGTTTACAACAAGCTTTAAAATGTATATGCCTGTATCGGCATAAGTATGTGTCGGAGAAGTCTGCGTTGATGTGTTTCCATCACCAAAATCCCAATCGAATGTTTGAATATTATTATTATTACGATTAAAAAAATCAATTGTAAATCCATCACAACTTATATATTCCGGATCCAGGTCGGCATCAGTTAAAGTACAATTGGTAACTTCGATATGGAGTGATTTTCTTACTTCTGAAATTTTTATGTTTGTACCTCTTTTGTATTCACTTACTGTAGCGGTCAAAACGTATATGCCTGAAGCTGGTGCATTACCGGTTACTAATCCAGTAGCCCTATCTATAATAACTCCGCTGCCCAAAGGTTGTGATCCTGAAAAACCACCTGCATATGGCACTGATGAAAATGGAGGGCTGCTGGCCGGATTTGGAATTGGGTTACCATTAGCGCCTCCGGCGTAGGCATTAGAAAAACTATACACAAGCGAATCATTATTGGTATCAGTTGCGCTAAAATCAAAAGTGAACCGGCTTCCCTGGCAAATGATAGCAGTATCATTTTGTGAAAATCTTGCACTGGAATTTCTTTCAGCACCGGCAACAGCCGTTCCGGCAATGGTAACCGTCCAGGTTTCTCCAACCTGATTTGAAGGGTTCTGAATATTTCTAATACCACCAATCCGGCAACATCGCTGGTAAGCAACTATATAACCTGCAGGCGTATTCGGCAGTTCCTGGATTGTTTCATAAGTGCGGATTTTATAGCAAATAAATGGTATGTTGTTGATACATGGATGACAGGCCGGAAGGGTACAATTTGTTGTATTAATATCGCTGACTACAGGAACAGATACATTTAACACCAAAGCAAAATTGGAAGCACTGAAAAAAGTAAAAGGTACATCGGCATCAATCTGCCCGGGGTTCAGTGTACATTCAGTATATAATTTTAAAGTTATCCGGTACCTGGAAGAATTTGGAGCAGAACCCGGGCCTAGGTAATCGTAATACATCCATCCTCCTTTGGTATGATTGGCAAAAGATTCAAAGCTGATCAATGAAAGTATAGCAACAATTAAGAATTTCTTCATCAGTAAATAATATGCGTTCAAGTAACAGACATAAAAATAACACAAAACGCTGTCTTTGTTTAAAAACAGCGTTTAAGATGTTTAAATTGTATAATCTTGGCTTTTTATTATGAGTTCTTTATTTGAAATATATTTTCAATCATCATTTGATCAGAATCACCGAACCCCTTTCTTTAATTTTATTATTGAGGTAATCGATACCCTCGGCATACCAGATATAGGTTGCTGCTTCCTGGGGCTTACCGCCAAATGTTCCATCCCAGCCGGTACCAATGCCGGTGCCTGAATAAAGCATTTGTCCAAAGCGGTTGTATACCCTGAAAATATCCAGCGACTTTAATCCCAATGCAATTGGCCGGAAAATATCATTATTACCATCGCCATTAGGCGTAAATGCATTGGGTACATAAAAACCGGGCTTAACCTTAAATACTTTTATGCGGATGCTGTCTGTATCAAAACAACCAAAATCATTACTTACCCGCACTACATACTCAATATTATTTTGTGGCAAAGCAATTGGATTGCTGACGGACGGATTATCAAGCCAGGTTACCGGTGACCAGGAATAATTGGTACTGCCGCCTGCGTTCAGCTGCAATGGCTGGTCAATAACCACAGCCGTATCCCTTGGCCCGGCATCTGCTTTTATTTTTGCAACGGTCAGGCGCATGGTATCGCTGGCAGGTTTTGGACAACCCAGGCTATCTCTTACCGTAACAATGTACCGTATATTATCTGTGGGGGTTACAGAAACGGGATCAGGAATATTACGGGCATTTAAAAAAGCAGCAGGAGACCAGGCATAAAAACTTCCACCTGCAGCATTCAGTTGCGCAGAATTGCCGAAGCATATTGTTTGATCGGGCCCTGCATTGGCTGCAGGGTAGGGCACTGCAGTTAAAGTGATATCTTCTTCAGCAATACATTTCCCGATATTGGCAACTACATGATAGGTAGTGGTTGTTTGTGCTGTTGCCGTTGGGTTTTTTAAAGTTGGATCATTTAAAGACACTGCAGGGCTCCACAGGTAATGCAATGCATCGCTGTTTATTTTTAAAATAGTGGGGTCTCCGCGGCAGATGGTACTGTCGCCGGCGGCAGAAAGGCTTACAAATAACCTGACATCCACTTTTACCGAATCGGTATTTGTGCAGCCAGACTGGTCGGTAAGTGTTACCCGATAGGTTGTGGGCAGGTCGGGGCTTACCAATGGCGCAGGGCTGTTTACATTACTGATATTGTAATTGGGGCTCCATAAAAAATTACCTGTACCGGTTGCACTCAGCTGCAGGGTATCAATATAACAGATCAGGGTATCGTTACTAACGGTAAGGGCCGGGCTTTCTTTGATGGTTATTGTTCTCAAAATGGTATCACGGCATCCTTTGTCATTGGCAACAATAAAACGCACGTCAAAATCACTGGCACTGGTATAAACATGTGTTGGATCTGGCAGGGAAGAAATATTATCAGCATTACTTGCGTTAAAGTCGCCAAAATTCCAAGACCAGAAATTTACACTGCCGCTGGTGGAGCTGGTAAGATCTGTAAACTGTATAATGCTGTTTTTACATTGCCCCTGAACCATAAAGCCGGAATTAAAAACGGGATAAACTTTTACAATGGATGTGGTGGAATCTGAACAGGGCAGTCCACGGTTAACCACTAATTTTAAAGTATAAGTGCCGGGGCCAGAATAATCATGGGTGGGAAATTGTTCGGTAGAAGTATTATTAACGCCACTGGCAGGATCGCCAAATTCCCAATCGTAACTGATGATACTGTAACCGGAGGTCTGGTTGTAAAAGCTTGCCTGCAGGTCATCGCAGCTGTAATATTCAGGCGATAATAAAGCCTTGGTGGTTATACAATCAGCAACCTGCACATGTAAAGATTTACGCACTTCGCCTCTTTTTATATTTGTACCGCGGATATATTCTGTAACCGTTACCGCAATTACATATATGCCGGATGTTGAAGGTGCCACCCCGCTGACGAGGCCGGTAAACCGGTCGATCCGTACGTTGCGGCCCATTGGTTCGCTGCCGGTAAATGGATCAATATAAGCTACAGCACTGTAGGGCGGAGGTTTGGCATAATCGTTATTACAACTGCCACCGGTACTGCCGTCGGGTGTACCTACAAAAGCATCTGAAAAAGTATAAACCAGTGAATCATTGTTGGGGTCGGATGCTTTGAAGCTGTAGGTAAAATAGTTTTCCCGGCAAATGATAGCAGTATCGTTTTGTGGAAATATGGCACTTGAATTTAAAGGTGCCAACAGGCTTTGTGCATTACCGGGAATGTTTACAGTCCAGGTATCTCCGGTATAATCTGTTGGCTGAACCATGTTGATAATGCCTGAAATGCGGCAGCATCTTTGATAAGCGATGGTATAGCCGCTTGCTGTAATGGGTAATTCCCTTACAAACTCATAAGTGGTTATCTTAATACAAAGTGGTGGCGGTGAGCTGATGCAGGGATAACATTCAGCTGTAGGGCAGTTCTGAATATTAACCGAACTGGAATAAACAACCGGTACTTTTTCTACGAGCTCATTATTGCCTGCATTAAAAATACTGATGATGACCTGTGGACAGAACTGAGCTGGATTATCAAGGATACATTTGGTGTATATCTTAAGTGTGATCATATACCGGGCAGAATTGGGTGCCGAACCGGGCCCCAGGTAGCGGTAATACATCCAACCGCCTGTGGTATGTGCCGCCCATGCCGACTGGGCCGTTATTATAAAAATTAATGTGGTAAAAAATATTTTCATTCAGTAGTGTTAGTATAATGGCAGTGTTAATATACAGCTGGTAAAGTGACCTGCAGCATTCAGCAATATTCAAACGGTATAGATTTATACGGGTTAGTCTTTTAAAAAGGCAAGTAAAGCAGTATTTACTTTTTCTGTCTCTTCAAGCATACCCATATGGGCGCTTTTTCGTAATATATGTATATACGGACAATTGGGTAAATAGGTTTGCTGCATACTTTGCTCAAATGGCACCGCATTATCATGTTCTCCTATGATTAACAGAACCGGGTGCAAAAAGTTTTTAAAAATATGGGTTCTGTCGGGGCGGTTGATCATGGCATGGTAATATGCTGTCAAAGCTTCAGGGCTGAAGTCTTTTGCTTTTTCAATAAGGTCTGATATGAAACTGTTAGATGGGTTCTCATTATTTGCAGGTGTGAATAAGTTAGGTATGGCAGCTTTTAAAAATTCATGGGCTCCATTTTTCTGAATAAACCCGATTGATTTTAACCGGGTCGATTTTTTTTCTTCACTGTCGGCATAAGCCGAAGAATGAACGAGTGCAAATGCAGATAACAATGCAGGGTATTTTTCTGCAAGCGCTAAAATTATATAGCCCCCCATACTGTGGCCAACAGCTACCACCGAACCTTTCTCAGGTAAAAGGCTGTTAGCTGTTTCAATATCGATGATCTCTTTTATTAAGTCAGCCATGCCTTCTATACTCATGTCTGGTATCAGTTCTGATCTTCCGCTGCCGGGTAAATCGGGAATGATAAGACGGAAATGTCCTTTTAAAAAATCAACCTGCCTGTTCCAGATATTTCCATCCTCAGCAAAACCATGAATTAAGATCACCGGCCTGCCCTTACCGGCTGTGCGGTAGAAAATTTTTGAGGATCGGTATATGATACTGTGTGTATCCACGCTGTAAATTAAAAAGCCACATAAGATTTTTTTGCAGCCCGGTATATAAGTAATAAAACGATTGGCAGCAGCCCGTTGTTCATCTGCTGCGGCAAAAAGAACCAGCTTATTAAAAGAGTCAGTAAGATCACGGTTGTAAACTTAAAATATTTCCTGGCGAAATTCTTTTTACTGTTTACAAAAAATGCAGCAATACAATGTGTGGGCCATGCCCATAATAAATTGAAATTGTTTTTACACATGGCATGGTCGGTACCGGTCCACATTAAAATCAAAATAATGCCAAGAACGCCGGTGCAAAAGAAAAAGATACCGTCGAAGCCCTGCAAAAAAGCAGCTGTGAATTTATTTTTTTTCAAACCGGTAAGCACAATAACGATCAGCAGTATTGAAAAAACAACCAGGGGCGTAAAAAAAGAATTTTTATTTTCATTCTCCTCTATGGGGTACAAGTTTTGTTTACTTACAACCACCGGGTTTATACTGCTGTCTAAACTGATCATCAGGTTGTCGGGCAGAAACTGCATTTGTTCTGCAGTCATCACGGCATCACAAGGCTGACCCAGTAAAATATCAATGCCCAGTTTGCTCCAGTCTTTTCCGTTCCTGTCTAAGTACTGATGAATGGCCTGCCTGAACCTGCTTCCCTGCTGCATTACAGGCTTACTGCAAAAAGAAGAGTCGTGTTGTTTTTTTAAAATATCCCTGAGCCGGGTGGTGCAGTTGTCAAAAAAGAAATCGTATTTATAATATTTGTTTTCCTCTTTTAAATTTTCATTTAAAAAATGCCGGATGCTTATTTTTTCGGCAGCAGATAAATTTAATACCTGTTCTGTTATTCCCCTGTTGGTGGATTGATAGAGGTATTTAAAATCAGCAAAATACTCTGCAGATACATAGTACAATAATTTACCTCTTACAAATTTCAGGTAGAACCCGTCATCATCAAAATTAAAAGTGCCGTAATTGTAAACAATATCTGTAACACTGTTGCTGTCAATTACCCGGTAGGCACTGTGCCCAAAAGTAGAATACAGTTCTTCGCCGGGTGTACAGGTAAGCAGTGAAATTCTTAACCGGGAACTGTCTTGTGTAAAAGACTGTTCAGGTACAAGGCAAAACGATATGATCAAAAAAAAGAAAAAATAAATCCGTAGTATTTTTTTCATGCAGGATGATTAGACACGAATTTACAGGAATTGCCAGAAGCTTCAAAACAAACGGGTGCATTTCAAATTGTTGCTGGCTGCTGGGGATACCTGCCACGGCAGTACAAATACAGCGGCAATTTGAAATGCATACGAACAAACAGTTAAAAGCATCCGTTAAGCAAAAAAAGCCTGAAAAATTAATTTGCAAATATCAAAACCAATGGTTTACTTTGTATTTCAAAGTGCTTTTTATATGAGTGAGCAAAATCAACCTTTAGAAGATCTGCAACACATCAAAAAGATGATGGAACGCAGCAGCCGGTTTATCAGCCTGAGTGGTTTAAGTGGTGTAGCTGCGGGTATTTGTGCATTGGGCGGCGCCTGGTTTGCCAGCCAGAAAATTCATTGCTGGGTAAATGGCAATTGCCAGCTGAGCAGCCTGATCAGTACCGGCGGTAATGAGCTGATCAATGATTTGTTCTGGATCGCCACCCTGACATTTGTGGCTGCGTTTGTATCGGCCTTTGTTTTCACTTATATGCGCAGCAAAAAGAACGAAACTCCTATGTGGGGTACAACAACCATGCGTTTGCTGTGGAATACTTTTATACCGGTTGCCGTTGGCGGTATTTTTTTAATACGCATGATGCAGCTGGGCGAATTCCAATTGGTGGCACCGGGTTGCCTGATATTTTATGGACTGGGCCTGGTTAATGCCAGTAAATACACTTTAGGTGAGGTACGGTACCTGGGTTACGGACAAATTGTACTGGGCCTGTTTAATTTGTGGTGGGTTGGTTATGGTTTGCAGTTTTGGGCCATGGGTTTTGGTGTGCTGCATATTGTTTACGGAATTATGATGTGGGTTAAGTATGAAAGGAAATAATACTAATACTGTTAATAAAGCAGCAGTAGTAAGCCGGACAAAAAAGAACCGGATAGTTTTGAACCCATCACGGTATAAATTTTAGTACTGAATGAAAAATCCGATTGAGAATCTTAATAAAGTTTTTGACAGCCGTATCCGGTTGGGCATCATGAGTGCCCTGATGGTGAACGATGCGGTGAGCTTTAATGAGTTGAAAGAGTTACTGGATATAACGGACGGTAACCTGGCCAGTCATTTAAAAACACTGGAGGAAAGCGGCTTTATTAAATTTCAAAAAGGGTTTATCGGCCGGAAAACAAATACAACCTATTCAATAACAAAGGCGGGTGAGAAGGAATTTAAACTGCACCTGGATGCACTTACGAAAATGATCGGATCGGTAAAATAATTTTTTTTGTACTTATACTTTGAAATACAAAGTACTTTTAAAATATGAATAAATACATTTCAGCAACAGTTACTTACGTGGGCGTATGGTTTATTGCTTCCATCTTAAACGGCTTACTCAGCAGTATTTGCATGCTCTTTTTAACCAATGATACAGCGGGAATGAACGCTGTTCCGGGCCTGTCATTTCTCTTTTCATTTATATTAAGCGTGCCGTTTGTGGGGATGGTATGGTTTATTACTATGATAGCACTGTCATGCGGTCAAAAAGGGTTTTCCCTTTTCCAGGTAATATTAAAGGCCACGCTTCTCTGTTCCATGCTGGCAGCCATATTATTTGTAAACACACTTGGCAAGGAGTTTAAAGAAGCCAGGTATGCTATGGGGCTCTGCATCATCGTTTCTGCACTGGGCAGTACCTTATTTTTCAGAAATCAACTTAAGACGAATGGATAAACTGCATCAAATACTGATCAGGCTACGCTCTGCTGTATTGGTTTTCCTTACACACAATATGGCCTTGCCGGTATTGCGGTTTATCCGTAATCCCGAAGTGTTTCCATACACAGCAGCGGAATTGAAATGCTTTCCTGCCGGTACGCTGGGAAACGACCTGGTAAATTTCCTGGAAGCAAAAAAATTACAATTACTTCCACATTATGCCAAGCATGATATCAAGCATATTCTTTTACAATACGATACTACTGATGAGGGCGAAGTCTGTCTGCAATGTTTTATGCTGGGTAACGGGCATATGTCTTTTCCGGTGGCGGCTACTGTTATTTACGGATTTGTAACCATGCCAGAATACTGGAAAAAATTCAGGATCGCTTTTCAACGCGGAAGAAAATGCATGCCTATTGATGGCTGGCAATGGTTTTCCATTTTGCAGGAGCCTACCCAATCACTCATTTATAAAATTAACAGCGATGAAAAAGTTTAGCTTTTTACTGATGGCTTATTGGTATTGCCTTGAATTATTATTTATACAGATCATTAAAAAATAAAAACATGAAGACGGTCACACTTAAAATTATACTGGTTATTGCCGGAGCCCTGTTATTTAATATTATTTTCTGGCAAGAAAAACTGGCAATAAATACCCTGCTTTTTGATGCCTTTATTTTGTTGTCCGTTTTTAAGCTGTACCCTGCTGCGTTTACCAAACCGGCTATGAAATGGTTGTTGCTGGCGCATGCTGTTGCATTGGCCACGCTTATTATACACAATACGCTGTTGAGTAAGCTGGCATTCAGTGCAACGCTTTTACTGGTTGTTGTGTTTACACAATTTCTTCATCGCTCAGTTTGGTATGCGGCAGCATCTGCCGCAGGTAATTACCTGCTGTTTGTATTCTCTTTTATGGAAGATATACGGCAGGTGAAAAAGGCTGGTATTAAATCCCTGGGCATAAGAAAGATGCTGAGGTTTCTAATCATTCCTTTACTGATCGCTGCTGTTTTCTTTTTCCTGTATTCATTTTCCAATACTGTTTTCCAGGATGTTGTAAATGATATCGGCATTGCACTGGAACATTTCTTCAGCCGGTTTTATGACTGGTTTAACTGGGAGCGCTTTGGATTTTTATTATTGGGCCTTTTTGTTACCGGCGGACTGCTAATGAAAATGCGGAGCAATTATTTTTCAGAAAAAGAATTTGGAAAACAAAACAACCTGTTGCGACGCAAACAAAATTTTACCAAGTGGAAGCAAAGTGTCATGTTTGATATCCTTTCCTTGTTTATGGGCCGCTTTGCCAATGGTGCGCTGGCACTGCGAAATGAAAATACGATAGGTATCATCAGCCTGGTAATGCTGAATATACTGTTGCTGTTCATTAATGTACTTGATATTATTTATGTGTGGTTTGGCTTTACCTACACTGCCAATATTAACCTGAAGGATTATGTACATGAAGGAGCAGGTATGCTGATATTTTCCATCGTACTGGCCATGCTGGTATTGTTGTTTTTCTTCAGGGCCAACCTGAATTTTTATAAGAAAAATAAATGGCTTCGTTATGGAGCTTATGGCTGGATATTTCAGAATATGATACTGGTGATCTCTGTCTTACTCAGGGACTCTTATTACATACAGCATATGGGCCTTGCTTACAAGCGTATTGGTGTACTGGTATTTTTAATTATGGTATTGATGGGACTGATAACCGTTTTTATTAAAATACAACAACGCAAAACCAGTTATTATTTATGGCGTGTTAACGGATGGTTTGCAATTGTGCTGCTGGTAGCTGCATCCTGCATTCACTGGGATGAAACCATTGCCCGGTATAACCTTACGCACAAGAATACAATTCCGGTTGATGTAAAATTTTTATTAACGCTTTCAGATAAAACAATTCCGTTAGTACAACAAAATATAGATGTGCTGAAAGGGGAGAAGTTACCGGTTCAGCCGGAGGGAGATTATGAAGACCGTTCTGCAATGCCTGAAGTTTTTGAAAGGCGTAAAAAAGAATTCCTGGAAGCGCAGCAAAAATATTCCTGGTTATCATGGAATGTATCGGATGCGTATGTTAAGAAGTATTTATCACAAAACCTGATTACATCATCTATAAATAAGTAAACGATGAAACAGATATGGTTTAAAAGAACAGGCTGGTTTTACATACCGGTACATCCCCTGGGATTTATGATAACATTGCTGGCAATAGCTTTTATGGTGCCTGTTGTTATGGCTGTAGACAGAAATGCAGATTCGGTAACGGATGAAATGTATGCTGTTTTTATTTATGCTACCTGTACCGCATTCTGGTGGAAATGGGTAGTTGAAAAAACATCTGGCAGCAGAAGACAAAAATTGTAACTATGAAAATATTCAGATCATTTGGCTTTGCCTGGCAGGGCTTAAAAATTTGCTTTACGGCTGAAACTAATTTCAGGATTCATGTTTTGTTTGGCAGCATAGCAATACTGCTGGGTATTGTATTGGGTATGTCTGCCACCGAATGGATGGCGGTAATATTATGTATTGCTTTTGTGATGGCCATGGAAATGCTGAATACCGCTGCGGAAAAATTATGTGATGTTGTGTATAAGGAAACTCATCCCGGTATTAAAGCAGTAAAAGATATTGCAGCCGGCGGGGTACTGATTGCAGCCGCAGGAAGTTTGATAACCGGGCTGATCATCTTTTTGCCAAAAATAATTGCATACCTAAAATCAATTTAACAGTGAACGCATCATTAGCATTTCAAAGAATATTAATCGCATTTTTTGCTTTTATCGCCATATTGATCTTTGTCAGGATTTATTTCTCAGGAGAACTGAATTATCTGTTCCTGGTATGGAATATTTTTCTTGCATGGATACCTTACATGGTTAGTGAATTATTTAAAAAAATGGATAAAAAAAGATGGTGGAAACAGGCCATAATATTTTGCTGCTGGCTGGCATTTTTTCCAAATGCTTTATATATTGTTACCGACCTGATTCATCTTGAGCTGGAAAGCAATATTCCCAAATGGTTCGATGCGGTACTTTTATTCTCATCTTCAATAGCTGGGTTAATGATGGCCTTTATCTCTTTATACAGGGTTGAAAAAATGCTGCAAAAAAAGATAAATATAAGAATGGTTTCCCCTGTCATTATACTGATATTATTTTTGGGTTCCTTCGGTGTTTATATGGGCAGGTTCCTTCGCTGGAACAGCTGGGATATCATCAGTAACCCTGTTCAATTGGTATTATCTGTGGGGCAAAAGATAATTTTTCCATTCGATCATTTGCAAACCTGGGGTATCACCATGGTATTTACTGTACTGTTTTATCTCCTGTATTTTTCTATAAAAAAATTGCCCGGCTATTTAAGCCAGGCAAATATGTAGTAGCTGCTGCTTACAATTTAAAAATCAAGTCCCAGTGCAAAATAAAGAATTGGTTTGTTATTGAAGAAACCGGTCATGGGCCAGCCTGCGTCAAATTTTACAAAATAGCCAAGCAATGTACTCCTGGCGCCAAAACCATAACCTCCTGCGAACGGGCCAACGCCTCCGGCTTTAACCCTTACAGTAACATTACCATTGGGATCAGAATAAGAGACATCCGGCCTTTTAAGTTTATTATAACCACCGTTCCATGCGGTTCCAAAATCAAAGAACTGTATGATCTGGAAGTTACGCAGGAAAGCATTGTTAATAGGCTGGTTAAAAATGGTTGAAAACACCGGTAGCCTGAATTCGCTGTTTATTACAACGGCATTATTTCCGTTGGCAACATTTTGAATATAACCCCGCATATTTACAGCAAGGCTCTGGAATGCATAATCCTGGTCGGGTGCCGGCGGGTTGTCGGTATTAAAATACCTGTTTTTTACAAACATATTGTTGGCATCAAATTTCTGGTTCTGGCCAAACATCAGCCAGCCATCAACGCCGCCCAGGTAATAGATCATTTTTTGATTACCCCAGCTGAAGTCACCTGCGGCACGGCCGGCCCAGATAAAATTACGCAGGATGGGATAATAGTAACGGGCATCAAAACCAAAATTAAAAGTATTGGGCCCGTCGGAAAAACGCACTTTACTTACCTGCCTGTTCCAGTCAATAAAAAACTTATACCGCAAACCATTCCAGATATTTTCAGTAGGGTTTAAAGTATTGTCATACACATACTCAAGATGTGTTACCGAATATTGATCATTCTGGCCTTCAAGAATATTACTTAAGCCATCTACAGTAGAGATTACAAATTTATCTGAACGGACTCCGGTACTGAACCTGATGCTTTTTGAAACATCAAAAGGATATGAAACATTTGCCTGGTACAGGTTTGTAAATAATTTACCGGGATACTGTGCAACTATATTACCGTTATTGTCCACGATATTGGCACCCGCCTGTTGTGTATTACGGTAATAAGTTACACCCCAGTCAATCCTTCTCTTATAATTCTGATAACTCATCAGCCATTCGTTGTCTTTAAGATTGGTAGAGATCTTAAAGCCCCCGGTTATTTTTATATCTTCCAGTAATTCAGTGGTGCCCAAACGTATCAGCCCGCTGAGTGGCGTGCCTGAATTAAGCATGATGGGCCCTGAGCCTCCGCCGTAAGCCTGGTAACGGTTTATCAATACGCCGGTATTAAAACCTGCAGAACCATAGTCTACTGAAAACTTTGGTGGCTTATAAGTGTAATTTTTAATCGTTTTTAAAACATGGTATTTATCATCTGCAAGTGTTCTTATTTTAGCTGTAGCGCCGCTGTCTTTTTTCTCATTGGCAAATTCCGTCTGGAAAAAGTCATCTTGTTTTTTCGCCGTGTCTGCAAATACAGGCATATTTTTCAGTACAGCGGTATCTTTATATTCCGCCATAATTTTTTTCATGTATTCGGTAGGCTGCGCCGTGATATTTCTGCGGCGGAGTGTGTTCTCGTCAATCTTTAACTTATACAATACTTTTTCATCGCTTTGCCTGGTTACTTCACTAACCTGGTTATTATCGCCGGCAATACGGGTTTCGCCCAGGGTGCTTTGATAATTGGTCAATGGAAAAGTATAAGCCGAATCATTGGAAACAGATATCACTGCAACAGAATCAATATCGGTTTTCTTAAATACTTTTAATGTGCTGTCTACTTCATTTATTGACGGGTTTCTTAAGATGGCATCGCCTATTAATACTAGTGTATCAAGCCCGGCTTTTTTTGTGGTAAAAAATCCTGCATAACGGTTGCCCACGCCATTTTCATCACTTACAAACGTAAAATGGTTTTCGTTGTATTGCATGGGAGAACGTGCATTACCATATTTCAGATCGGATAACTGGGTGATCTGGTTAAGCTCGGGCTTATCGCCAAAATCGGTGATCAGAAAAATATTGTACCGGTGATCGCTTGGTAAAATGGTATCGCCGCTTTTTGCCGCAGGATTGGGCCGGTTACTGGCAAAGATGATCCCCGTTTTATTAGGAAAGGCAACAAAGGATGCATCAAGATCATCATACACATCATTGGTAATCTGCTTTACTTTTTCATTTTGCAGTTCCAGTGTGTAAATATCAGTATGGCCGTTTTTTACGGCAGTCAGTAAAAGCGTATTGCTGTTCAGCATATACTTCATGTCCTGTACCTGGTCAAACTGTTTGGTAAGGTCAATTTTATATTGTTTTATCCGGGTAACAATATCGTATACAAACAAATTCAGCTTTCCTTCTTTAACATACAAAACTGAAATCCTGGTTCCTTTTGGATCCCATGCCATCATAGGGTAGTTGGGATTCATCTCATTTTTATAACTGCGTACACCAAATTTTAATAAGGTCTTGTTTACATAATCATCATAATAAATAACCCGTATGATACCTTTTTTAAACTGGGTTACCACGTAGGAATTGTTACGCTTGTTAGGATTTACATTAAACCGGAAATAATCCAGTCGGCTGTTTATATCAAAGCCGTCAATATAACTTCCTTTGGGATATGGTTTCCTTTTGGTAACATCTTTATAATACTTTTCATCCTGGTATTCCATAAACTCAGCCAGTACAGCTTTGAACTTCTTTTTACAAACCTGCAGGCAGGCTTTATTCAAATTTTTATAAATGGTTGCCAGGTAAAGCAGGTAGGTTGTATTTTCTTTTTTGTAACGCTCTTCAATAAAATACCAGAAAGCATGTCCTGCAATTTCAGGTTTTGCAAAAGCAAACTTGGAGAATTTGCTGTAGTTGCCGCTGAGGATCTCACTCTTTAATTCATCATCTAATTCGGTACTCCAGTTTTCGGCCAGGTAAGATATATATCCATCGGTAAGCCATTTGGGGAGATCAAGTAATGCCTGGTTACCTGCAAATTCACCAAGATCGTCACCAAACAAACGGTTTTCAGTCAGCACCTGTGCAATTCCTGAGCGTATCTGTTTTCTAAGTTTCTGATGATCTGCTTCAAAATAGATCACCATTTTGTTGTTTACGAGTTTGGTACCTCCGCCTGTATTCTGCCAGTCGATACCCAAACCGATATTGCTTTGCTGCATATCGGAATACTGGTTATATAAAATAATATTGGCACGGCGCTGCAAACTGTATTCCGCAGCTGTTTCAATCTGTGGTAATTCTTTTTCGGCGCTTTGTGCTACAAACTTGGCCAGTTCTTCTCCGTTCTCATTGTAATAAACATTAAAATTCTTTGTTTGATAATATTTCCATTTGAATTTTTTAAACTGAACCCGGTTCTTTCCAAACTCCACCGCATTAACCTGTGCATTGGCAATAGAGGCGCTGATGATAATGAAAAAGGAAATTAGAGATATTCTGCTGAACTTTGCCATGTGTAATTATTGATATTGAGAATTAAAATTACTTTATTCGGTTTAATCATTAAAAAACAATTTAACTGCCATTATGTTAAAAATAAAATCCTTTGTTTTCAGTCCCATACAGGAAAATACGTATTTAATCTATAATGAGTTTAATGATTGTATAATTATTGACCCCGGTTGCTACTTTCCGCATGAAAAGGATGAGCTGGCTGCCTTTATTACACAGAGCGGATTAAAGCCGCAGATGCTGCTTAATACGCATTGCCACCTGGACCATGTTTTTGGGAATAAGTTTGTTGCAGAGAAATATGAACTTACGCTGCAGCTTCATGAAAAAGAAAAGCTCCTGCTGGATTATGCCCCCACATCGGGTTTGATGTACGATCTGCCCTTTGATAATTATACAGGCCCTTATATTTATTTAAAAGAAGGCGATACGGTTAAACTTGGTAAAGACGAGCTAAACGTAATTGAAGCTCCCGGCCACTCACCGGGCCATATTTGCTTTTATTGCGCCAGCCAGCATTTTATCATCAGTGGCGATGTTTTATTTAACCGGAGTATCGGGCGTACTGATCTGCCGGGAGGGAATCACCAGACACTGATAAAAAATATTAAGGAGAAATTATTTGTATTGCCGGACAAAACGATTGTCTATAGCGGGCATGGGCCTGAAACAACTATTGGGGAAGAGAAAAAAGATAACCCGTTTCTAACTTAGGCTTCTTTCTTAAAATTTAAATGAGTATTTTACCAATGCCCAAGGGTTAATATACAAATACATAAAATCAGATGGTATGAAAACAGCAAAATACATTTCCGGCTTTTTACTTTTAACAGCGTTTGGTTGTATTAGTCCTGTTATTGCCGATGCTCAAAGGGGTACAGTTAAAAGACAGGTAAAAAAGGATATGGAAAAAAAATATGCAGATCCCCAGCGTGAAAAAGGAAAAGCAGAACTGGAAAAGATAACTTATGAAAACGATAAGCGCTATGCTGACCCTACCAATAAAGTACAGGCTACGATTGCTTTTGAGGATAAAGAGCTTAATAAGAAAGGCGAAGCAAAAACTACTGTTGTGCAAAAAATTGTATTTGGTAAGACAGGTGAATGTATTGTAATGAATGAGGGTGATAAAAAGGAGACCTGGATGATATATAATTATGCAGATAAAGCCAATTATATAGTGGATGTAAAAAAGAAAACCGCTATAAAGATGCCACTGATAAACATGCATAAAATGACTGAGAGCGGAGCAAAGAAGAATGCAGATAAAAATGATACGATAAGCAGCAACGGTTGGAAGGCAACAGGGGAAGAGCAGAACATCAACGGGTACAATTGCAAAAAATATATTTATACCTATCCTGATAATAAAAGTTATTCCTCAATGGATATGTGGATGTCGGATGAGGTAAAACTTAACCTGGGAGATAATTATATGTTTGGTGCCCGGTTGAATGCATATAAAATTCCTGCCAATCCGCAGTATAAAGAAATGGCTCATGGATTTATTGTCCGTTCTGTTTTATATGATAAGAAGGGTGTTGCTGTGTCGCAACGGGATCTTAAAGAGTTCAAGAAATCGGCTGATGAACAGTATTTTGATATGAGTAAGTTTAAAGTAACTGATGTGATGGGTGTACTTTAATTTATTTCCTGGCATAGTTCAATCAACACTCCGTTTGTTCCTTTGGGGTGTAAAAAGCAAACAAGTTTATTATCAGCCCCTTTTTTGGGTGCTTCATTTAGTAAAACAAAACCTTCATCTTGTAATCTTTTCATTTCTGCTGCAATATCCTGCACATCAAAAGCGATATGATGCAATCCTTCGCCTTTCCGTTCTATAAACCTGGCAATCACTCCATTGGGATCAGTGCCTTCCAGAAGTTCAATCTTGGTTTCTCCGTTTTGAAAAAAAGCGGTATTAACTTTTTCAGTTTCCACCATTTCTGTCTTATAACACTGACTATTCAGCAGTTTTTCAAACAACGGAACAGAAATTGCGAGTTCTTTTACTGCAATACCGATATGTTCTATTTTTTTCATTATATTAAGATTAATGATAAGCTGGTTTACGATTTCGGTAAAATGCTGGTTAAACCGCTTAATGAGCTGCTAAAATAGAACCTTTTACAGTAAATTTGCGTTATTACGAACAGAAACTAAACAGATTGATTTTATGTTGAAATTGCCTATTTATTTAGATAATAATGCTACTACACCCATGGATCCAAGGGTGCTGGAAGCAATGACCCCATATTTTTTAGAGCATTTTGGAAATGCTGCAAGCCGCAACCATCCTTTTGGCTGGGAGGCTGAAGAAGCGGTTGACTATGCACGTGAGCAGGTGGCTAAATTGATTGGTGCCGATCCTAAAGAAATAATTTTTACTTCGGGTGCAACCGAAGGCGATAACCTGGGCATTAAAGGCGTGTATGAAATGTATGCCAGTAAAGGCAATCATGTTATTACCGCAACAACTGAGCATAAAGCAGTTTTAGATACCTGTAAGCATATTGAAAAAATTGGCGGTGAAGTAACTTACCTGCAGGTAAATGCTGAGGGGTTGATTGATCTGAAAGAACTGGAAGCAGCCATCAAACCAACCACCATCCTTATTGCCATCATGTATGCCAATAACGAAATTGGTGTGGTGATGCCGATAAAAGAAATAAGCGCCATTGCACGTAAGCATGGGGTGTTATTGTTTACAGATGGAACACAGGCAGTAGGTAAAATTCCTGTTGATGTTAATAAAGATGGAATTGACCTGATGGCCTTTTCTGCACATAAAATGTATGGACCAAAAGGCGTGGGTGCATTATACGTACGTCGTAAAAATCCGAGGGTTAAAGTAACGGCTCAAATGGATGGCGGAGGCCACGAACGTGGTATGCGCAGCGGTACACTAAATGTTCCGGGTATTGTTGGTTTTGGTAAGGCATGTGAGGTTTGTATGCTGGATATGGAAGAAGACAGCATACGCATCAGCAAGATGAGAGATCATCTTGAAACAGAACTTTTAAAACTTGAAGAAGCTTATGTGAATGGCAGCCGTGAGCACCGTTTGCCGCATGTAGCCAATATTTCTTTTAAGCACGTGGAAGGAGAAGGTTTGCTGATGGGGTTTAATAAAAATATTGCTTTAAGCAGCGGATCGGCCTGCACATCTGCCTCTTTAGAACCAAGCTATGTATTAAAAGCATTGGGTCTTGGCGACGACCTGGCGCATTCTTCACTTCGCTTTGGATTGGGAAGGTTTACTACAGAAGAGCAAATTGAATACACCATCAAGGCAATAAGCGAAACCGTGCTTAAGTTAAGAGAAATGAGTCCGCTTTGGGAAATGTATAAAGAAGGTATTGATTTAAGCACCATTGAGTGGGCGGCACATTAAACCCCCTCAGCCCCCTGAAGGGGGAACTTAAAGTATAATAATTAAAAGTTCTTTTATAAAATTAAAAACCTGTATGCTCCAGCAGAGTACAAAAGCCCCTTTAGGGGTTTGGGGTAAATTATCATGGCATATTCAGAAAAAGTAATCGACCACTACCAAAATCCTAAGAATGTTGGTACGTTGGATAAAAGCGCAAAAAATGTAGGTACTGGCTTAGTTGGTGCTCCAGAGTGTGGCGACGTAATGCGTCTGCAAATTGAAGTGGATCATGCAACCGGTATGATCACCGACGCTAAATTTAAAACCTTTGGATGCGGTTCTGCTATTGCTTCTTCTTCACTGGCTACTGAGTGGCTGAAAGGAAAAAGCGTGGATGATGCACTGAAGATTGATAATATGGCTATCGTGGAGGAATTAAATCTTCCCCCGGTAAAAATACATTGCAGTGTTTTGGCCGAAGATGCAATCAAATCAGCCATCAACGACTATCGTGTTAAAAACGGGTTGGAAGAAATTAAGTTTGAGGAGAGTGTAGTACACTAGGCCTCCCCAAACCCCTCCGAAGGAGGGGCTTTGAAAGAGTAAAATAAATTTAAGCGTATAAGAAGAATGAACAGTTCATCCTTAAATATTAGCAGGAACTCTGCAACTGCAGAGTCTAATATCCCCCCTTCGGGGGGTGGAGGGGCTGATAACAGCATATTCATCAGCGATAAAGCAAAAACCAAGGTTGTAAAACTTATGGAGGAAGCAGGTGTAGCCGGCGATGATGCACATTTTTTAAGAGTGGGTGTAGTTGGGGGTGGTTGCAGCGGGCTTAGCTATAAGATGGATTTTGATACTGAGATTAAACCGATGGACCAGGTTTTTGAGGATAAGGGAATAAAAATAGTTTGTGATCTTAAAAGCTTTTTATACCTGGTGAATACCGAACTTGAGTTTAGCGACGGGCTGAATGGCAAAGGTTTTTATTTTAATAATCCCAATGCCAGCCGTAGCTGTGGATGTGGTGAAAGTTTTGCAGTATAAGATTTTATTGAAAATATTAAAATGCCTCCTGTTATTCCGGGAGGCTTTTTTTTAAACAGTAATTTTAAGATAAACCTGTTTGAATCCATAACCGGGCTTTATCCGTATGGCATAAAAAACCCCTGTCTGAAAAGACAGGGTTGAAGTTTGTTTTGGTAAACAATATATAAACTAGAACGCATGCTGAATAAAAATGTAACTTAAATTTGAATCCTGTTACAATTTATGGTAAACTGCAATTCTATGACAAGAGGTTTTCCTGTAATGCTGCTTCAGTTAAAAAATTATTCTGAACCAGGTATAAATTTCTATTAGGCCGTTTAATAGTAAATTGCAGCAATTTTTAAATATATGTGGAGCATTTGTAAAAAAGAACTACAGCAATTTTTCAGTAACCTTACGGGATACATTACTATTATTTTATTTTTACTGGTGAACGGGCTGTTTTTATTTGTACTGAACGACAGTAACATTTTTGACTTTGGCTATGCTACGCTGGATAAATTTTTTGAACTGGCCCCCTGGATACTGCTTTTCCTGGTACCGGCCATAACCATGCGTACACTTTCCGATGAATTCAAGGGCGGAACATTTGAGATCCTGCAAACCAGGCCGTTAACCAAATGGAATATTGTTTTAGGAAAATACATTTCCATTCTCATGGTATTGCTGATTGTAATTGTACCCACCATCATATATATCATTACCATCAAATCATTAAGTGCTGCAGGCGGCATTGACGGCGGCGGCATTTTAGGAAGTTATATCGGGCTGTTTTTATTAGCGGCAGTATTTGCAGCCATCGGGTTATGTTGCAGTGGTTTTACAAGTAATGCCGTTGTTGCATTTTTAGTAAGTGCATTCAGTTGCCTGATCTTGTATTTTGGTTTCAATGCATTAAGTAAATTACCCTTTTTTGCAAACGGCCTTGATTACTATATAGAGATGCTGGGCATTGATTTTCATTACCGCAGCATCAGCCGTGGGGTACTCGATAGCCGCGACCTGATCTATTTCCTCAGTATCATTTTCCTGTTTTTGTTAATCACTGTAAAAATCTCCATAAAAAATAAATGAACCTGATCAATAAAATATGGAAAAGTAAACTCTGGTTACTGATAACCATTGCTGTACTGGTTGCTGTTAACTGGCTGGCATCACAATATCATACCCGGATAGATTTTACAAACGAAAAAAGATTTACCCTTTCATCAGCAACAAAAAAAGTGTTATCCAGACCTGATGATGTGATACAAATTGATGTTTTTTTAAAAGGCGATTTCCCAAGTGGCTTTAAAAAATTAGCCAACAGTACTGCTGAAGTTTTACAGGAGTTTAAAGAAGTTGCCGGTAAAAAATTACAATACCGTTTTATCAGCCCCGAAGAAGATGTTGAAGGAACTAATGTAAAATGGGCTGATACCCTTTCTGCGCTGGGTTTTTACCCAATCAACCTTACCTCGCAGGTTAAAGCAGGGCAGCAGCAGCAGAATATTTACCCGGTAGCTTTTGTGCATTATAAAGAAAATATAATGCCTGTAATTCTTTACCAGGGAAAAACTAAGGCAATTACTTATCCTGAAATTAACAGTGCAGAGGCGATGATGGAATTTAATTTTATCAACGCTATTGATAAACTTTTACAAAAGGAAAAACCTGTTATTGGTTATTCAATAGGGAATGGTGAACCAACGGGCTATAATGTTGAAGACCTGGTAAGGAATACCCTGCAGCAGGAATACCAGTTTTATACAATCAACCCAAATGTACAACCTGCCATTCCGGAGGAATTTAAGGTGTTGTTTGTTGTTAAACCTACCGAGCCGTTTAGCGATGAAGCCAAACTAAAGCTGGATCAATATGTAATGAATGGTGGTAAAATAATTTTCTTCATTGATAAACTGAATGCTGAGCTGGACAGTCTGAAAAGTAAAAAAGGAGAGGTAGTTGCATACGACCGTGGACTTGAACTGAATGATCTGATGTTTAAATATGGCGCAAGGATCAATTCGGACCTGCTGATGGACCTGCAATGCGATTTTTTGCCCTTTGATGTAAGTGGTAATGGCCAGTTTGAATTATTACCCTGGAATTATTTTCCTGTTTTTGAAACGAAATCAAACCATGTCATTAATAAGAACCTTGGTTTTGTAAGTGGACGTTTTGTAAATTCAATTGATACAGTAGGAGCCGAGGGGATCAGAAAGACAATTTTATTAAGTTCTTCGGCAAATTCAAGAACAATTGCAACGCCGGCGCTCATCAGTGTTAAAGAAAATATTGATGCTCCGGAAAATGAAAAATTCAAAAAATCAAATATTCCCGTGGCCGTTTTGCTTGAAGGAAAATTTCAGTCTCTTTTCTCTAACCGGCTGTCGCAGGTTATGAATGATTCGTTAAAAAGTATTGGTGCTGTATTTATGCCGCAATGCCTGGCCGATAATAAAATGATCGTAGTTGCGGATGGTGATATTGTATTAAACTCAGTAATAAAAGGTAATCAGTCTATACCCATGGGTATGAATCCTTTCACTTTCGGATCACAACGTGAATTTGCCTTTGCCAATAAAGATTTTTTACAAAACTGCCTCGATTATCTTATCAACAGTTCAAACTTATCTGAAGCCAAAGCAAAAGATTATACATTAAGGTTGCTGGATAAGAAGCAGGTTGAATCGGAAAAAACAAAATGGCAGCTCATTAATATTATAGTGCCAGTAGTGCTGGTATTTTTATTTGCAGTATTGTACCAGTTTATCAGAAAAAGAAAATACACAGTACATTAACATGGATAAAACCCAACTCATATACCTCGTTTTTAGTGCAGTAATAGTTGTTGCCCTGATTTTTGACCTGGGCCTGCTCAGTAAAAAAAACCAGGTGGTAAGTTTAAAGGCAGCGCTTATTCAAACAATATTCTGGGTGATGCTTTCTTTTATTTTCTGTGCTTTTATATGGTACGAAAATGCAGGAGGAAATGGTAAAGAAGATGCTATCTCCTATATTTCAGCATATCTTTTAGAATGGTCTCTTTCCATTGATAATATTTTTGTTTTCATCATTATCTTCTCCTTTTTTAAAGTAAAGCCCGAAAATTATTCCAGGGTGTTACTGCTCGGTATTTTAATGGCCATTGTTTTCCGCATCCTGTTTATTGCATTAGGCAGTGAGCTGGTGGCCCGGTTCGATTGGGTGATGTATATATTTGGAGCGTTTCTTTTATATACAGGAATTAAAATGTACAGCAGCAAGCAGGAAGCAGAATTCAACCCGGAGAAAAGCTGGAGTTACCGTTTCATGAAAAAATTTATGCGTATCACCAATGTGGAACCCAATGGCCGCTTTATTATCATACATAATAAGAAAGCTTATTTTACAACCCTGTCCATGGTGGTGGTGATGCTGGGTTTGATTGATATTGTTTTTGCCGTGGATTCTATACCTGCAGTTTTCTCCATCATACCCGATCCGTCAAAAAAATTACTGATCTATTCTTCCAATATTTTTGCCGTGCTGGGTCTGCGCAGCCTTTTCTTTTTATTGAGGGGCGCAGCCAGTAAATTTGATTACCTGCAGCAGGGGATTGCCATCGTGCTGTTATTTATTGGTGTTAAAATGCTCATCACATACTGGGTGCATATACCGGTCTGGGTTTCTTTACTGGTAATTGTGTTTTGTATTTCGGGGTCAATTTTTTATTCCATGTATCATCAACGTAAAGGTGTGCCGGCAGACGTTGAAGAATAAATAAATTTCTATTGTATACCATTTCACAAATAGCGTCCATCATCAAGGCTGAAACATTTGGAAAAAATGTGGAAGACGGTGTTGAGCATATCCTGCTGGACAGCCGCAAATTATTATTCCCTTCCGCTTCTATATTTTTTGCTTTGAGCGGCCCACGGAGAAATGGCAATTTATTTATTGAAGAGCTATATAACAAAGCTGTTCGCTGTTTTGTAGTGGGAGAGGGTTTTGCGGAAGAGGAAACCCTGAAGTTTTCAAATGCAGTTTTTTTACGGGTAACAGATGTATTGCAGGCTTTGCAGCAGCTTGCTGCTTATCACCGGCAGCAATTTACCATACCGGTTATTGGCATAACGGGAAGTAACGGAAAGACCATTGTAAAAGAATGGTTGTACCAGTTGTTGCAACATGATCATAATATTATCCGTAGCCCCAAAAGTTATAATTCGCAGATAGGTGTACCATTAAGTGTGTGGCAAATGAATGCGCATCATACACTGGGCATATTTGAAGCCGGCATTTCCCAGCCCGATGAAATGCAGAAACTGGCAAAGATCATTGCTCCAACCATCGGTATAATAACCAATATAGGGGAAGCGCATGGCGAAGGTTTTTTAAATATCCGCCAGAAAATAAATGAAAAGCTGAAACTGTTTGTAAAAGCTGATGTGCTGATCTATTGTGCTGATGACCCGGATCTGAATGAAACAATAAACAGTTTTAAGAACAATGTGAGGGCAGGAGATGATTTTGAATTATTTGGATGGAGTAAAAAGGAAACCACTGCTGTACAGATCATTGCTGTTGAAACAGCTAATGCTGAAACCTCTGTGAGTGCAAAATGGAAAGAAAAGACATTCAGCTTTAAGATACCGTTTACTGATACTGCATCGGTTGAAAATGCCATTACCTGTTGCTGCGTTTTGTTATACACAGGTATTGATCCGGATATTATTGCTGACCGCATGCTGCAATTAAAACCGGTTGAAATGCGGCTTGAATTAAAACAGGGCATTAATAACTGTTCTGTCATTAACGACAGTTACAGTGCAGATATCAATTCGCTTACCATTGCCCTGGATTTTTTGCAACAGCAGAAACAACATGCAAAGCGAACTTTGATACTGAGTGATATTTTGCAATCGGGTAAAAGCAGCGGGGAGTTATATGCAGAAGTTGCTTCAATACTGGAACAAAAACAGATCAACCGTTTCATCGGTATCGGGCCCGAAATCAGCAAACAAAAAAATGCTTTTAAAAATATTCCGGAAACCGTTTTCTTTTCTTCTTCGGCTGAATTTAAACAGCAGTTTCACAGCCAGCATTTTTATGATGAAACCATTTTATTAAAAGGAGCCCGCGTTTTTGAATTTGAACAGATAGGCCATCTGCTGGAAGAAAAAATTCACCAGACGGTGCTGGAAATAAACCTGAATGCCATTACCCATAATTTAAATACCTATCAGAAATTACTCAACCCGGGAGTTAAATTAATGGCCATGGTAAAGGCATTCAGCTACGGCAGCGGGAGTTTTGAGATAGCGAATTTATTACAGTTTCACCAGGTAGATTATCTCGCTGTTGCTTATGCCGATGAAGGCGTGGAGTTACGCAAAGCCGGTATTGGCCTGCCCATTATGGTAATGAATGCCGAAGAAATTACTTTTGATGTGCTGGTACAGCATAACCTGGAACCCGAACTGTTTTCATTTGGTATTTTAACTGCTTTCGAAAATTACCTGCAGCAGAGTGGTATTAATCATTACCCGGTACATATAAAATTAGATACAGGCATGCGGCGACTTGGTTTTGAGCAAAAAGATATTGAAAAATTATGCATCAGGCTAAAATCATCACCGGCTTTTAAAATACAAACAGTATTCTCTCACCTGGCTGCCAGCGATTCTGTATTGCATGATGATTTTACAAATGCACAGGCCACATCTTTCCTGGAAAGCTGCGAATCGATTCAGAAAATTACCGGGTACAATTTTATCAGGCATTTAGCCAATACATCAGCTATTCATCGTCATAAAAATTTACAGCTTGATATGATCAGGCTGGGTATTGGTTTGTATGGCGTTGATTCAGACCCTGCTATTCAGCAGCAACTGAAAAATGTAACCACGCTAAAAACCACCATCTCACAAATTAAAAAAATAAAAGAAGGCGAAAGTATCGGCTACAGCCGCAAGGGGGTGGCAACCACAGACTCCTTAATTGCAACCGTGCGCATTGGCTATGCCGATGGCTATCCCATTTTATTGAGTAATGGTATTGGTAAAATGTGGATTAATGGCAAAGCTGTTCCGGTAATTGGTAATGTATGTATGGACATGACAATGTTGAATATAACCGGAGTTGATGCAGCGGAGGGAGATGAAGTAATTGTATTTGGAGCCGAACTTCCAGTGAGTGAACTTGCCAGGCTTGCACAAAGTATTCCATATGAAATACTGACAGGTATTTCTCAGCGGGTAAAAAGGGTTTATTTTGAAGAATAGTTATAATAAAGTCAAAAGTAAAAAGCCAAAAAGCTAAACGCTTATCTTTGCCAATCATTATGAAAGCAAAACACGTAACACTCATCATTTTATTGATAATAATTGCCGACCAGGTTTTAAAACTCTGGATAAAAACGCATTACCACCTGAACGAGCATCATGAGGTTATCGGCAGTGGTTTCCAGATGTATTTTGTAGAAAATCCGGGCATGGCCTATGGCTGGAAATTTGGTGGCGACTGGGGTAAAATGGCATTGACCATTTTCAGGATGGGGGCAGTAATATTTGGTACCTGGTACCTCGGTAAAATAATTAAGGAAAAGCAACATCGGGGATTTATCTTTTGTGCTGCTCTTGTATATGCCGGTGCATTGGGTAATTTAATTGATTCTTCTTTTTATGGGTTGATTTTCGATAAAGGGATGACAGTTGATCCATCTATAAATGAATATGTGGGATACAATGGGCTGGCCACATTTTCTTCAAATGGCTATGCATCTTTTTTACATGGTAATGTAGTTGATATGTTATACTTCCCCGTTATTGAAGGGCATTTCCCTTCCTGGTTTCCTGTTTGGGGAGGAGAAGAATTTGTATTTTTCAGGCCCATTTTTAATATTGCCGATGCTTCCATTACAACCGGTGTTATCAGTATACTGGTTTTTCAAAAAAGATTTTTTAAGCTGCGAAATACAAATGAACAGCATCCTACCGTTGAAACCAATGCGCTGGTTAATGATGAGTCGCAGGTTTCATAACCAGGGTGATGCATATGCTTACAGCTATTGGCAAAATATTTGCAGTTATAACAGGAATTAAGCCATAGCGGTAAGCAGGTTTTAATGATCTTTTATCATTTAACCGCCTGAAGGTTGGAAAAATCCGGTTATTTTTGATCAAACTGAAATTATATACCCGTTCCCACGGTAGATAACTACAAACAACAACAAATGAAAAAACTACTTCCTGTTTTTTTTACAGCAACGGTGTTTACATTTTTTTCCTGCGAAAAGGAGTATAGCCTGGAGAACAGTGCTAATACATCCGGTAACGGAATAATTATTGGAACCGATTGCCGTATCAGTAAGATCGCTTACAATGATACTTCAGCAGCCGGTACCGGCATTGGAGCACTTACTGCCAACATCAATAGTTCAGATGTAGTAACCAGTATCACAAAGTTTGACAGCCTGTCGTTAACAATCGAGTTTTTTGCCACGGCAACTTATGCAGGCGATACCGTTCACATCAATGCTGATGAATATTTCCTGGCAGATGCTGCAACAAAACGTATCAGGCAATTACATGCTCTTTCTGACCCCACCGATCCTTCATCACTGCAATACGAAGTGAATTATTTTTATGATGGAGCCGGATACCTGGTTAATAAGTTTTATACACTTACTTCAAATCCCGGTGTTCCCTTTTACATAGTCAGGTATACCTATACTGGTGGAAAGCTTACCTATATGAGAGGTAATGAGCAGGTGGCGGGTGCAGATGGTGATTTGATTACTGATGCAGATGTGAGTTACTTCAATAATATTTTACCTAAAAACTTTTTATATATTTTTCCTGACGAGGAAAGCTATCCTTATTTTAACCAGTTTTATAATTTCGGGAACAAACCTTCTAATGCTGTAAAGGATATTGCAGTCAGGTATTATGATCCGGGAAATGTGTTAAGAGACTCAACAGTCAGTTCTTTTAGTAATTATATGATGAGCCGCGACAATTATGTTTTAAGTGTAATAATGAATGGTGATGATCAGTTAAGTATTCCTGCCTCAGCGGGTAAACTGAGTTTCTCTTATAAATGTAAATAAACAGACGTTCTTTTATATTGAAAGCCCCTGAAGAATCAGGGGCTTTTCTTTTGTACATCAAACTTATATGTGAAGACTCTTTAGTTTAATTTTACGATTCGTTTATTGATTACCTCATTGTTATTTGATACTGAAAGGATATACATTCCCTGCAGAATATCTTTTACAATATCAACATTGGTTTTGTTCCATCCTTTATTACCGGTCAATTGCTGTTGCTTAAGCAGGTTACCAAGAACATCAAAGAGTTTGATGGTTACCTTACCCTCATCCGGTATCAGGTACTCGATAGTTAACTGATCTGTTACAGGGTTGGTAAATGATTTTATCTGGAAATCAATTTTTGAGTTACTGAGTGTAATAACCTGGCTGTAAACAAAAAGCCCATTATCATCCAACATCTTCAACCTGTAGTAGGTGAGTCCGGCAATTTTTTCCGGATCTGTATAATTATAGTAAAGTATGGCACTTCCATTCAATGCAGGTACCGTGGCTATTTTACTGAAGTTTCTTCCATCAGTACTCTTCTCAATTTCATAATTACTTATTTTATTTCCTGCAGTTGCAGACCACCTTAATGTGGCATTTGACTGAACGAGCTGTCCGCTGAATTCTAATAATTTGGCATCTAATATAATTCCACAATTGATTAAGTTCAACGAAGTACTGGTGTTATTACTGTAAGAACAGCCTGAACCGGCTAAATTAGCTGCAGTTGTTGCAACTACCACCCTGTACCTGTGTCCGCTGTCTGCACCCCAGGCAACAAAAGGAGGATAATTTGTTGTGTACTCCCACTCTCCACCTACATAGGAAGGGGTGGCTGTACCGCTTATACCGGTATCAAACCACGAAACTCCTCCATTGGTGCTTTTTTGCCATTTGTAAAAAGTGTAGTTAGGAAACCAGGATCTTACAGTAGAGGAAAGATCTACTAAGGATCCAAAACAACCATTAAACACAGGGGTGTATCTTAATAATAAATTTGGTTCACAGGTAGAGAGGTTCACGTCGTCTACTGCCCAGTCGTTACCACCACCACCCGGTGAATTATTTCTGATAGAAAGAGTAAACGATGTTTGCGAAGTACCGGTTAAATAGGTAAATCCTTTTCTTGTCCATTGGCCGTTATATGGTAAATCTCCGGTTGTATAATAGTCAACACCATTTAACTGAAAGGTAAGGTTTGGTTTTACACCAGGAGGATATGGTCCGTTAAATGATGCGCTTAATGCGCCATTACCATTACTGTCGCTGGCACATTTTGAACAAATATTCCTGAACCAGGCGCTGAAATCATAATAGGTTGCCGGACATAAATTACTGACCGTTTGCTGAATGGCAGGACTCGTTGCATAGCTGGCATTGATAATGGCCATATAACCACCATTTGTACCTACCGCGGTTGCAGGATTACCCGCTATTGGATCTGCAGCACCGGTATGATCGCCAATTATATCCCAAAGTTGAAACACCCTCGAACTATGTGGAACCGCTACTCCGTTATTGGTTGCACCTGTCGCACTTGTGTTATTGCTGATACCATAGTAACCATCATTGGGCATGTTTGCCGAAAAGTTTGTGAAGGTATAACCCGGTACAATGGCAGATGCACTTCTGTTTTGTGTTGTGCCGGTACCAAAACTTCCATTATTTTCTATTACCGCATTACCTCCAACATAATTCGGACAAACACCAATATTCTGGAACAGCATGATATTATTGACAGGAAAACTTGCGGTTATGTTGGCACTGGATTGAATGTAACGGAAAGCCCCACCAGGCATTGTAATCTGGGTATTATAAGGAAGAATGCTATTTATCCTTACCCTGTAGGATGCAACCATAATACATACACCGCCAAAAAATGAAGGCTTATTGTTATAAGCAATGGTACCGCCACCTGTGGTTACGTTTCCGGTATTTGTTGCGTTGCCCGAACCATTACCCATGTTAATCCGGAGGGTTTGGTTGGTAGTATTAAACATAGCGGGATCATCATTTGCGGCATCTGTATATGCCCTGAATGTTAACCCTTCGTTTGTTAATATTTTAAGGGTGCCGGGTAAATAAGTAAAATTGGAGTTAATGGTATCATTATACCTTACCCTGCTTATGGAAAAGGAAGACCAGTTTCCAACTGCAATGGCAGCCCTTATCTCAAGTATATCTCCGGGTTCAAATGTCCCCCCGGTTGCGTTTTTTGTAACGTTGATATAGCTTCTTCCTGTTTGTACCTGTGCAAATACCTGCTGGCTGTTAACCAGGCTTAGTATAACCAGGATACTGATAAATGAAATGTTTAGTAAACGTGTTTTCATAGGAATCTATTTTTGGTACTAAATGAAGACGGATATGGATATTTAAGCTGTTCATATTTTTAATTTCTGTATAAAACATTTTGTATCTATAACAGGAATCAGGGGTATTGTGAACTGTTTTAATTTGCGAAAATTACCTGTATAAGGTTTTACTTCAGACCGGATTTATTAAAATCTGAAGTATTGTAAAGTAAATTCAGGGGTGTGTTATAATGTCAACGCTTTATGTGGTCTATTATTTTATAAAAATTGTATTTTATTTTAAAAACTACATAAATACCCGGAAATCCTGCATTTAATAGTAAATTTATACCGGAAACTACTTGTATTTTTACCTTAAGGAAAGTAGTTTAATTAGTGGTTCATAGTAGTTCTACAGGTAAAACTTACAGCCATTTTGTTTGTTTTTACTTTTTATTTAAGCCGTTAGAATATTTCGGAAGAATTTTACGTTTTTAAAAGACTTTATATAATCTGCCGGGAAAAGGTATCATTTTTGTAAGCAAGTTCCTGAGTTAACCAATTTAAAACCTTCTCCCCAAAAAAAGTACTATGAAAAAAAAATTTACAAAACTGCTGGTATTATTTTGTGGCCTGTTTTTTTTCTGTTCTCAAAATTTATTTGCCCAGTTTAATAAAAGAACTGTTGCTTCAGGATTTAATTCAGCCTGGGAAGTAGTTTATGGCCCCAATGATTCACTGTGGGTTACTGAAAACAGGGCATATACCATTTCAAGAGTAAGTGTTGCCAATGGTGTAAAAACACAATTGGTTGATTTGAGGGCTACTGACGGAACAATAAATTTTACTTCAGGTAGTGGAACACAACCTCAAGGTGGGCTGATGGGGTTGGCCATACATCCCAACCTTTATTCATCTGACCCGGCAGTAAGGGCTGCTAAACCCTGGGTTTATGCTGCATATGTTTATAACAGGGGAAGCTGCCCTGGTACAAATACCAGTTGTATTTTCACTACAAAAATTGTCCGCTTTGATTATATCGGAAATTCTTTAACTAATCCCACAATCATTTTAAATACAATACCTGGCAGTAGTGACCATAATTCTGGAAGACTGGTGATGGGGCCGGTTATTGAACCTGGATCAGATGCCGCACATACACAATACAGGTTGTATTATACGGTAGGAGATATGGGTGCGGGGCAATATTTAAATACTACCCGTATAATAAATGCCCAAAATGTAAATGTGATGGAAGGAAAGGTTTTGCGATTCAATACCGAAATTGATGGTGATGGTGGAACAGATAATTGGGTGCCCAACGATAACCCGTTTTATAATGCATCATCTATAACAGCGCAGGATTATGTTTTTTCATTAGGCCATCGTAATCCCCAGGGATTAGCATGGGGGAATGTTAATGGCTCAGATTTCTTGTATAGTTCCGAACAGATGGACAGAACCGATGATGAAATAAATGTTATTGAGTCTGGCAGAAATTATGGCTGGGACCAGGTATCGGGATATTGTGATGGTAATGTAAACGGGTATAAGATAGGACAGAATACCAGTGCAAATGAACAGGCATTTTGTAATGTTACTCCATCTCATAAGGCACCTGTTTTTACTTTATTTACTACCAGTGCTTCAGGTATGGCTGCACTTATGGCTCAATCCAACAATGCACTTTGGCCAACTGTAGCATGTTCCAGTATTGGCTTTTATGGGTATAATGTTATTCCGGGCTGGCCTGGTTCTTTATTACTTACACCATTAAAAAAAGACCTTGTTTACCGGGTTAAATTAAATGCAACAGGTGACGGAGCGATTGGTGATACCATTTCATATTTTCGAGGTGATGGTAACAGAATAAGAAAAATTACAGTGGGCCCAGATGGCTATAAATTTTATGTTGCCCGTGATGCTGGAGCAAGTTCAAACGGTGGAGCCATCATGGAATACATATATACAGGCCCTATTTTGGCGTTAGATGACAATAACACAGACCCACGGGTTGTTACAAACCTGGTCAGGGTTTATCCAAATCCTGCAACCGGGATTTTAAATGTTGAGAGTAAAAAAGAAATGCGGAAACCATTAAGGGCACAGCTGTATGATATTATGGGAAAGAAAGTGATTGAAAAGGTTTCTTATGTAAATAATTTCACCATAGATATTTCAACATTACCATCAGGTGTTTATATTTTCAAACTGTACAATACCTATGATGTGGAAATGCAGATTGAAAAAGTAGTCATTTTATAAATTCCCGGTCAGGGGAAACCAGCCAAACTGGTTAAACATAAATACTGGTCATCTGAATTAATCATACTTAATAAAGGTATTTGCATTTTTCTTTCTAATCAATTTTAGCTCAACAAACAGGAGGTGTAGCAGTACTTTTCAACAATTAAGAATATATAAGGCTTATCTTTAGATAAGAATTCACTGCTGTTATGAAAGTGTTTAAAACAAGCCTGTTTTTAACAATAGCTGCATTAATGTATCTATCCTGTCAAAGAGAATTGTTTTTTGACAGGGTTTCATCCGGGAAACTTAAAAAAGATGCAGCTGGTAACTGTTCCCCTGTTGCTGCACATGGAATTTTCAGCGTAAACAAAGTATTAACCGACTCTGATTTTGTTGAAATTCAGGCTGATGTAACAACAGCCGGCACTTTTGATATCAGGTCAGATACCGTAAATGGATATTTTTTCGCTAATACAGGTGCTGTGGTAAAAGGCACTAATACAATTCGTTTGTATGCAAAAGGTAAACCACTGACTGCCGGTGATAATAATTTTAAAGTTATTTATGGTACAAGCACCTGTATTTTTGATGTGAAAGTTACCAATATACCCCCTGCTGTCTTTACATTAGGCGGTGCACCGGGTTTTTGTACAGGGGTTTTTGAAAACGGTTCCTATATTAAGGACATAACTTTAACAGGCGCCAATACAATTACTGTTCAGGTAAATGTTACAACACCCGGTATTTATTCATTAACTGCATCAACGAATAACGGGTTTCAGTTTTCCGGAAATGGTATTTTTATTTTTACGGGAATTCAAAATGTAACATTAACCGGAACAGGTACTCCTTTAAGAGATGAAGTTTCAAATGTTATGGTAACCAATATTGTAAGTACCTGCAATTTTGATATTAAAGTACTTGCAGGTGTTGATGGGAAAGCCATCTTCAGCTTTGATGGCACCCCCGGAGATTGTGTGAACTATATTGTAAATGGAACCTATTATGCAGGAATAGCGGCGTCTGTAAATAATTTTGTGACAATGTATGTTACGGTAACTAAAACAGGTACCTACGACATTAATACCAATACGGCTAATGGTATTTCTTTCAGTAATGCAGGATCATTCAGTAACACAGGTCAGCAAACTGTTAACTTAGCTGAAAAGGGTAGTCCAATCCGCCCGGAGTTAACAGCATTTATACCCAATACCGGAACACAAAGCTGTAACTTTTTAGTAAATGTAAAACCCTTGCCACCTCCTGCAGTAATTGTCTTAAGTGGCGCACCAAATGCATGCACACCTGTAAGGGTAAATGGTTTTTATATTGTATCTAAACCATTAGATGCCGCAAATACCGTAGATATTGATGTAGACGTAATTACGGCAGGGTCCTATACAATATCAACAAATAATGTAAATGGAATATCTTTTTCTGCATCTGCTGTATTTACAACAACTGGATTGCAGCAGGTAACCCTGCAAGGGATTGGAATTCCCATAGCAACCGGAACAGGCAATTTTACGCCCCGGTATAATGCTTCTGCCTGCAGTTTTACGGTAACCTTTCAGTAAGTATTTTGTAGTAAAAAACTGTTTATCAAATCTTCCCTACCATATTTGCGGGTACCACCCATTCGTCAAATTCTTTTGCAGTAACATAACCAAGTTTAACAGCCATTTCTTTTAAAGTGGTCCCTTCCTTATGTGCCTTCTGTGCAATTTCAGCCGATTTGTAGTAACCGATCTTTGTATTTAAAGAAGTTACCAGCATCAGCGAATTATCCAGATGTTTTTTAATATTGGCTTTAACAGGTTCAATACCAACAGCACATTTATCATTGAATGAAACGCAGCCATCGCCGATCAGTCTTGCACTGTGCAAAAAATTATAGATCATCACCGGTTTAAAAACATTCAGTTCAAAATGGCCATTGCAGCCGCCAATGCCGATGGTAACATCGTTACCCATTACCTGTGCTGCAATCATGGTCAATGCTTCACATTGCGTAGGGTTAACTTTGCCAGGCATGATGGAAGAGCCGGGTTCGTTATCAGGAATAAAAATTTCTCCAATACCACTCCTCGGACCCGATGATAACATGCGTATATCATTTGCAATCTTCATCAGGCTTACTGCAACAACTTTCAGTGCTGCATGTGCTTCCACAACAGCATCATGAGCAGCCAGTGCTTCAAATTTATTATCAGCAGTTTTAAAAGGTAGTTTGGTTAATTTGGCAATGTGCTTTGCCACATTCACATCATATTTTGCCGGCGTGTTGATGCCGGTTCCCACGGCAGTTCCGCCAAGCGCCAGTTCACTTAAATGCGCCAGACTGTTTTTAATAGTCTTCAATCCATGATCTAATTGAGAAACATATCCGCTGAATTCCTGGCCAACAGTAATTGGCGTTGCATCCATAAAATGTGTACGGCCTATCTTCACAACTTTTTTATAAGCCTTCGCTTTTTTATCAAGTGTGTTACGCAGTTTGGTAATCCCGGGTATTGTAGTCTCTATTAATATTTTATACGCTGCAATATGCATGGCAGTAGGAAATGTATCATTACTGCTCTGGCTTTTATTTACATCATCATTAGGGTGTAAATATTTTTCTTTATCAGATAATTTACCACCGTTTAATACATGGCCCCGGTAGGCCACCACTTCATTCACATTCATATTGCTTTGCGTACCGCTGCCGGTTTGCCAGACAACCAGTGGAAAATAATCATCTAATTTTCCATCCAGTATTTCTTTACAAACCTTTCCTATCAGGTCAGCTTTTTTCTTGGTTAGCACACCTGCCTCATTATTGGTAATAGCAGCAGCGTGTTTTAAATAGGCAAAGGCCCTGATAATCTCTTTGGGCATTTTATTTATATCCTGCGCAATCTTAAAATTATCAATACTGCGCTGGGTTTGAGCACCATAATAAGCATTCACCGGCACTTTTACTTCACCCATCGTGTCTTTTTCAATCCTGTATTCCATATAATAGTATTTTGATTATTTCAGCTGCAAAGGTACGATGGAGCGATAAAATAGTAATGCTTCAGTTTTCTTTTTATATTGCAGTAAACATGCTTGTGAAAAACAATACAGTTTAATCCTCCCTTTATTTCTGTTATATTAATTATTCAATGGGATTTGCTTATAACAAACCCGAAGATATTTAATGATCTATAAAATAAATACAATGAAACCATTAACCATACTGCTGATACTTGTTTTTCCTTTATTTGCTTTTACGCAAACGTATCAACCTAACTGGCAAAGCCTTGATAGCAGGCCGGTAACACAATGGTTCAAAGATGCCAAATTCGGGATATTCATTCACTGGGGTGTTTATTCAGTGCCGGGCTGGAGTACTAAAGGCAATTATGCAGAATGGTATCAGCAGGGTTTGCAGACAAAAGATACGGCCAGGCAAAAATTTCATAAAGCGAAATTTGGAGACCGTACTTATTATGATCTTGCAAATGATTTTAAGGCTGAATTATTTAACCCGGATGAATGGGCGAAACTATTTGAGGCATCTGGCGCCAAATATATTGTTCTTACTTCCAAACATCATGATGGGTTTACTTTATGGCCCGATAAAACGGCTGATAAAACCTGGGGATTTAAATGGAATGCTATGGATATAGGCCCCAAAAGGGATCTGCTTGGTGATCTGTTCAAAGCCGTTCGCAAAACATCTGTTCATGCAGGTATGTATTATTCTCTGTACGAATGGTTTAATCCTTTATGGAAAAATGACAGAGAAAAATTTGTAAAGGAACATACCTGGCCGCAAATGAAAGACCTGGTCAATAATTATCAACCCGATGTTTTCTGGACAGATGGTGACTGGGATGCTCCTGCCGAAACCTGGAAGAGCCAGGAATTTTTGGCCTGGTTGTATAATGAAAGCCCGGTAAAAGATAAGGTTGTGGTTAACGACAGGTGGGGATCAGGTATTCGTTTTAAACATGCAGGAATTTATACACCCGAATATCAACCCGACCTTGATTTTGAAGATCACTATTGGGAAGAAAGCCGTGGTATGGGTTATAGTTATGGTTATAACCGTGAGGAAGATGCCTGGGATTATAATTCGGCACAATCATTAGTGCTGCAATTAATTGATAAAGTCAGCCGCGGTGGAAATTTTTTGCTGGATATCGGCCCGGATGAACACGGCAAAATTCCGCCGATTATGCAGGAGCGGTTACTGCAGATTGGCGAATGGTTAAAAATAAATGGTGAAGCTATTTATGGTACTTCAAGATGGAAAGAACATGCCCAGTGGAGTGAGGGCAACAGGGAATACAAAGACAGAAGTGGCGATATGCTTTTAAAAATTACCGTTGATCCCGATTCTGGCTATGCGGTAAAAGAAGTTTTTTATACCTACAATAGAAACACAAATGCATTGTATGCTATCTTCCCTAAATATCCCGATAATAAAAAACTGGTCTTAAGAAATATAAGACCTGCAGCAGGAACAGCGATCAGTTTTTTTTCAACTAATGAAAAACTGAAATGGCAACAGCAGGGTGAAAATGTAGTCATTGATTTGCCGGATTATAATCCCAATAAAATAAAAACGCCCTATGCCTATGTTGTAAAAATTGAGAATTATGGAAATTTTTCTGCTAAACCAGCCATTAAAGTAGATTATGGAATGGCTGCAACCAGACCGGTGATAAGTTTTCATGTTCCAGGAGTTGAAACTGTTCGTTACACAACGGATGGCAGCGAGCCTACGTTACAATCAGATTTATATACAAAGCCGTTCAGCATTGATAAAACAAGTGTAATAAAAGCTAAAGCATACCTGGCAGGCATCCTGCCAAGTACAACACTTACAGAGAAAGTGAAAACATATCAATGGATGAATGCGGTGAAAGTCGCAAACCCTCAACCCGGCATTGCATATAAGTATTATCAGCCGGAACAGAATATCAATATGGTTTCAGCACTCGAAACTAAATTGATCAACACAGGTATTACGGATGTTATTTCGCTTTCTAAAAAACAACGCACCGATAAATTTGCTTTTGAATTTAACGGATATATTAAAATACCTAAGGATGGTATCTATACCTTCTTTACACAGTCAGATGACGGAAGTAAATTGTTTATTGATGATATTGAAGTTGTAGATAACGACGGTGATCATGGAACGGTTGAACAAACAGGTAAGGCCGGCTTAAAAAAAGGCTATCATAAAATACGGGTGATCTATTTCGACAGCGGAGGCGGTAACGAATTGAAAGTTTTAATGCAGCCGGATGGAGAAATCAAAAAAGAACTTACTGCTAATATGTTATTTCATTAATTACAAAAATTGAAAAAATTAATTGTAACCGGCTTATTCATTTTTACCTGTGTTAATCTGATTGCGCAGGTTAATATACCTGTTTACAATAGCTCATTTAATAAACTCACAGAATCTGATTGGCTGCTTTCTCCGGTAAAACAACGGGCCGGGGTTTATAAGAGCCAGGATGGGAAAAATATCATTTTGTATAACGGTTTGCTGAAAAGGGTTTTCCGAATAAGCCCCAACCTGGCATGCATTGATTATAAAAATATGAGTAACGGGCAACAATTGCTCCGTGCTGTTAAACCCGAAGCCAGGATCACTATTGATGGAACGGAATATAATGTCGGCGGGCTATACGGACAAAAAGAAAATGCCTACCTGCTTCCGGAATGGGTTGATGGATTTACTAAAAATGAAAATGATTTTCAGTTTGATTCATTTGAGGTGAATGATATTCCTGCTTTCATCAATTGGAAATGCAAAACCTGGACAATGAATAAAAATCAGCCAACAGGAAAAATAATTTCGTTTCATTATAGATCAGGACTACCGGCACTTAAAGGTATCCTGGTTACTGTACATTATGAATTGTATGATGGTCTGCCATTGATAGTTAAATGGCTTTCCATAGAAAACAATCTTAGCAAAGAAGTTAAATTAAACCGCGTAGTAAACGAAGTGCTTGCATTTGTGGAAGAGGAAAGTGCTGTAGTAGGCAAGCCCGAGCAAATGAAAAAGCAGCACGGCATTTATGTAGAAACCAATTATGCATTCAATAATGCCATGCGTTATGATATCAGTGATCAGACCACACATTGGAAAGTAGACCCGGCTTATATGTCACAGGTGAATTATAATTATGAAACACCCTGCCTGCTGGAAGTTTATCCTGAAAAAGCTCCGGGCATTGAATTGCAGCCCGGAGAGCTATTTAATTCAGTAAGAACGCATGAACTTTTAATGGATAGTTATGACAGGGAACGAAGAGGTTTAATGATCAGGAGAATGTATTATACCGTTGCTCCCTGGACCACGCAGAACCCGATCTTCATGCACCTGGTAAGTAAAGATGATCAGCAGGTAAGGGATATTATTGATCAGTGTGCCGCTACAGGTTACGAAGCGGTGATATTAAGTTTCGGCAGCCATTGCAATATGGAAGATACATCCGCAGCCAATATTATAAGATGGAAAACACTGACTGATTATGCTCATCAGAAAAAAATACTTATCGGCAGTTATTCTTTATTCAGTTCCAGAAGGATCAGCGATGAGGACGATGTGATAGATCCAAAAACAGGTAAACCCGGCGGAGCTTTCTTTGGGAATGCGCCATGCTTTGGCAGTAAATGGGGAATTGCTTATTCAAATAAGCTTAAATATTTTATTTCTCAAACAGGCTTTGACCTGTTTGAGAACGATGGGCCATATCCCGGTGATGTTTGTGCATCTACAACACATCCAGGCCATAAAGGTTTAGATGACAGCCAGTGGCGGCAGATGGAAATGCAAAAATCACTTTATCACTGGTTAAATGAAAAAGGCGTTTATATCAATGCTCCTGACTGGTATTTTTTTGATGGCACACATAAAATTGGAATAGGCTACCGGGAAGTAAATTTTTCATTGCCACGGGAACAGCAGATGATCCTGAACCGCCAGAATATTAATGACGGAACAATAGAAAAAAATGCTTCCATGAGTTGGGGTTTTGTCCCTTTAACTAAGTACCAGGGTGGAGGTGCCGAAGCTGTGTTAGAACCCTTGAGCGAACACCTCAAAGATTATGAGCAACTGATGATGCAGTATTATGGAGCTGGTGTGCAGGCATGCTATCGTGGCCCCAGGCTGTATGATACAGAAGAAACAAGACAAACAGTTATTAAGGTTATCAGCTGGTATAAAAAATACAGGGCAATTCTTAATTCAGATATCATACATCTGAGAAGAGCAGATGGCAGGGACTGGGATGGATGGCTCCATGTAAATCCTGCATTAAAGCAAAAGGGATTACTGATGGTTTTTAATCCGCTAAAAGAAAAACTCAGCAGAACTTTAAGGATACCGTTATATTATACAGGTTTAAAAGATTCAGCTCAGGTTCGTATTAAAGAAGGAGATCCTTTTACTGTAAAACTGAACCGTGCTTATGAAATAACAATAACTTTAGAACTGGAGCCGGAAACTTATACATGGATAACGATTGAATAACCAGGCAGGATTATTATCTTTAAGCTTACTGCAGCTGTATGAAATCAATCAAATCAAAAAAGATAATTTTAGTAGCAGCGCTTATAATCTTAGTGCTGGTTGCCACCTGGTTTTTATTTCCACGTTCTAGAATAGATTACAATACACAGGTAAAGCCAATCTTTAACAAAAAATGTATCAGTTGTCACGGCGGCGTAAAACAAAAAGCCGGCTTTAGTCTTTTATTCAGGGAAGAAGCATTGGCCAATACAGAATCAGGAAGGCCTGCTATCATTCCCGGTAATCCGGATGAAAGTGAACTGATCAGGCGTATAACAGAAACCGACCCCGATGAGCGGATGCCTTATAAACATAACCCGCTTTCGAAAAAAGAGATTGATATTTTAAAGCAGTGGATAAAAGAGGGAGCTGAATGGGGAATGCATTGGGCGTACCTGCCTGTAGAAAAAGAAAAAATACCTGATTATAATAATAAGTGGATCAAAAATGATATCGACAGGTTTATCTATAAAAAACTGGATGAAGAAAAACTGGCCCCATCGGCTGAAGCTGATAAAGCAATTTTGCTGAGAAGGGTCAGCCTGGATCTTACAGGGTTACCCCCGGCAAAGCATACGGCTGATAAATTTTTATTTGACAGTTCGGCTGATGCATATGAAAAATTAGTTGATGAATTATTAGCCTCCCCTAGATATGGCGAACACTGGACATCGCTCTGGCTGGACCTTTCAAGATATGCTGATACAAGGGGATACGAAGCCGACAGAAGCCGCACTATCTGGAAATACCGTGACTGGCTGATCAATGCATTCAACGCCGATAAACCTTACGATCAATTTTTAACTGAACAGATTGCAGGAGACCTGTTACCAAATCCCGATGATGCAAAATATATCGCAACTGCTTTTCATCGTAATACCATGACCAATGATGAGGGCGGTACTGAAAATGAAGAATTCAGAACAGCAGCAGTAATAGACAGGGTGAATACCACCTGGAGCGTATTGATGGGAACAACATTTAATTGTGTGCAATGCCACAGCCATCCCTACGATCCGTTCAAGCATGATGAGTATTATAAATTCCTGGCTTTTTTTAATAATAGCAGGGATGAAGATACACAGGCAGAATATCCATTACTGCGGCAGTACAGCGGTAATGACAGTTTAGAGTTATTGAAATTGAAATCCTGGTTAGTCAACACTGTTTCAAAAGAAAAAGCAGATGAATATTATACTTTTTCAAAAACGTGGCAACCAACCATCAACTCATTGCAATGCGACCGGTTTGTAAATGCGGCATTGATCAGCAGCTGGTATGCTGGCTTAAGGAATAACGGAACCTGCAGACTTAAAGATGTGGTGCTTGATAAAAAGGAACAGATCATGTTCCGCTATACTTCAAATTATGATGCTGGTAAATGGTTTATTTATCTCGACAGTCTGAACGGACGTTTATATAAAACTATTTCTCTGCCAAACACGAAGGGCCAATGGAAAATAGTTACAGAAGATATTGATGATGTAAAGGGCATTCATGACCTGTACTTTAAATATTACAGTCCTTCTATAAAAACAGCGCTTGAAACAGGTGTGCAGTTTGATTGGTTTCAGTTTGGTAAAAAATTCCCGGGAAAAGATAAACCTGGATATGACAGTGTATATAAATATTTTAACGATCTGATGTATGCCAAAGTTGAAACAACGCCGATTATGTTCGACAATAACAGGGAGCAGTTTAGAGCCTCCAATATTTTTGAAAGAGGGAACTGGCTGGTAAAAGGAAAAGAAGTTGATCCTGCTGTTCCGCATATTTTAAATCCTATGCCAGCCGGAGCTCCTGCCAACAGGCTGGGACTCGCCATGTGGCTCACAGATAAAAAAAATCCGTTGGTTGCAAGAACCATGGTTAACAGGTTATGGGAACAATTATTCGGCTTTGGATTGGTAGAGACTTTAGAGGACATGGGCACCCAGGGTATTGCACCAACACACAAAGAATTACTTGATCATTTATCCTGGAAATTCATGTACGATTATAACTGGAGCATAAAAAGATTATTAAAGGAGATACTGATGTCGGCTACTTACCGGCAAAGCTCAGTAACAAATGATGCGTTGATAAAAAAAGATCCTGATAATAAATTATATGCAAGAGGGCCAAGGCAGCGGCTTTCTGCCGAACAGTTAAGAGACCAGGCACTGGCTTTAAGTAATTTGCTCAGTGATAAAATGTATGGGAAAAGTGTAATGCCCTACCAACCAGGCGGCATATGGAATTCGCCATATAACGGTGATAGCTGGGTGAACAGCACGGATGAGGACCAGTTTCGCCGTGCTCTTTATACTTACTGGAAACGTACGGCACCCTATCCTGCAATGATCACTTTTGACGGTGCTGCAAGAGAAGTATGTGTAACAAGGAGGATAAGGACAAATACACCGTTACAGGCATTAACCATGCTTAACGATTCGGCCTATTTTGTATTGGCCAGGGGCTTTGCATTTCGAATGCAGAAAATGAACAGGCAGGATATACGTCAGCAAATAAAAAAAGGATATGAAACAATGTTGTACAAACCTGTTTCCGAAACAAAACTGCAGGCATTGGTAGAACTGTATGATAAATCAATGACTAAGTTTAGAAAAGATAAAAAAGCCGTAGACGAAATGATTGGGGTGGTTGATGAAAAAAATACAGCAGCAACAGCATCGTTGATTGTTGTAGCCAATACAATGATGAACCTGGATGAATGGCTGAATAAATAAATAAAGTTGATGTGGAAATTAATTAGATTATTAACGATTAAAAGTACCGCCTCCTCTCTTTTGGAGAGGAGGACGGGAGGAGAGGCCGTATGACACAGAAAGAATTACATAACCAGCGATTAATTAAAGAAGCAGAACATGTTTCAATGCGGTATCATACCCGCCGGCATTTTTTAAAAGAGAGTGCATTTGGATTGGGTTCGCTGGCACTTGGTTCTTTGCTGGGTAGTTGCGGCAGTAATACAACGCCTGGAGAAAATAATCTTTTTGATGCGACTAATCCATTGCTTGCAAAACCACCTATGTTTCTTGGAAAGGCAAAATCAGTTATTTATTTACACATGGCTGGCGCACCATCCCAACTGGAGATGTTCAGTTATAAACCGGAGTTGGCAAAACTGGATGGACAGGATTGTCCGCAGTCTTTGCTTGAAGGAAAAAAATTTGCTTTTATCCGGGGAGTACCTAAAATGCTGGGGCCACAGGCTTCTTTTAAACAACATGGCGAAAGCGGATTGTGGTTGTCAGAAAATTTGCCGCATTTATCAACTGTAGCAGATGAAATTGCTGTATTAAATGCAGTAACTACCGATCAGTTCAATCATGCACCTGCGCAATTACTGATGCATACCGGCTCTGCAAGATTGGGCAGACCGAGTATCGGATCGTGGGTTACTTATGGACTGGGTTCCGAAAATAAAAATCTGCCGGGCTTTGTTGTGCTTACATCCGGGGGAAATAATCCCGATGCAGGTAAAAGCGTTTGGGGCAGTGGTTTCCTGCCGAGTGTTTACCAGGGAGTGCAATGCAGAAGTTCCGGCGACCCTGTTTTATTTATTAAAGATCCTGATGGTATCGACCGTGACCTGCGGAAAGCATCTATTGATGCCATCAATAAAATTAACCAGGAGCAATATGAAGAATATAAAGACCCGGAAATTCTTTCCCGGATTGCTCAATATGAGATGGCTTATAAAATGCAGATATCGGTTCCCGATGTTATGAATATAAATGATGAGCCTGCTTATATACATGAAATGTATGGAACCGAGCCGGGCAAAGCCAGTTTTGCCAATAATGTTTTACTGGCAAGAAAACTGGTAGAGAAAGGAGTTCGTTTTGTTCAGTTGTTTGACTGGGGATGGGATATGCATGGCGATTCTGCCGGTAATGCGGTGGATATTGGATTGAAAAATAAATGCCGCAAAGTGGACAGGCCGGTAACAGCATTGCTGCTCGATTTAAAACAAAGAGGTTTACTGGATGAAACACTGGTGATATGGGGATCAGAGTTTGGCCGCACGCCGATGCAGGAAAACCGGGAAGGAAAACAGATGCCTTTCAAAGGAAGGGACCATCACGGCGAAGCATTCAGTATCTGGATGGCCGGTGGCGGAATTAAAGGTGGAACGAGCTATGGAGAAACTGATGAAATTGGTTACAGTATTTTGAATGGCAAAGTGGATGCATTCGATATCCAGGCAACCATATTAAACCAGCTTGGGTTCGATCATGAAAAATTTACTTACCAGTCGCAGGGACGGCCATTCAGGTTAACTGATGTTAGTGGAAAAGTAATAACAGATATTTTAAGTTAAATGCATTTTGCCGGATTGAATCAATTATGAATTACAACAGAAGAAAATTCGTTAAAGCATCAGCAGTTGGTTCGGCGGCTCTGCTCATGTCTTCAATAAAAGTCTATGCTTTGGCAACAAAACCTTCCTTTACCATGAATAAAAATTACGAGTTAAAAATTCTTGCAACCAATTGGGGCTTTGAAGGATCGATGGATGCATTTTGTGCCAGGGTTAAAAAAGAGGGATATGACGGGATAGAAATATGGTGGCCCGTTGATGATAAACCTGCACAGGAAGAATTATTCAATACACTAAAAAAGTACCAGTTAGATGTTGGGTTTCTCTGTGGTGCCTGGCAGGCCGATCCAAAAGAGCACTTTGATCATTTTAAAAAAATGATTGATGCCGCTGCCCGGCAGGATATTCAGCGGCCATTGTATATTAACTGTCATTCCGGGAGAGATCATTTCAGTTTGGATGACAATAAAAAATTTATTGATCATACCAATATGCTTTCAAAAGAAACGGGGATATTGATTTGTCATGAAACACACCGGAGCAGGATATTATTTGCGGCCCATATTGCAAAACAATACATCGAAAAATATCCCGGGTTAAAATTAACGCTTGATATATCGCATTGGTGCAATGTGCATGAAAGCCTGCTGAAGGATCAGCAGGAAACTGTTGCATCTGCCCTGGAAAGAACAGAACATATTCATGCCAGGATCGGCCATGCGGAAGGGCCGCAGGTAAATGATCCGAGGGCTCCCGAATGGGAAAATGCAGTAAAGGCTCATTTTGTTTGGTGGGATAAAGTAGTGGAACGGAAAAAGAAGAACGGAGAAAGGATGACTTTTCTCACTGAATTCGGGCCGGCAGATTATATGGGAACCATTCCCTACACACGTCAGCCCCTGGCCGATCAATGGGCCATTAATGTACACATGATGCATATGCTGAAAAAAAGATATTCCTGATCATTTATTAAATCATAATGACTTCTGTTTTAGTTTTTTTATTCAGTATCAACGGATTTATCGGGGCTTTTCATCCCTTACTCGTTCACCTGCCCATAGGTATCCTGTTGATAGCTGTTGTATTCCAGTTTCTTTCACTAAAGGAAAAGTATAAAGCATTACAGGGAGCAACTGTTATTGCTTTGTTTTGGGGAATGATCAGTGCCATCGCCTCCTGCATCAGCGGTTTTCTTTTATCTCAATCGGGCGACTACGATGCATCCATGATAACAAATCATCAGTGGCTGGGTATTACAACCGCTGCAGTATCTGTAACAGCTTATTTTCTTATCAGAAAAAATAATAAGCAGGTTAAATGGGTGATGGGGTTGATGGCGCTGCTGATTATTATTACCGGGCACCTTGGTGGTTCTATAACACATGGTTCGGGATATTTAACCAAAGCATTTTCTGCTGAAAATGAAACGGGGGAAATAAAACGAAAACCGATTCCTGATATCCAGGAAGCTGCTGTATATAATGACCTCGTACAACCCCTGCTTGAGGCTAAATGTTATAATTGCCACGGAGAAAATAAACAAAAGGGTAAATTAAGACTGGACAAAGAGGAATTTATTTTAAAGGGAGGTAAGGACGGGAAAATATTGGTTGCCGGTAAAGCCGGTGAGAGCGAATTGATCAGAAGAATTTTTTTGCCGAAAGGAAATGAAGATCACATGCCGCCAAAGGAAAAATCGCAATTGGCAAAAGAAGATATGGAATTGCTGCACTGGTGGATAAACAGCGGAGCCGGGTTTAATAAAAAAGTTAAAGAGCTGGATCAGCCGGAAAAGATCAAGCCATTACTGGCAGCATTTCAATCAGGAGGAAACAGTATAGCAATAAGGCTAAGCGATATTCCAACTGCGCCTGTTGCTATGGCAAAAGCAGCGGATGTAAAAAACTTGAATCAACAAGGTATTACAATCGTGCCTGTTGCCGTAAACAGTAATTATCTTGCTGCGAGTTTTATTGCAGTTGATACAATTACCAATCAGGTAATTCAATTATTAGAACCGTTGAAAGAACAATTGATCTGGCTGAAATTAGGTAATACAGGCATCACCGATGCACAGCTGGCTAGCATTGCTAAACTTACATCATTAACCCGCTTATATCTAGAGCGGACTGCTGTTACCGACAAAGGAATTATGAATCTGAAAGATCTGTTGCAGTTACAATACATCAATCTTACCGGAACCAAAATAACTGCAAGGGGCCTGGATCCACTGAGGAATTTAAAAAACCTGAAACAACTTTATCTGTACCAGGTTGGCATAACAGCAAAAGACTTAGATGAATTAAAAAAATCTTTTCCTGTAACAATGATCGATACTGGCGGATATAAATTACCAATCCTTGCAACTGATACCATAGAAGTAAAAACGCCTGAAAAAAATAATTAACAAAATGAAATATGTTATAGCGATATGGATGTTGTTTTTTCTAACACAGTTGCATGCACAACCACGTGCGGAACATAATTTAAAATTTGATTCCCTTGCAAAACGCTGGGATGAAGGAATTCCTCTGGGCAATGGCTGGCTCGGTGCATTGATATGGCAGAAGGGAGATAAACTGAGGATGTCTTTAGACAGGGTTGATCTCTGGGACGACCGGCCAATGCTGGAAATTGATAAACTGAAATTTAGCTGGGTAGTGGAAAAAGTAAAACTGAATCAATATGATTCTGTACAGAAGATTGGTGACAAACCTTATGAGAAATATCCGGCACCTACAAAAATACCGGGTGCAGCCATACAGTTTGATCTGAAAAAACTGGGAAAGGTTGTTTCAAATATCCTGGATATAAAAACAGGCCTGGCTGTTATCAAATTCCAAAATGGAATTGTCTTTAATAATTATATCCATGCAGTAAACCAGGTTGGTTATTTTGGTTTTGAAAATATAAAAGAGGATATGATACCTGAACTGATGATCCCGAATTACAATTCGGGTAAAGCCGGTACAGTTGGTAACAGCGTTGATGGACAGGGCCTGGAGAAACTTGGTTATGCAAAAGGAACCATCACAAAAAACGCAAACAGCATCCGCTATCATCAGCCAACATGGAATAATCATTATTATGAAGTGCTGGTTCGCTGGCAAAAATTTCCTGGTAATAAAATAATCGGCCAGTGGACGATAACAAATAATAAACCTGCAGCACTGCCGGAACTGAATATGAATTTAAAAGAACCAACCGGCTGGCCTTCGCATATTAAATGGTGGAATGATTTCTGGAGCCGTTCATCAGTTTCGTTGCCGGATGAATTACTGGACCGGCAATATTACCTTGACATATATAAGTTTGGATGTGTTGCAAGAAACAATACGCCACCTATTTCGCTGCAGGCCATATGGACTGCTGATAATGGAAACCTGCCGCCATGGAAAGGAGATCTGCACCATGACCTGAATACCGAACTGAGTTACTGGCCCGGTTATACCGGCAATCATTTAGACCTTACGGCTTCTTTTACAAACTGGTTATGGAAAGTGAAAGAAGAAAACAGGAAATGGACAAAACAATATTTCGGAACAGAAGGCGTGAACGTACCCGGTGTTACTACCATCAGCGGAAAGCCAATGGGTGGCTGGATACAGTATTCCATGAGTCCCACAACGGGCGCATGGCTGGCGCAGCATTTTTACTGGCAGTGGAAATACAGTATGGATCAAAATTTTTTACAGGAAAAATGTCATCCGTATTTTAATTATGTTCGGGCATATTTATCTCAGCTGATGATTAAGAAAAATAAAAATGCAAACGGATTATCATTAAGTTCGAGTCCGGAATATAATGACAATAGTATAAAAGCCTGGTTTACCAATTTTACCAATTATGATTTGGCCTTGTTGAAAAATTTTTTCCGGGAAGGCTCAATAGTTTCGTATAACGATAATGACATAAGTCACGGAAAATGGCTGGTAAGAACACCATTGCCGGAATTTGATACAAACGAAACAGGCCTTACCATCGCCCCCGGCCAAAGCCTCGATGAATCACATCGTCATCATGCACATTTAATGGCTATTCATCCTTTGGGGATATTAAATACAGAAGACGCTAAAGAAAAAGAAATTATAGATAACTCTATTCGCTGGCTGGAAAAAAAGGGAACAAGATACTGGACAGGTTATTCTTTCAGCTGGGCAGCCTGTATTTATGCCAGGGCGCAGCAGGGAGACAGTGCGGTTAGCATGTTACAGAAATTTGCCTCAAATTTTTGTTCTATAAACAGTTTCCATTTAAACGGCGATCAAAAAGGAGGACAGTATTCTGATTTTAAATACCGCCCTTTTACACTGGAAGGTAATTTTGCTTTTGCGCAGGGTGTACATGAATTACTATTACAAAGCCACAAAGATTATATAGAAGTTTTTCCAGCTGTTCCCTTAAGTTGGAAGAATGGTTCATTTAAAACATTAAGGACTGAGGGAGCATTTTTAATTTCGGCAAAGAAAGAAAATGGTATAGTAACCGAAGTGAAGATCAAAAGCACCGAGGGTGGAATACTAAAAATAAAACTTCCGTTTACAACATTTGTTGAAAAGGGCATTAAAAGAAGCAGTATTGTAACAGGGCCTGATGGAATTATTACAATGAAAACGATACCGGGCCAGGAAATTATTTTTACAAACGGGTACGAATAAAAAACATTCAGATCATGAAAAGGAAAGAATTCTTACACATGGCCATGCCGGCTTTTCTTTTATTAGCCAACGGCAAAATTGTAAAAGCAAATAATTTTTTATTATCGGGGGAAGAAAGCAAAAAAGTAAAACTGCGTTTTGCGGTGGCTTCCGACGGGCATTATGGCCAGAAGGATACTGCTTTTGAAGATTTTTTTACTGCCATAGCAGAACATATCAATGCTTATCATGCGGCCAACCCGTTTCAATTCTGCGTTATCAATGGCGACATCATTCATGATGATAAAAAATTTTTCCCGGCCGCAAAGAAAGCATTGGATAAACTTACCATGAAATATTATGTGAGCCAGGGAAACCATGACCATGCAACTCCTGAAGAATGGGAAGCTGTCTGGAATATGCCGGTGAATTATGATTTCAGTATTGATAACAATTCATTTTTGATTGGTACTACTTCAAATGAACAGGGAACATATCTCTGCCCCGATATAGCATGGTTTACTGAAAAACTGGAAAAGCATAAAAACCAGAAACATGTTTTTATATTCATCCATATTAATCCCGGAAAACTGACTAAGCATGCAGTGGATTGCCCTGAATTGTTTGAGCTCTTTGCAAAGTATAAAAATATACGGGCTGTTTTTAACGGGCATGACCATGATGAAGAAGGAATAAAACTCAGGAATAATATTCCATTTGTTTTTGATGCACATTTTGGTGGCAGCTGGGGTACAGCCTACCGTGGCTTCAGGGTTGTGGAAGTTTTAAAAGATAATTCAGTACGAACCTATATTATGAATCCACTGGAAAAGATTAACGAAGCCGGCCTGGCATAAAAAAATAAAAGATGAAAAAATATTTATTGAGCGGATTGTTACTGGCAATGTTTTGTATTACTGAAGCACAGCAGGAAAAAACCCCAGTGCCCACAAAGCAACAACTGGCCTGGCATGATATGGAGTTTTACCTCTTCACCCATTTTGGCCCAAATACGTTTACGGATAAAGAGTGGGGGCATGGCGATGAACCCGAAGATATTTTTAACCCGACGGGATTTGATGCAGAGCAATGGTGCAGGATTGCAAAACAGGCAGGCGCAAAAGGGATCATCATCACTGCAAAACACCATGATGGATTTTGTTTGTGGCCCAGTAAATATTCATCGCATACGGTAAGGGAAAGTAAATGGAAAGATGGAAAAGGTGATGTGCTAAAAGATTTATCTGCGGCCTGTAAAAAATATGATCTGAAGTTCGGGGTTTATATTTCGCCCTGGGACAGAAACCATCCGGATTACGGTACCGAGAAATACAATGATGTATTTGTAAATATGATGAAGGAACTATTTACAAACTATGGCCCCATCTGGGAGCTGTGGTGGGATGGCGCCAATGGTGAAGGGCCAAATGGAAAAAAACAGGTTTACGACTGGACAGGTTTCAGGGAAACGGTAAAAAAACTTTCTCCCAATACCCTTGTGTTCAGTGATGTGGGGCCACATATCCGCTGGGTGGGTAATGAAAACGGCATTGCAAGTGAAACGAACTGGAACACACTGGATACAGCCGGCTTTACAGCAGGTGCAGGAGCACCTTCCACAGCAATATTAAATACTGGCAACATGAATGGCGAGGCCTGGATACCTGCTGAGTGCGATGTAAGTATCAGGCCAGGCTGGTTTTATCACAAAGAAGAAGATGATAAAGTAAAAACACCTGAACAGCTTTTTAATTTGTATTTAAAATCTGTCGGCCGCGGAGCTAACTTATTATTGAATGTACCACCGGACAGGAGAGGGTTGATTCATGAAAATGATTCGGTAGCACTGATGGCGTTTAAAAAGTTGAGGGATGAAAGTTTTAAAAAGAATTTAGTAAGGGAAAGCAAAGGATATTCTCTTGTTGATATTGGGTTTAGACCTGCACCCAAAATAAATGATGGCAAAATCAGTACTTCAGATTTTAATATGCCCCAAATTAGCGGGACAACAATATTTACAGGACCAATGGAGATCAGATTTAAAAATCCAATACTTCTGAATTGTATAATACTTCGTGAAGACTTCAGTAATGGACAACATTGTAAAAGTTTCAAATTATTAATGATGGATGAAAAGAATAATGAAATAAAAGAAATAGTGGGAACAACAATAGGAAGAAAAAGGATAATCACATTTCCAACGGCTTCAGTAAGTGTAATTAAATTGTTAACCAGCGAAAAATCAGGTACTGTTCCAATCAGTGAAATTGAAGCATACCTGATTGATGAAAAACTAATTGAAAAATAAATTTCATTCAATTTTACCGATTTACCACAAATTTTTCTATTGCTATTATCTTCCCATCTTTGATAAGTGCAGCAAGATATATTCCGTTTGCAAAGCTGCCCACCGGTAATTCATAAATATTTCCTGTAAGTATTGTTTGTTGTAATTTTTTACCACTGATGTCGAAGATGTTTAAAACTGCATTTGTAAGATTTGTTTTAACAATGATATTTGTGCCATTAGAAGGATTGTTGTTCAATTCAAATATCGGTGAATTATTAAAATCTACACGGCGTGTTTCGCTGAAGACGAACCTGGCATCCAGATCAACCTGCCTGAGCCTGTAAAAATTTATTCCTTTAACCGGATTATTATCGGTAAAGCTGTAGTACTGTAAAATATTACTGGTACCTGCTCCTTTTACAGAGCCGATCTTTATAAAACTGGTTCCGTCTGTGCTTCTTTCAATTTCAAAACGATCATTGTTACTTTCTGTCTGCGTTTGCCAGGTAAGCAGCGATGCATTGTTTGCTTTCTTCGCAAAAAAGTTAAGTAATGTAACAGGAAGAACAGGCATTTTTGTAAATGCGAAGGCGTTGGTTATACTCCAGTCATCAAAACTGCGGATGAAGAGTATATATGGTGCATTGGGCAGGCCGGTAAGATCGGCACTAAAAATAAAGTCACTTACGTTGGCAGTTTGCGGCAATGAAGGAATTGGCGTTCCGTTTCCAAAACCCGGATCGGTATCAAAAAAGTATTCCCCTTTTATCAGTGCAGGCTGAACTTTATCTTTTACAAACACCCAGTGATTGGCAATGCTCCACCTGTCTGCATTGTCTTTGGAACGTATATAAACCTGGTGAAAGCCATAACTGTATGATGTTACATCAATGGGAATAATTACATCATTCAGGTTTGCGCCTGCTGTTATAGTAACATTTGTTGCGTTACCATAACCGGGGTCGGTATCTACAAAATATTCCAGCTTATTAATGTTGGTGCCGGCTGCCGTTTCTTTTGCAAATACCCAACGGTTAGCAATGCTCCACCTGCCTGCATCATCCTTACTTCGCAAGTATAAGGTATGAAAACCATTTGCAGTTGCCGTTACATCAATAGGAATAACTACATCATTCACATTTGCGGAAGTAGTTATTGAAACATTTGCAGCCAGACCATATCCGGGATCCGTATCAACAAAATATTCAAGTTTATTAATGTTGGCTGAGGATACCTGTTGTTTTACAAATGCCCATCGGTTATTGATTACCCATCTGCCATTATCATCTAAAGAGCGAACATATAAAATGTGAAACCCGTTGTTGTAGCCGGATATATCTATCGGGATGACAACATTGCTTACATCGGGTGCGGCTGTGATGGTTACGTTTGTTGCAAGTCCCAAGCCCGGATCTGTATCAACAAAATATTCAAGTTTACTGATATTAGTTGCATTCACTAACTGCTTTACAAAAGTTTTTTGGTTTGTTATGCTCCAGTTTCCATTACTGCTGAGGCCTCTTACATAAAAAGTATTGAAGCCATAATTCAATGCACTTATGTTTGCTGCAATGGCAAAATCGGGAATATCCGGAGCAGCAGTGATGCCTGCATCTACTGCATTTCCAAAACCAGGATCAGTGTTGAAATAATATTCAACCCTGTTAATGTTTTGTGCATTTACCTGCATACTGATCAAACAAAACCCAGCCAGTAATTTTAACTTAAAAAGAGATATGAATTTTTTCATTGTAAAAATTTGAAAGCTTGTTAAATCTGAATTCAAATTTTATTATTGGTTAACTTTTGTGCTTATGGTAACACTCAATGTATTTGACGAAACCGTTGCAGGGGCTGTAAGTTTATAAATACTCGGAATATCCGGTATTCCCGATATATGGTATGGATTGGCCGTTCCTCCAAAAATGCCACAATCAATCCCTCCAAAGCCTGTTCCAATTGCCGGGCTGCCGGATTTTAAAGTATAACGGCTGTCTTCGCTCCATAGCAGGCTTACGTTTGTAGGGTCTTCAAAAACGCTTGCCATTGTTATATTCTGCTGGTTGCCGTTTAAATTACCGTATTGTGTGCTGTTGCCAATATTGTTACGTACCGTACAGTTTGTAAAAGTCTGAGTGGTGCCGGTTACAGTTATATTATTCTGTACGGTAAAATTATGAATTGAGGAACCAGCTGATGATATAATAATGTTGTTTTCAAAAACGCCGTCATCAGTTGCTCCAAATCCATAAGAGCTCAGCACATTATTGGATATATAAGCATTAGAATTATTTCCGCCGCTGGCATTACCTGATCCTGTCAATGAATAATTTTGTATGAACTGAACATTATTACTGTTTTGAAACTGAAAATAGAAAATAAGCCGGTTACGGGCAATGATGAGATTGCTGACCTTTGAAGCAGCGCTTGTTCCGGCAATGCTTAAAGTCCCGTTAAAAGTAAGTCCTTTAATTATGGTACCGTCTGCGCCATTATTTATCGTTATTGCATCTACAGTAGAAGCGGCTGTATTAGCCTGTAAATTTGGATTGCCATTTGCTTCGGCTGTGCCCAGGAAGTAACCATTGCCCAGTATGATGACCCTTTTTGCAATGGTAAGGTTACCATACGAAACGCCAGTAGGTTCAATATGGATAGTATCGCCCGGATTTGCAGAGCCATATGCAGCAGCAAGCGTAGTGTAGCAATCAGTAGGAGTGGTACAGGCTATACCTGAATTATTTACCCGGATGATCCTTGCCTGGGCAGAAACTGCAGTAAATACAATTAATAAAGCAGCAAAGAAAATTTTGCAATTCTTTGGGGTAAATAATAATCCAGCGTAAGAAGTAATTTTATTCATGATTAAATATTTTTTCAAAAATCATAACTTTAGTGTATCCACACAATAATCAGTAGTGAGTATTTTTGAGTATAACCCTGAATAAATCGTCAGGGTTAGTTATTTTTATTCTTTGTTTACACAATGCACATATCAATCTTTTCTTCTGCTCAGATTCAGCATACTGTTGCTGGTTTGTATTCATAACACAACGGGTATAAATGCACAACCCGATGCCAACCGTATGTTTAAGAAATACACTACTAAGGATGGTATGCTCATCAATGGAGTGTATTCACTGGACAGAAGTAAGAATGGGATGTGGTGGATAGGCACCGGTGCAGGTTTGCAGCGTTTTGATGGGTATCATTTTGAAAACTGGACTGAGGCCATGGAAAAGACAACTGTTGCAAACATGGGCGTGCAAACTGTATTTGAAGACAGTAAGACAAATGTGTGGGTATTTAATTTCGGCACCCAGTATTATTTCGCCGCTGGCAGTAAAAAATACAGGGTTGTAACTACAGACACGTTGATGAATATTGAACCTCCAAAAATTTACCTGATGCCGGTGATGGAAAAAGCCGGAAGAATCTGGTGCTTCCAGGGCAATACAGGGCTTTATGGAATAAACCAACAAACAAAAAAAATTGACAGTATTATACCTGCAGTTTTTAACCCGGGAATTTCTGCAATGGGTTCAATTACTATCCCATTTTTTGGCATAGATGAAAAAGGGAAAGCATGGATTACCCAGGATTACAGCGACAGTAATTATCTTGTTCAGTTTAAACCGGGAGAGGCAATAAAAATAAAAAGCCTGCCGGTAAATAAATATGGAAGAGTAAAAGCTTATATACCTCTTGGCGGCAACCGGTTTCTGTTTCTCAGTACGGCATATACTGCTGTTTGTATTGGCGATGACATGGAGAACCCTGTAAAAATTTTAAGTACAGAAAATATCCCCGGCAACTTCATCCGCAAATTCTGTTATGAAAGATTGAAAGTGTATAATAAGGGCAGTATAATTTTTGGAGGAGAGAAGGGGCTTTATGAATATATTCCTTCCACAACAACATTGCAACCTTATATTACCTCTGTTTATCCTCAGCTAAATCTCAGCAGGCAGTTTTTATTTGCATTAAAAGAAGATACACGGGGAAATATCTGGATAGGGCGGGATGCAAGTGATGGGTTGCTGATATTTTATCCCGGTAAACTCAAATTCAAATTTCTTAAAGCACCACAGCAATATTTTAATATCGTTTATTCCCTGGCAGCTGATGAGAAAGGGAAACTGGTAGCAGCAGGTTATCAAAAGGGATTAAATATTTTTGACAATGCCGGCAACTGGATAAAATATATACAGCTGCCGGCAACCGAAGACGGGCTCAGTCCTTCTATGCGTAGTATGAATTTTATTGACAGTAATCACCTGGTGATGAAATCACTTTATGGTAAAATGGCCGTACTTAATACGGATAATTATACGCTTAAAGATATCAGTTCTCTGTTGCCAGGGCATGTGGCTGAACAAAGAAATGCATTTGACGCAGGGTTTGTAAAAACTGAAGAAAATAAATTACTTTTTGTTCATGGAAACTATGTTCTGCAAATAATAAAGAAAAATGAAAAATATGCTATTGAGCTAATCGATTCATTAATGAAAGTTGACAGGATAACTACCATCACAGTAACCCCTGGGAGGGAAACGATGCTTGGTACAACTGAGGGTTGCTACTTGAAAAGTGAAAATAAATGGAAACTAATTGCAGCAACCGGTAAGCTTTATATTAAACACGTTGCTTTTGACAGTGAGAGAACCCTTTGGATTGCTACCGCAGCAGGTATTTATCTTGTAAAGAAAAACAGGATTATAAAAACGTATAATGCAGCTTCAGGCTTATTAAATGATTTTATTTACGGTATTTTATTTGATAATGAAGGAAATGCCTGGTACAGCTGCAACAGGGGGCTGGGTTGCATCAAAAAAAACGGCAACGTAAAATTTTTTACAGAAGCTGCCGGTCTTCAGGGCGATGAATTTGATACACAATCTTTCTGGAAAGGGGCAGATGGTAAATTACACTTTGGTGGTACTAATGGCATTTCATCTTTTTTCCCAAAAGAGGTTTTACAATCTGAAATTCCCGGAAAAGCGATTTTATCAGAGTTACTGGTTAACGGCAGCAATTACCCTGTCAACGGACGAATAGAAGATTTGTCGGCATTGGATTTGCCGGTTAACCAAAATGCGCTCACTTTTAGTTTTTCATTAAGCGACTTTATCGACCCTGACTATAATGTGTACCAGGTAAAAATGGATGGCTTTGATAATGATTGGGTAATGTTGAAGGATGTTCATACCACCAGGTACCTGCTGCCTTATGGTTCCTATAAACTGCACATTAAAGGCAGCAATGATGGCAGCAACTGGAGCGAAGAATTTTTATTGCCAATTACTATTCATCCTTCATGGTGGCAAACAGGTTGGTTCAAATGGTTAGTTGGTTTATTAATTATTGGTTTATCAGTGGGTGCTGTATGGTATTATAATAAACGAAGGGCATTTAATCTAAGGCAACAACTGCAGTTGCAGGAGGTAATGCAAAATGAACGGGAACGGATCAGCCGGGATCTGCATGATAATATCGGAGCTTACAGCTCAGCTATGATTGCAAATACAGATTACCTTGAGCAAACAGTTAGTGACAATGAAAGCAGGGAAAGGGTTTTGTACCTGAAAGAGAATGCAAGAAATATTCTTAGTACAATTAGGGAAACAATCTGGTTGCTTAACAGTAAGAACCTGACTGTTTCGGGCTTTACAGAAGGATTTATTACTTACTGTACCAATATTCTGCGTAATTATGAGGGAATTGAAATTGAGTTTAAAGAAGATATAGAACGGAATAAAAATTTATCGCCTGCGGTTGCCATAAACCTGTTGCGTATTTTACAAGAGGTAGTTCAAAACACGGTAAAGCATTCAAAGGCAACTAAAATAAACTGCTTTATTAAAAGTGATGAACAGCTTACAATAATAATAGCTGATAATGGAGACGGATTTGATACAATGGGAAAATCGTATGGAAATGGTTTAAGGAATATGAAATACCGGGCTGCTGAAATAAATTTTAACCTGGCGATAAACAGTAAGCCCCGGAATGGAACCGAAATAACACTAACCGGTAAAATATAATTGAATACTCACTTGTGATTATTGGACAACGGTTAAATTTTATTTTTATTTACAGTAAATAAATAGAAAACTTGAGCATACTCATTGGCATAGTAGATGATAAACAGGTGAATCGCACAACGATTAAGGAAAAACTGCTGAAATATCCTGAGGTGGAACTGGTAATTGAAGCAAAAAACGGTGAGGATTTTTTAGAGCAGCTGAAAGAACAGACACCTGATAGAAAACCTCAAGTGGTTTTAATGGATCTTGAAATGCCGGTAATGGACGGTATACAGACCTTAACAGTGGCTTCACCTGCAAATCCAGCAATAAAATTTATAGTCCTCACTGTTTTTGAAGACAATGAAAAAATATTTGAAGCAATTAAAGCCGGGGCACACGGTTATTTATTAAAAGATGAGAAAGCCCTGAATATTATTGAAGCCATTAACCAGGTATTGGAATATGACGGAATGCCTATGAGCCCGGTAATAGCAAGAAGAGCTATGGAAATGCTTAAGCAAACAGGCAGTCTGCCTGCTGGTGAAAATAATAAAACTGCCGGAGACGAAATACTTAGTGAACGGGAAATGGATATCCTGAAAGAACTGGCAACAGGTAAAAGTTATAAAGCAATTGGCGAAAAGTTATTTATCAGCCATTTCACAGTACGAAAACACGTTAGTAATATCTATAACAAATTACATGTGGACACCCGTGTGCAGGTAATAAATGTGGCGCAGAAAAACAAATGGGTATAAATTATCGTCCTTTAAAATTTGCTTTTCTTTTTTCTAAATATGCGGTAGTTCCCTCTTTCATATCTTCAGTTTCAAAGCAAGCGCCAAAAGATTCTATTTCTTTAGCGTATCCGTTTTGCCCATTATTGAATGCGCTATCACTTAATGCCGCTACATGCAAACATTCAATTATTTTTCCTGCTGCAAACTTACCTACTCACTACAAACTTTTCTGTAGCCTTTACGGCACCGTCTTTATGCAGCACCAGCAAATAAATACCATTGGGAAATTGATCAACAGGGATAAAAACATTATTGTTAATGACCGATAGCTCCTTCAATTTCCTTCCGGCTTCATCAAAAATGCTGATGGTTGAATTCAGCTCCGTTGTTTTTATGATCAATGGAGTTCCATTTGTTGGATTGTTTGAAATAGTAAAATAATTATTGTCTTTAAAGTTCACCTGCCGGGTGGGTGAATAAGAAAATTTAGCATCAATATCAACCTGCTTCAGCCTGTAGTAATTATTTCCTTTTAAAGGAAGATTATCATACCATTGATAACTGATATGAACATTACTGTTGCCTGCCCCGGGCACCTGGCCAATCTTTGTGAATGAAATGCCATCAGGGCTTCTTTCAATTTCAAAACGGTCGTTATTTATTTCGGTTGCTGTTTCCCAATTTAGTAATGATCTTTTCCCTTCTGCCCTGGCAGTAAAATAAAGCAACGTTATGGGCAGAGGTATCTGTTTATCAAACTGAATCACATTGGTAAGAGACCATTTTCCATTCAGTTCTTTTGTTCTTATAAATAAGTAATGTAAACCATTGGGTAACCCGGCAAGGCTGGCGCCGAAAGAAAAGTCAACAATATTTGTTCCCAACCCTCCACCGAACGGGATTGCTGTTCCATTTCCAAAACCCGGATCAGTATCAAAAAAATACTCGCCGCCATAAAAATTATCCTTGGCAACATCTTTAAAAAATAACCAACGGTTGGTCAGTCCCCATTTTCCGCCATCATCCTTTGAGCGCAGATAAATATTGTGAAATCCTAAAGAAAGCGTTGATATATCAACCGGTATTGCTACATTGGTTACATTGCTTCCGGGAGTGATACTCACATTTATTCCGTTTCCAAAACCCGGATCAGTATCAATAAAATATTCCAGTTTATTCGTGTTGACCGATGCAACATCTTTTACAAACATCCACCGGTTCGTAATACTCCACACTCCTGCATCATCTTTCGACCGCAGATAGATATTATGAAATCCGTTCGATAATGAATTGATATCAACCGGTATGGCTACATTGATTACATTGCTTCCGGGAGTGATACTCACATTTGTTCCGTTTCCAAAACCCGGATCGGTATCAATGAAATATTCGAGTTTGTTTGCATTAACTGAAGCAACTTCTTTTACAAACATCCACCGGTTGGTAATACTCCACACTCCTGCATCATCTTTCGACCGCAGATAAATATTATGAAATCCGTTCGACAAAGAACTGATATCAACCGGAATGGCAACATTGACCACATTACTTCCCGGAGTGATTACTACATTGTTTGCGTTTCCAAAACCGGGATCGGCATCAATAAAATATTCCAGCTTATCCACGTTTATGGCAGTAACAACTTTTACAAACATCCAGCGGTTGCTGAGGCTCCAGTTTCCTGCATCATTTTTCGACCGCAGGTAAACATGGTGAAAGCCAGTTGACAACGAATTGATATTTATTGCAACCAACAAATTGCTGATATTGGCTGCAGCAGTAACCGGTACATCAGTTCCGTTTCCAAACCCCGGATCGGTATCAACAAAATATTCAACTTTGTTGATGGTTTGCGCATGCAATTGCACATTCATCAGCAACAGAAAAAAAAGAAGTATGTCTGTAAACTTCTTCATGATTCAAAACTTGTTAGTTATTTGTTTTGGTACTGATGGTGATATTGAGTGTATTGGTTGAAACGGTTGTTGGCGCAGCCAGTTTATAAATGCTTGGCACATTGGCAATGCCTGATAATACATAGGGCGTGCCGGTTGCCGAACTGCCAAAGTTGCCACAATCGCCACCAGTTGATACACCATCCCATGCTGCACCAATGGCGGGGCTTCCTGCTTTAAGTTGCCAGCGGTTGTCTTCGCTGAATAATGGATTTGTATTGGCAACGTCTTCAAAAACGGTACTCATAGTTACGCTCGACTGATTGCCGTTCAAGACTCCAAATTGCCCTCCCACACTAATATTGCTTCGGCTGTCGCAACTGGTAAGGTTTACGGTGGAAGTATTCACCAAAATATTATTCCAAACCCGGAAGTTCGTGAGATTTTGTACCCCAAATGAGCTTGCTGATGACATGATGTTATTCATAAAATCACCGTTACAAGTAGCGCCCAAGTTTATGGCATTTGATATAACATTGTTATTGATCTGGAGATTCGTGGCCGGGCTGCTTCCATCCCAATTAATGGATGCTGCGGCTACATTATCAATATAATTCTGCAGTACCTGTATATTACTGCACAAAGCCAGTGTTACATTGGCAAGGCGGTTGCGCCGGATGATTAAATTGGATACGCCGTTGGTAACGGTTAATGTGCCTGTAAGTGTAACACCCTCCAGCACACTACCATTGCTACCGGTATTAAAGAGAACGGTTGAAAAAAGTGATGTTGCGGGGTTTGCCTGCAGATCGGGATTGGCATTGGCCCCCACCGTGCCAAGCAGGTATCCATTACCTATAATGATAAGCTGTTTGTTGAGCGTAAGTGAGCCATAAGAAGCACCACTTGATTCAATATGCAGTGTATCTCCATTTAAAACGCTGCCCGAATTATTTGCAGTTTGTGGTGAGGTAAAATCTGCCGGTACGCCGGTATTGTTAACCCGCCATATTTTTGCCTGGCAGGCTACAGATGATAAGATCGCGGCTGTTAAAAATATTTTTTTCATATCCATGAGTTTTAATTGATGCATCCTTAAACTGTGAATTATTATTTACACGGGGTGGAGGAAAATTGACAGGATACAAAATTTGTTCAATAATTCACTGCAGGCAATACTCCCGCTGTAGTATTTTTTATGATCTATTGAAGAAGGGAAACCGATATGGAAGTGCCGCTGTTCAACGAAGAGGAGATGAGCAGATCAAGTTTACTCTCCAAAGCACGCTCATACATGTTTTGTAAACCATAATGCCCGCTGCTATTTGATCTGTTAGTTTCAAACCCTTTTCCGTTATCGCTGATGGTAATGCTGAATCGGGTTTCATTTGACCGGGCTGTAATTTTCAGTTCTGATGCCTGTGCATGCTTGCAGGCGTTGGTCACTGCTTCCTGGCAAATGCGGAACAGTTGTAAAGCCTGTCCAGAAGCAAGCTGCAGATCAGGAGAAATTTTTTCTTCAGTAATAAGCCGGAGCGGAGGACAGGCTTCAATATGACGGGCTGCATAATTCACCAGCTTATCAAATAATTCCAGGGCGCTGATCTTTTCTTTGTTCATGATCCAGATGGTTTCTCTCAGGGTCTGCATCAGTTCTCCCGAGCCTTCTTTAAGTTGGGCGAGTTTTTTTTCTATAGGCTGATGTTCATCTTGCGTTCTTTCTAACTGGCTGATGGTATTGGATAGCCAGGTAAGCTGTGAGCCCAGGTTGTCGTGCAGGTCGCGGCTCAGCCTTTGTTTTTCTTTTTGTACTTCCTGTTCCATTTCCAGATGCTGTAATTTTTTTTGATAGCGGTTCCTCGAAATAAAATAAAAGACAGTGCCAACGAAAAATAATACCAGTAACGCAAAAATTATTGTAGCCAGAGTGGTTTGATACCATGGGGGCCGGATACTGATCTTTAATACAAGCGGTTCTTTACTCCAAACGCCTTCATAGTTAGCACCAAGCACCAGTAATTCATAATCGCCCGGCGGTAAAATGTACTGAACAGTGTTATTGGTTTGTGGCAGCGACCAGTCTTTCTGAAAACCCTTTAGCCAGAATTTGTACTGATTTCTTTCGGGCACCGTGAGATCCATGTAAGCAAATGAAAGACGGATATTATTCTGATCATATGGCAGGTTGATGATTGAAAAATATTCCGGCTGCAGCCCCGGTAAATAGGGTTGATTATTTACTTCAATGTTTGTAAGCATTGTGTTTGATGCTTCAGTTTTGCTAATGAGTCTTTTTGGTTTAAAAAAATTAATACCGTTCACACCGGCAAAATATAAAGTGCCGTCGGGCCCTTTGCTGTAACAACGGGTGTTGAATTCGTCGCCCTGCAAACCTTCCTTAGCCGAGTATGTTGTGATATGGTAAAGCGAATCAATTTTTGCTAGCCCACGGTTGGTACTTACCCAGCTGTTTCCATCATCATCAAATAAAACCGAATACACAAATGAATTGGGCAGGCCATCTTTTGTATTTAACCTTTTAACAAGTTGTGTATCTTTTAAAATATAAACACCATCGGTTGATGTTACCCATATCTTACCATCGGGGTGTTTGTTGATATGTTTATAATAACTGACCGGCAGCGAAATTTTTTTAAAAATGGTTTTTTCAAAATACCAAACGCTGCCGAGAGTGCAAAACCAAAGCCGTCCATTGGTTTCGTAATACATGCTGTTTATCCGTTCGTTAACCGGCAAAGTGCATACCGGTTTAGTTTCAAAACCGTTTTTAGTTTTTTGTAATGAAAGAACCCGGTTCCGGTAGCTCAACCATACTTCTCCATCTTTTATCCGTTGCATACCCGATTCAAAATCGCCAAGCAATGAATCAATATGGCGTGGCAGAAATTGTGATAAGATTTTCCTTTGGCCATTGTTAATGTTGATTGCATACAATTCATTGATCACCGATTTTACGATTAAAGTTGTACTGTCAATCATGGCCATCGCCCTTGGACTACCATATTTTTTATCCTCGTCGGGAAGTTTCAATGTTTTGATATAATCACCATCCTTGTCATATACTTCTATATCGCTTAAATAAATCCCGACATAAATATTACCATTGTCGCCTGCAGCAAGCGAATATGGAAGTGTACTATTGACAGGCCTTTTAAACAGGCCGAACTTTTTTGGAGATATCACTTTGATGCCGCCCAGGCCATTAAAACCAAGCCAGCTGTTCTTATGGCTGTCGCTTGTAGTGACATGCAGGTAGCGGATAAGTTCATCAGGAAAATAATCGTTACTTGAGAAAGGAAATATTTTTTCTTTATTACCATCATACAATAAAATATTTTTTGTGCCAATGAGTAAATATTGATTGTTACCGATCTCTCTTGGCCAGTAGATATATTTATTATCAAGTGCTGAAACATCAAAAGAGTTTTGCAAAATCCGTACAGCAGTAAAGGGGTCTTTTACTGCCGCTTTGTAAACCTGTTTGCTGGTTATCATCACCAGGCTGTCTGGCCCGTTTGGAATAATAAACAGAACAGGAATATGATTGTTGTTTTTAAACTGCTGCAAACCATTAGCCGTTGCCAGGAAAAGAGTACCGGTATTATCTGATCTCCTCCTCAGCCATACATTTTTATTTTTTAAACGGGGTTGTGTCAGGTCAAAGAAACCATCCTGTCCGAAGTATTCGGGCAATGAGCAGATCTTTTTTACCTGCAGACTTTTTTTGTTGACAGCATAAAAGCCTTCATAGTAATTAATGATCCAGATACTGGAATCTGTTTCACCAACACATTTGTTGGGTATTTTAAATGCAGACGGATTTGCCGCAGGAGCAATATCAATGAATTCAAATTTACCTTTTGGTTTTAATGCTACACCGGTGCGATGCGATACCCACAGGTTTCCCTCAGTATCCTCATACATGCCCGAAACAAAATTATCGGCAATACTTTTTTTATCGGAAGGATCATGCTTGAAGGTCTGGAACCTATAGCCGTCAAAACGTTGCAATCCGTCAGTAGCTATCCAGAGAAATCCCTGCCTGTCAAAAAGCAGGTCATTGACGGAGTTCAGGCTTAACCCGTTTTCGGTGGTATAAGTAGTTAGTGGATTTTGAACCTGGCTGAAAATGGCATTAGTGTAACAGCCGACGGCTGAAAAAAGAAAAAGCCTGGCCCAGATTGCGATATATCTGCTTCTTTGCAAACGGCTGGAAAATTAATAGTAAATTAAGGTATAAAAAATAATCGGTGGGGAGTATTGTAAGCTGCAGCTTTTTGAAAGAAATTTGACTATCTTTTTCAGAATCCCAAAAAATGAATGAGCATCCGCATTGCCATAACAGATGATAAACAGATAAACCGCACTACGGTGAAAGATAAGCTGATGTCGTTTGCCGAGATCGAACTGGTGCTGGAAGCAAAGAACGGACATGATTTCCTGGAGCAGATGAAAGCTTTGCCAAAGGAAAAGCATCCGCAGGTGGCATTAATGGACCTGGAGATGCCGGTACTGGACGGCATACAAACTATCATGCAGGGTTCGGTAGCTTATCCCGATATAAAATTTATTGTGCTCACTGTTTTTGAAGACAATGAAAAAATATTTGAAGCGATAAAAGCCGGAGCAGGCGGTTATTTACTGAAAGACGATACAGCAGTGAATATCATTGATGCCATTACCACGGTTGTTGAATTTAATGGTATCCCCATGAGCCCGGCCATTGCAAGAAAGACGATAGATATTTTAAGACATGTTCCGGCACCGGTAAATGATAAGAATGACAGTTCAGCCATTTTAACCGATCGTGAAATGGAAATACTGAAAGAAATGGTTACCGGAAAAAATTATAAGGCCATTGGCGAAAAATTATTCATCAGCCCGTTGACTGTAAGGAAGCATACGGCGAATATTTATGAGAAGCTGCATGTGAATTCCCGTGCTCAGATCATTAACCTGGCGTATAAAAATAAATGGATCTGAAATTGAAGTCTATTTAATTGAAAAATTACTGCCATTATCAGTTATCCCTTTTCTCAAAATCTTCTTTCTTCTTTTCATCTATCCTGCGGATAATAAAATAGATCAATAAAATCAGTATAATAATACCAATGCCTCCATAGATGAATAATATCAATTGAGGTAGTATATTCATATCATTTTAATTTAACTGCAGTTCCATAAGCCATTATTTCCGAAGCTCCCTGCATGATCATTGAAGTGGTGATCCGGATATTGATCACCGCATCGGCACCCAGTTTTTGTGCATCGGCAGTCATCCGTTGCAGGGCCTGTTCCCTTGACTCGGCCTGCAACTTGGTATATTCATGTATTTCGCCCCCGACAATATTTTTTAGCCCTGCAAATATATCACGGCCGATATTGCGGGCCCTTACGGTACTTCCCCTGGAAATACCTAATATAGCAGCAATTTCCCGGCCCGGAACGGTTTCGGTTGTAGTAATAATCATAGTTTTTTTATTTTCAAGTTAAGCAATTTATTTCCCTGAAAAAACTGCTTTTCGTTTTTCCAGGAAAGCGGCAGTTCCTTCTTTCATGTCTTCCGTAGCAAAGCTGTTTCCAAATTCTTTTATCTCTTCAGCAAAGCCATCTTTAGTTTCATTAAAAACAGCATTTGCAGCTTTAATGCATCCAGCAATCGCAAGCGGAGCTTTGGTATTAATTATGTCGAGGATTTTTTTAGTGTGGTCAAGCAAAGTTTCAGCAGTGGTTACATAGTTAACCAAGCCAAGTTGTTTAGCTTCATTGGCATCAATCATATGTGCACTCATCAGCAATTCCATGGCTTTGCCTTTACCAATCAGTTGAACCAGGCGCTGTGTGCCACCGTAGCCCGGTATCAAACCCAGATTTACTTCGGGTTGACCAAACTTTGCATTTTCGGATGCAACCCTGAAATGACAGGCCATTGCAAGTTCACATCCACCACCCAATGCAAAACCGTTAACGGCAGCAACAATTGGTTTGGGTGAGTTTTCAATCTTTGCAAAAATATCCTGGCCTCTTTTGGCCAGCGCCATGGCAGCAGTTTTATCGAGGCTTCCAAATTCGCTGATATCGGCACCGGCAACAAAAGCTTTAGGGCCTGCACCAGTAATAATGGCTGATTTTATTTCAGCAGTATTATTTATTTCGTCAACTACATTGTTCAGATCGGAAAACACAGCGGCGTTCAATGCATTTAATTTATCAGGCCTGTTGATAGTTATAATTAAAATTCCGTTCTCTAAACTGGTAAGTAATGTTTGGTATGACATGTTGTTTTTTTGTAAAAATAATAATAAGCCCCGAACTATAGGTAAGTGAAATTAAGTGGTAGATAAACAAATGCTTGTTTATTGCTGTTGTTGTTGTTGCTGCATTTCTAAAAAGCGCTGATAAGAATTATTTGTAATGCCGGGATTTTTTGAAGTGTAACTGAAGGATGGAATAATATCATTTTCATCAGCCTTTTTCGCTTTACCGTTATTAATTATAACTGATACCTCCAGCGTATGCTCCGATGAGCCTTTGTATGTTCCCTTAACCGGTGTGCAATCAGAAAAATTTCTACCAATAGCCAGTCGTACATGCCGGTCGCTTACAATACAGTTATTTGTAGGATCAAGGCCAAGCCAGCCATAGAAAGGAATATAGGCTTCTACCCAGGCATGTGTTGCCCCTTCGCCACGCAGCTCATGATTTTTCGGGCAGATATAGCCACTTACATACCTGGCAGGAATGCCAATCATGTGCAGCATCACCAAAAGCAGGTGAGCAAAATCCTGGCAAACGCCCGCTTTTAACTCCAGTATCTCATCCACTTTGGTTTCTATTGTTGTTACTCCTTTTTTATACTCGAAATTTTTATAAACGTATTCTGATAAATTGTTTGCATTAACCAATGGTGATTTATCCGCAGCGATAATGCCGGAAAGTAATTTCTTGATCTGGTCATCTGCTGCAAATTTTTCCCGGTGCATAAAATCCATATAGGGGAAAATGCTGCACATTTTAATCAATTCCTCCCATTGTTGTGCAGCCGGCATATCGTCCTTGGGCATAATAACCGGCGTGGTACTTACAACAATATCCGACTGGATGGTTAATTCATTGTGTGGTTCCACAACAGAAAAAACACCGATCCTGTTTTCAAAGAAATCGGTAAAAACCTCTATTGCCGGATCATCAGTTATTTTCAGCTCATGACTTTTTACAATCTGCAGGCTGTCGTTAACAGGGTAGAGCATGATCTGGTTACTGCAGTCAATCACCGTAGAAGCGTAGGTGTAACGGGTAATGTGTTTGATATGATAATCGGCCATAAAAATTAACTATGTGTTTCCAAAATAAAATTTATTGAAGGTAGATGCTATTTCTAAAAGTTCGTTCCTGGTTTGCGGCAGAAATTCTTTCAACATTTTACTGTTGTTGCTGAGATTACTGTATTTGATATTGTTGCTGCATCGGCCTATTAAAAATTCAAGCTGGTCATAATTTTCCGGAGTACTTTCTGTCTTCAATCTTTCAAAATAACGGCTCAGCCTGTTTAAAGAATATAACAGCGAATGCGGAAAATCGGTATTGTATAACACATGTTGTATTACCAGGCCGGCATCAATTCTTCCCCGGTTTCTTTTCAGGTATAATTCGTAACCTGATAATGAGTACAATAAAAAACGCCAGGTAGGATCATCGGCATGTTTCTCCAGGTCGTAATCATACTCTTTCAGTTTGATGGTAAGCAGATCAATGGTAATAACTGCCCTTGAAAGAAAACGCCCGATGTTTAAAAAATTAAAACCCTGTTCTCTCGCCATGGTAATATCTACAGTGCCGTTGTAAAGCATACCGTGCCGTATCAACAGATCCAGCGAGGTAACCGGGTCGCCGCTGCAGATATTTTTTTCAATATCCGCTTCCCTGATGAGGTGATAGAATTCGTTTAGGCAAAGCCATACTTCCTTGGTGATATGGTCCTGCACCGATCTTGCATTTTCCCTTGCACGGGTAATATTATTGATCACAGAAAAATCATTCTCTTTGTCAATAATCAGGTGCCGCAATACTTTTGGAGAATCATTTTCAATCAACCGGTATTCTGCTTCAGGTTTGTCACTGTAGGTTTGTAAAACCGAATTCCAGCTAAAATCATTTACCTCATCCTGCGACGAAATGTATTTTGTATGCAGCATCCGAAGTGTACGGTTTGTACGCTCCATATATCTTGCCATCCAGAAAATTGATTCAGCTACTCTACTTAACATTTTTATTTATTTAGCTTCCTAATACCCATGTGTCCTTACTTCCACCACCTTGCGATGAATTAACAACTAACGAACCTTCTCTCAGCGCCACTCTTGTTAATCCTCCCGGAACAATATCCACACCATCGGGCCCATACAATGCATAAGGCCGCAGATCAACTCTCCTTGGTTGAAGCTCGCCGTTTATATAACATGGCGAAGATGACAAATTAATGATGGGTTGTGCTATAAAACTCCTGGGATCACTGTTGATCGCTTTTTTAAAATCGTCCATTTCTTTTTCGGTTGCCGAATTCCCGATTAACATTCCATAACCACCCGATTCATTTGTTTTTTTGATTACCATCTTATTCATATTCTCAAAAACCATTTTCCGGTTTTCAGGATCAGCCAGTTGATAAGTAGGTACATTTTTAAGAATGGGTTCTTCATTTAAATAATAACGAATCATATCCGGTACATAAGCATAAACCGCTTTATCATCGGCCACACCATTGCCCATAGCATTTACAATGGATACATTTCCTTTACGGTAAGCCCAGTAAATACCAGGCACACCCAGCATACTATCGGGCCGGAAAACAAGGGGATCAATAAACTCATCATCAACCCGGCGATAGATAACATCTACTTTCTCCAGCCCCTTTGTTGTTTTCATATACACATGATGATTCTCAACAACAAGGTCACGACCTTCTACCAGTTCAATGCCCATCAGCCTTGCAAGCGTTGTGTGTTCAAAATAAGCCGAGTTAAACATGCCTGGTGTTAACAAGACAACCGTTGGATTACTTTTTTGTACGTTTGAAAGGGATAAGAGATTTTTCAGCAAACGATCGGGATAATCTTTTACAGGCAAAACATTGTTCTTAGGTATCAGGTCGGGAAAGATACGGTAAGTGATGCTCCGGTTCTCAAGCATATATGATACGCCTGAAGGTGTTCGCAGGTTATCTTCCAAAACATAAAACTGTCCGTCGTAATCACGGATCAGATCAACACCTGAGATATGTGTGTAAATATCAAAAGGCACATCCACATGCATCATCTCCCTTAAAAAATTGGGACAGGAATAAATTAATTTGGCAGGTATGATACCATCCTTGATAATAAACTGCTGGTGATAAATATCTTTCAGAAAAATATTCAGCGCTTTCAGCCGCTGTTTAATTCCATCCTCAATATGTTTCCACTCAAGCGCTTTAATGATACGGGGAACCACATCAAAAGGAAATATTTTTTCAATGCCTTCACCGCTGCTGTAAACGGTAAAAGTTACACCCTGAGTCATGAACAGTTTTTTTGCCTGTTCATCTTTACGGGTAATTTCTTCAGGAGCAAGATTTTCTATGGCAGAAACAAAATTTTTATAATGGGGCCTGATGTCGCCATTGCCGAACATTTCATCCCATATTTCAGGATGTTCAAAGTATTTCCCCAGTAATGGATGTCCTTCCATAAAACTGAATTTACGAATAATGTAATTGTAATACCATCTTGATTTATAAAATAGTTCGCCACGGCGGACTATGAGTAAATCTTAGATGGTATTATACCGATAGAAAAGCTATTAGATACTAAATAGTATTTTACATCGGTGTAAATAAAAATTTAAGGAAGCAACCGTTGATACAATATTAAAAATTTCTGTTCACTTTTACCCAACTATTTATATAATCTGCAATTTCGGATGTGGTAGCACCGGGGGCAAACAGTTTTCCAACACCCATTTTATTCAGCTCCTCCATATCCTCTTCAGGAATAATGCCGCCGCCGGTAAGCAATACATCATTCATTTCTTTTTCTTTCATCAGTGCGATGATTTTTGGAAATACCGTGTTATGTGCGCCGCTTAAAATGCTTACGCCAATTGCATCTACGTCTTCCTGCAGAGCAGCATTCACCACCATTTCGGGTGTTTGGCGCAGGCCGGTGTATATCACTTCCATACCGGCATCACGCAGGGCAGTGGCAATTACTTTGGCGCCACGATCATGGCCGTCTAATCCTACTTTGGCAACTAATACTCTGATGGGTCTGCTCATATTATCATCTTATGCTGCAAAAATAAACAATATCACTGGTTGAACTCCTGTTTCATTTGCTTCAATCCATCAACTGCCAGTTTTAAACCTGCTGAATCGATATTTTCAAAAAAGATGATCTTATCACCCTGCTGGCGGGAATGTTTGTAGGTGACTGAGTCAATTACTGTAACTTTTTCAAAATGCTGAAACACCTCATCATCAGGCCGGGGCATTCGGCTGCCAATAAAAAGTAAATGTTTAAAATATACCCGGTTAGAGATCCAATGCAGGAAAGAACCATTATCACTGATTACATGGTCTTTAAAATAATCATCTTTTCCATAATATTTTAAAGCGCCGGCCTGTCCGTAATGCCGACAGAATATTATAGTATTGCTTTGAACCTCTGCAGGTAAAGATTGATAAAATGATTCCGCTTTTTGTGTCATTTCTTTCCAACCCAGGTAATCGGCAAAATCCTGTGGCAGTGAGTGGTTTTGCAGGTCTTCCCATTTCAGCATTCCTGTTTTTTCCAGTTTCTTTTCTTTATAAAAGGCTGCCAGTTTATCGGGTTCCCAAATGGGTAAAGCCATAGGGGTAATTACCCAGGCAAGGAACAGAATGACTGCAGCAGCAGCCCATTTCAACCATTTTAATCTTTGTGAAGTCCATTGTTGTAAGGCCACAGCACCTGCTGCGTACAACATAGGGTAAGCTCCTAAAGCATAATAATTTTTCCCGCTGGTTAAAACCAACAAGATAATTACACTAATAAAGATCCACGAAAGCATGCGGTAATTCTTCCCGGATTTTGTAAACAACCAGATCAGTCCCATTAACCATATAAAAAAAGCTGAGATGGACATCAGTAGCTGACCAATTAAAAAATCGGATGGGTTTAAATACTTTAACTGTGTTTCTCTTAACTCTGCCATATGGTGCAGTAAAGGCCAGTTGTGATTGTACTGCCATAATATGTTTGGCAAAGCAATGATAAAAGCCAGCAAAGCTGCTCCGTAAAGATGTTTATTTAAATAGAGTTTTCGATAACCGGTTAATATTAATGCTACTGCAAAGCCAGCTATAAAAAATAAAACAGAATTTTTAGCCAGCCATCCGCAACCAAAGGCAAAACCTATAAAATAGAGATACTTTATATTATTGCTGTTGATAAAACGGATGATAAAATAAGCGCTTAAACTCCACCAGAAAATATCTAAAAAATTTGCCTGAAATAAAAAATGGATGCGTAGATAGGATGAAAACATAATGCAAAGCCCCGCAATAAATATTGCAAACAGGTTACCACCCATTTCTTTTACCATACGGCAGGTTATAATTAATGTAAGTGAGCCAAAGAAAGATGGCCAGAATTTTACCCAGAAAAAACTTCCTCCGAAAAAATGGGTGAGCCATGCCAGCCAGGAAAGCATGGGAGGCACTTCCATATAACCCCAGGCGAGGTAATGCCCCTGTTCTAAGTATAGAAATTCATCACGGTGTAATTCATACACTGGATGCTGAAGTAAAAAAGGTATTGCAAACTTAATGATGGCTAAAATAAGAATCAGTAGCCAGGTTGATTTATTCGAAACTGTCATAATTGGAATTTCGTAAAGCAGTAAATTGCAGTATGCAATATAGAAAATTCGGCAATACTGATTTAAAGGTAAGCGAAACAGGATTTGGCGCCTGGGCTATTGGTGGAGCAGCCATGATTGGCAATACGGCGATTGGCTGGGGCGATGCTGATGATACTGTTTCAATAAAAGCCATTCATGCCGCATTAGATACAGGGATTAATTTTTTTGATACAGCTGATATTTACGGACTTGGCCATTCAGAAAAACTTATTGGAGGCAACATTGGTAAACAGAAAGATGTGATCATTGCAACCAAAGTTGGTAATGTGTCAAGGAATGAACAGTTCAGTATTGATTATTCAAAAAAGTATATTCTGGAAGCATGTGAAGCATCGCTGAAAAGATTACAAAGAGATAGTATTGATTATTATCAGTTACATACGGCACGTCTGGAACATTTACAGAAAGGCGAATGTATAGAAGCAATGGAACAATTAAAACAACAGGGAAAAATTCGTTATTGGGGTTTATCACTCAATACTTTCGAACCAATAGAAGATGCTGAATTTTTAATGAACAACAATATGGGAAACGGTTTTCAGCTGGTATTAAATATTATCAATCAAAAAGCATTGCCTTTGCTGAAGCAGGCGGCAACAAAGGGTTATGGAATAATAGCAAGGATGCCATTGCAATTTGGTTTGTTAACCGGCAAGTTTGATGATGGAGTTAACTTTCTTGAAACGGATCACCGCAAAAACCGGTTAACAGCAGAAGTAATATCAGCAACATCAGCAGCAACAGAACCGGTATGGAAATTATGCAGTAAATACAATTGTACTAAAGCACAACTGGCGCTGAGTTATATCTTAAGCTATGCAGCAGTATCAACTGTTATTCCCGGTATTCGCACAGCTGAACAGGTGAAGCTGAATACCGAAAATCTGTTTCAGTTAGATACAGCGGATATGCAACTGATTGAAGCGCTTGGCTTGACAGATTTTGTGGAATTGATGCAATTGATCAAAAAGCAGGGCTAGAACTGTTTCATTGCATTTTTAATTCTATGGATTGTTTCTTCTTTTCCTATTAATTCTGCAATTTGAAAAACTGCCGGACCAAATTTGCTACCTACCAGCATGATGCGTAATGGCAGGAGCAATTCCCCTGGCTTTATATTTTTTTCAGCAACAAACGTTTTAAAAACCTCCTCAATTTTTACCATTTCCCAATTACTGATTCCTGCTAACAGATTACAATATTCATTAAAGAAAGCTTCCTTTTCTTTATTCCATTTTGGTTTAACAGCATCAACATCCAATGTTTCAGGTGTTTTAAAGAAAAAGCCGGCCTGTTGTACAAAATCGGGTAGTAGGGTACAACGTTCTTTAACCAATTCTATCACTTTTTCTAATAACAGTTCATCATCAACCTGAATACTCTCTGCTTTGAACAATTCTTTCACTTTTGACTTTAAACTTTTGACTTCTGACTTTTTAATCCATTCATGGTTGAACCATTTAGCTTTTTCAAAATCGAATTTTGCACCAGCTTTATGTACTCTGTCCATGCTGAATTTTTCAACCATTTCTTCCAGAGAAAAAAGTTCCTGCTCGGTACCATCATTCCAGCCAAGTACAGCCAGCAGGTTGATAAAGGCTTCGGGTAAAAATCCTTTTTCTTTAAAACCTTCAGTCAGTTCATTGGTTTTATGGTCGGTCCAGTTCATGGCAAAAACCGGGAAGCCGTATTTGGCACCGTCCCGTTTGCTGAGTTTGCCGCTGGGGCCCATGATCAATGGGAGATGCGCCCATTGCGGCATATTTTCAATACCAAAAAGATATTTCCAGAGCAGTATGTGAACTGGCGCACTGCTCAGCCATTCTTCACCCCTGAAAGCATGTGTTATTTTCATAAGTGCATCATCAACTACAACAGCGAGGTGATAAGTGGGCATGCCATCAGCCTTTAATAAAACCTTATCGTCAACAACCGAAGAATCAAAATTCACTTCGCCGTGGATCATATCTGTAAAGGAAATGGATTCATGCTCCGGCATTTTAATCCGGATGACATGTCTTGTGCCATCAGCAAGTAATTTATCTGTTTCATCCTTCGGTAAGGTTAATGAATTTTTCATCTTCATACGTACCTGCTCGTCATATTGTGGCGATGGGTTTGTTTCTGATTTCAGACCAGTTCTCATTTTGTCCAGATCTTCGGGCGTATCAAATGCATAATAAGCATAACCTTTTGCTACCAGTTCTTCAGCATATTTCCGATACAGTTCTTTTCTTTCACTCTGGCGATAGGGGCCAAATTCACCGGGTCTTTGTGTGCTTTCATCCGGCTCCAGGCCACACCATTTCAGGCAATCAAAAATATATTGCTCTGCACCTTCTACAAAGCGGGTCTGGTCGGTATCTTCAATCCGTAAAACAAAAGTTCCACCATGTTGGCGTGCAAAGAGGTAATTATATAAAACGGTGCGTACTCCCCCTAAATGTAAACCGCCTGTTGGGCTTGGGGCAAATCTTACTCTTACTTTACTCATGCTGCAAAGATAAGTTGGTTGTTAGTTTAAAAATGAGGCATAAAAAAACCGTAAAGAAATTTCTTCACGGTTTTTTAAAATAGTTATATAAATTAACGCAGAATAATAGTTCTTGCCGGTCTGCCATCAATAGAGATGCTTGCCAGGTTATCACAGGTTCCATCACCAAAATCAATTACAGCGTAATGATTCGGCCCCTGAACTTTTAATTTTCCTTTATCAATATTTGCACAGGCATTTTTCTTTTGTAAAGCTTCCAGAACGGTTATATCGCGGCTTATTCCCGCTGCATTGGTTACAGTATGGTTACCGGTTATTGAAAAAACATCATCAATGATTGCAGGTGTTCCAACACCTGCAGTCTGGGTTACAAATCTCAAACCGTTATGTAGCCAGTATCTTCCGGTTGGAGAAGTGATTTTGCCATTTTCGGTTTTTCTGCTCCAGCTCCTTGTGTTCGGTGTACTGGTGTTGGTCCAGGTAATTGTGCCTTCTACTTTAAAAAGGTTCACAAAATAATTATCAAAAGTCATTACAGCAGTACTGCCGTTCCTTCTAACAGAGTCGGAAATTACAATATTGATTTTACCACTGCGTGTGATACCATTGAAGGTGCAGGAAGTTCCAAAATCAATAACAATTGTTTTAGGAAAACCTGATGCCGGAGTGATAGTAACGGTAGCGCAAGGGATGAAATCATTAACAGTACCCGGATCAGGTGCAAAATTACCACCTGCTACATTATTTTCCACAGCTACCTGCATAAACAGATCATTTGCATCTTCGGTAAGATTATCGGCAATTGCCTGATCTCCGCTTAATTCAAATGTGGTTTCAAATTCTTCCGCTGCAGTTTCGCCGGTTTTTTTACAGGAATTAAAGCCAATGATAAAAATCAGCAATGCGGAAGCGGTTACGAGATGTTTTATTTTCATAATTTTTGATTTTTGGTTATGTAAGACTGACCCGATAGATTAAGGTTTAATGCTTAAAAAAAATTAATTTGCAAGATGTTTTACATTGCAAAAACGCCAAAATGGGTCAGGAAATTGTATGGTGGGACTGTTTGGCAGATGCCTGAATCGGAAAAAAAGATATACCTGACCTTTGATGATGGCCCACATCCTGAAATAACCCCCTTTGTTCTGGACGAATTAGCGAAATTCAATGCAAAAGCCACTTTTTTTTGCATTGGTAAGAATGTGGCATCATTTCCGGCCGTTTATAACAGGATTTTAGGCGAAGGTCATGGGGTAGGAAATCACACATTTGACCACCTTGATGGCTGGAGATCGGATAATGTGGAGTACAAAGCCAATATTTTGAAGGCGCGTGAATACATTGATTCTGAGTTATTCAGGCCACCTTATGGACGAATAACCTGGAATCAGCAAAAAGATCTTACTTCATTAAGGCCTTCATTTAAAATTATTATGTGGAGTGTTTTAAGCGGAGATTTTGATATAAATATTTCACCGGAACAATGTTGTAAAAATGTTATAAAGAATACTGAAAGTGGCTCTGTTATTGTATTTCACGATAGTGATAAGGCAAATGAAAGGATGCGTTATACTTTACCCCTGGTGTTGAAATATTTTTTTGAAAAAGGCTATTTTTTTGAAAAACTTTAACAAAAGAACTTACATGTGGTGCAATTAAAATCGATGAATTGAATTAAAAAAAATTGGGCCGGGGTAGAAACCCTGGCCCGTTTTTAATCCGTACCCTATGAAAACTGTGTTAAAAATACACTGTTGTTATTGAATTAACAACATTTTTTTTAACAGTTTATTTACAGGGTTATAAGGTGAGGTACTCCGTTAATATAAATTATAGCCAGGTTATCACAATCTCCGTTACCATAATCCAATAAAGCTTCGCGGCCATTTCTGATAATTTTTACGGTTCCTTTTACAATCCAACGACAGGTGAATTTCTTTATCAGGGGTTCAACTATCAATGAAGACCAGGTGTGGCCAGCTGAATTTGAAGCCCTGGAGAATCCGGTAATTTTATATACATCATCTAATGGAAAACGTGGGGTGCCGTTACCAGCTATCTGCAATACATTTTTTGTGCTGTTCCACATTCTCCACCTGTTATTATTAGTATTGGTGATCTTACCATTAATTACAACTATTTTCCAGCCCTGCATATTAGATGTACTTGTATTTTCAGTAATATGAGTACCTTCAATTTTGAAACTGTCAACAAAATAATCTACAAAAGTTGTTGAAACTTTGGCTCCGGGCAAAACCATTGGGTTGGTGTAAATTGATACAATCTTTCCCTTTCTGTACTTACCATCGCGGCCTAGGCAGCCATTTCCAAAATCAATAGTAACCGTTTTTGGGAAAACATGGGGAATATTTGGTACTACCGTAATGGTAAAACACCTGGTTGATGGCGTATCCGGGGTAATTCTTCCTAAATCAAACAAAGCTGAAACATTGGCACTGACACCAAGATCTTCGCCAACCTGGGCAGTATTCATACTGGCAGTAATGTTAAAAACATCATCAAACTCTGCTTCGGTTTGGGCTTCCTGGGTTGTAGCTTCCTGGGTTGCGGTAATTTCTGCAGGATCATTTTCCGGTACGTTACTGATACTGTTATCTTTTTTACAGCTGGTAAACGTAAGGGCCCCTATAAAGCTTATTGCGAGGAGCCAGGTACTGAGGTTAATAGTTTTTTTCATAAAAGTAATTTTTTAAAATAAAGGTGAATAAAACGAACAGGTATAAGACAGCAGTTTATGAACATAGTTTAATGAATAGTTAAAATTATTTTAGGCATTTTTGCATCACAAACTGATCGAATGATAATAGATACACATTGCCATCTCTACCTGAATGAGTTTAAAAAAGATATTGAGCAGGTAATTGAAAGGGCGGAAGCTGAGGGTGTAAGAAAATTCTGTTTGCCTGGCATAGATAGTTCGGAAATTGATAATATGCTGTTACTGGAAGAAAGATTTCCCGGAAAATGTATTGCCATGATGGGCTTGCACCCCTGTTCAGTAAAGGAAAATTACCAGGATGAGCTGGACATAGTAAAAAACTGGCTGACAAAAAGAAAATTTGCTGCAGTTGGTGAAATCGGATTGGATTTTTATTGGGATGAGACTTTTGCTGAACAGCAGTATATAGCTTTCAGGACACAAATTGAATTGTCTTTGAAGTATAATCTCCCCATTGTTATTCATACCAGGGATGCCATGCAGGAAACAATAGATGTTGTTAAGGAATATGAACCAAAGGGGGTAAAAGGTATTTTTCATTGTTTCAGCGGCAGTATTGAAAATGCAAAGGAAATAACGGACGCAGGTTTTTATTTAGGAATAGGAGGTGTGGTTACTTATAAGAATGCAGGCCTGGCTGAAGTGCTTGATAAGGTTGATTTGAAACATATTGTTTTGGAAACGGATTCGCCTTATTTAACCCCGGTACCTTTCAGGGGAAAACGTAATGAAAGCAGCTATTTAAAATTTGTTGTTGAAAGATTGGCTGCCATAAAAAATGTATCAGCGGAAGAAGTAGCTGAAGTTACAAGTACCAATGCTGAAAAAATATTCGGCTTATAAATGCTGATACTGTATTTTTGCCAGCCGGTAAAAAAGGAGACTTGTCCGAGTGGCTGAAGGAGCACGCTTGGAAAGCGTGTATAGGGGAAACTCTATCGAGGGTTCGAATCCCTCAGTCTCCGCTTTTCCTCCCTGGCTTTAGCGAAGGAGGTTTTTTTTGCAGAAGATGACTCCATCAGATATGCGCTATTCGATAAGTTCTGAATGATTGGGCAAAGGAGCTGTTTATTCAATCAGCTTTTCCATTTGCGTACTTCTGGATCCTTTAATTAAAATATTGGTATTGGTAAAATTTTGATCTGCGTACCATTCTTTAGCCTTAAGGGAATTGTCGAAATGCAGATATGAATGCTTCAGCTTGCTGAATTCGTCACCAACAAGTACCACATTTTTCCATTTAAATTTACTGATCAGGTCAATTAAATATTGATGCTCAATGGCACTACTGGTTCCCAACTCCTTCATGCCGCCAAGCGCCAGCACTTTATCAGCGCCATCCATATTTGCAAAATTTTCAATGGCGGCTTTCATGCTGCTTGGGTTAGCATTATAGGCATCTAAAATAATCTTGTTAGAGTCTTTTTCTATTAATTGTGAACGGCTGTTTGAGGGAACATAATTTTCTAATGCCGCTTTTATTTTTTCATCCGGTATATTAAAATATTGGCCAATCGCCACAGCCAGCAAAACATTAGGCAAATTGTATTCTCCAACCAGATTGGTTTTAATAATCATTACACCGGCATCAGCCGATATTGAAACTTCCAGTAACCCCGCACTGTTTTTTACACTGCCTGTAACTGTTGCATCGTGTGTTCCATAAGTGATGATATTAGCGATTCCTGCACTCATCTTTTGTAAATATTCATAATCCCACATTACAAAAGCGGTTCCATTGTGCAGCTTTAAATAATCAAACAGTTCTCCTTTTCCCTTGCGTATACCTGCTTCACTGCCAAAGCCTTCCAGGTGAGCTTTTCCGCAATTAGTAATCACACCATGTGTTGGCATTGCATATTTACAATAGCCTTCTATTTCCTTTAAATGGTTCGCCCCCATTTCAATAATAGCTATTTCTGCATCTTTTTTTATTTTTAAAATGGTTAGTGGAATTCCAATATGGTTATTCAGGTTACCCTCGGTTGTATAATTTTTGTAGGTTGAAGATAAAACGGCATGGATTAATTCTTTTGATGTGGTTTTGCCATTGCTGCCCGTAACTGCAATAAAGGGAACCTGTTTTTCTGAAGCGGATAGTATGAACTGTCTCCGGTGATGTAAAGCCAGGTTTTGTAAAGTGAGTAAAACATCCCCCACTTTTATAATCCTGTTGTTGGTATTATCAATTTCTTCATCAACAATTGCATATGCTGCTCCATCAGCCAGGGCCTGAATTGCAAACTGGTTTCCATTAAAGTTTGGTCCTTTTAATGCAAAATATAGGTCACCCGCTTTTAATTTCCTTGTATCCGTTTGTATTGACGGATGATTTAAATATAATTTGTATAATTCCTGAATCTGCATCTGTCAAATTTAGGGTAAGTTGCATAATAGGCATAAAAAAACCTCCCGATCAATCGGGAGGTTTAAAATTTATTTGAATTTAATTATTTCTTTTTCTTACGGGAGTTTTGTTTACGGGTGCCAAAGATATTACCTTCTTTAAAGCCAGGTCCTTCCGGAGGTCCCAGGTAAGTTTGGGCACAACGGAAACCAACAGTACTTGCAGATTGGGTTTCATCCATAAACCTGCGGGTTCCGGGCGATAACCAATATGGCCTGTCGTTCCAGCTACCACCTTTAATTACCCTTGACTGATCGCTGATTAATGAAGTAATACCGTAGCCATATGTAACACCACTTGATGAATCACCATCTAAATAATTGATTACGTTATTTTTTTGATAATTGGTACGGTTACTAACTTCTTCATCAGAGATATCAACTTTTTTCAAGCGTCCCATACTGTCCCTTTCATATTCACCACCTGCATTTTTATAATATTTCTGAAATTTATTACCACGGAAATAGTTAAAATCTTCACCATCGGTAGGTGTCATTGGTCTGTATACGTCACCAACCCACTCACTCACATTACCACTCATATTATATAAGCCAAATGCATTAGGATAGAAAGACTTGATGTTTCCAGGAATGGCAGCACGGTCATTCAAACCACCGGCAACACCCATATTATCTCCACCACCACGCTTGAAGTTAGCTAAGAATTTTCCCTGCCAGCTGCCACGCCTGTTATCACGTAACCCGTTTGGATTATGACTCCAGGAGTATATTTGCTGATTAGAAAACAACTCTTCACCACTTTTACCTTCTTTTTTACGGGGAGAAGGATTTTGAGCTAACATACCATAAGCTGCATATTCCCACTCTGCTTCCGTTGGAAGCCTGTATCCCATATTTAAGATACCATCATCCATACGTACAGTAGCCCTTGGCTTTCCATTCACGTCTTTCAGATCAGACTTCTTGGGTTTATTTCTTCCCTGGATCAAATCAGGAGACATTAAATAAGTTTCAGTGTTAAAAGAACCATCGGCACCTGCACCTTTCATTTCCCTTTTAATGGCATCTTTTTTCAGATATCCTTTAGACTGAAGGGTTAATTCGTTTACTCTGTCAGTTCTCCAGATACAAAAATCATGAGCCTGCCTCCAGTTTACACCAACAACAGGATAGTAATTATATGAAGGGAAACGGAAATAATATTCAACATATGGTTCATTATAGGCTAACTCCTCACGCCATACAAGCGTATCAGGCAAGGCTTTGTTTAAAATAGCTGTATCGCCGGCAAAAGTATTTTCAAGCCAGTATAAATATTCACGATAGTGAACATTGGCTACTTCTGTTTCATCAATGAAAAAAGAAGGTACTGTAATACGACGGGGTACATTATTCCAGTCACCCATTACATCTTCATCTTTGGCGCCCATTACAAATGAACCACCTTGTACAAATACCAGTCCCGGTCCGGCTTTTGGATATTTAACCTTGGCAACATGAAAGTTTCCCATGTTTTTGTCATCATAATTCCATCCGGTTACAGATGATTTGGTTTGCTTTTTACCAAAAAGACTGCCTTTTTTACAAGCACTTAAGGAAAGCGCAGCAGCCACAAGGAGTAACAGGATTTTTCCTGAAAATAGTTTTTTCATGTTCATTCGTTTATCGAATTGTTTAACGAAAGGTTTTCTTTATTATTGTATATGAGGTTATACTGGCTGCGAATATAAAGACTTTAAGCGATATTGGATTATTTAGCTGTCTTTTTTTAAAGTTAAAATATTCACCTGCACAGGGTATTGTTTATCTAAATCGGATAACAGAGAGTAATTATTGTATCACATAGCGTATTTATTTTATTTTACTTACCCTGAATAGGGAGCTGTATTGTAAATGAGTATAAAGAATCTCAGGTTTAGAAAATCTATTTGTGTTTTGACTATATCAGTTTTTGATTTAGTATCAAAATTCACTTATTCAATGAATGTTTAATTTTTGTAAATAAGAACTGTTATTAAGCAGTATGTTTATTTTAATTTAGATTTTTTTGGAGAATATGGACAAGAGTTTTAATCTTGCATACATTTATATGATGAATAAGGTAATGATTTACCTGTAGGTTTAGTTCTGTTAAATGAAGTTATTTAAGTGTCTATTGAAAATAATATCTTCATAAACTTCTAATGTTCGGGCTCATGAAGGGAAGATGGGGTTAACGGCAATAAACAATACTTAATATCGTTTATTGGTGTATTTGTATCACTTATTTGAATCTTTTTACTTAAAAAACCAACGAGATTGTTATTGTTTGCAGTTTTGGCTCTTAACATCATAGAAAACCAATTATTTTTGAGAACAATTAATTTTTTTAGTTTTTTTTAACAAGATTTTATAATTTAGTTGTTCATTTCAATAAAACAGTTATTTTTACAATAGAATAATATCATTAAAATTAACGCTTATAGAGGTAAGTCTACCTAACCAAGACAAAACAAAACGCATGAAAAAAGTAACTTTGAAACTAACTGCCTTAGTTATGTTACTGGGAGGATCAATTTCTGAATCTTTTGCCCAGGACAAAATAAACGTCGTAACATCTGCTGTTCCGTTTTTACGTATTACCCCTGATGCCCGCAGTGGTGGAATGGGAGATGTAGGTATTGCAACTGCACCTGATGCCAATTCATCTTTTGCCAACATAGCCAGAACTCCATTTGGTACCAGTAAGGGTGGTGTTGCTATTAATTATACACCATGGTTAAGAGACCTTGCTGTTAATGATGTTTTCTTAGCTTCATTAGGAGGATTTTATAAAATTGATGATCAATCGGCTATATCTGCTTCCTTAAGATATTTTAAGCTTGGAAGCATTCAATTTACGGATGCATCAGGTAATGATTTGCAGCAATATAATCCAAGAGAAATGGCTGTTGATCTGGGTTATTCAAGAAAATTATCGAATAAATTCGGATTAGGTATTGCCATTAGATATATAAATTCAAACCTGGCAAGTGGTAATTTCGGAGGCCAGAATTATAAGGCTGGCTCTTCAGTTGCCGGCGATTTACATCTGTATCATCATGGTGTAAAAGAAAATGGCCAGGGTTTAAACTGGGGTGTAACTTTAAGCAATTTAGGATCTAAAATATCTTACTCAAGCGATGCTACCCAAAAAGATTATATTCCTGCAAACTTAGGAATAGGTGTTGCTTACACTAAAGTATTTGATGAGGCTAATAAAATAACTTTTGCGCTTGATTTGAATAAATTGTTAGTGCCAACTCCTCCAACTTTGTCAAATGGGGCTAATCCTGCTGCGGATTCAGCTGATTTGCGTAAATACCGCGATCAAGGTGTTGCAAGTAGCTGGATCAAATCATTTGGAGATGCTACCGGCCACCTGAATGAAGAAATTCAGGAAATAAATATTGCCGTAGGTGCAGAATACTGGTACAATAATCAATTTGGTTTCAGAGCTGGTTATTTTTACGAAAATCCTCAAAAAGGAAACAGGAAATATTTCACTGTAGGTGCCGGCGTTAAATACAGCGTTGCAGCTTTGAACTTCTCTTATATTTTCCCTACTGGTAGTGGTACTACACGTATTCCATTATCAAATACCTATCGTTTTGGTTTAGTATTTGATATGCCTGAAAAATAAATTGACTTTTTTCATGAAAAAAGCGCCAAACCTCAGGTTTGGCGCTTTTTTGTTTTCAGAATCAATCAAATTGCGGATATTTACAGAATAAAAGAAAAGATGGCATACAGAATAGGATCAGGAGTTGATTTTCATCAGCTGGCAGAAGGGAGGGATTTATGGATAGGAGGGGTTAAAATACCCCATACAAAAGGAGCTTTGGGTCATAGTGATGCCGATGTTTTGTTACACGCAGTTTGCGATGCCATGTTGGGGGCTTTAGCTCTTGGGGATATTGGGTTTCACTTCCCGGATACAGACAAGGCATATAAAAACATTGATAGTAAGATATTGTTGAAAAAATGTTTTGACCTGATAGACAGCAAAGGATATAAAGTTATTAATATTGACAGTACCTTATGCCTGCAAGCCCCTAAAATAAAACCTTATATAAGCCAAATACAACAGGTTATAGCTGAAATAGTAAATATCAGCGTTGATGATATATCTGTTAAAGCAACAACAACAGAGCATTTGGGATTTATTGGCCGTGAAGAAGGGCTAAAAGCCTATGCAACTGTTTTACTAAGTTTAAAATAATTCTTAAAAGACCTTTTTGAAAAAAAATATACTTACATACTGTTTTCTTTTTACTGTCATTTGCTCATTTGCTCAAAAACAAACGCATACCTGGTATTTTGGAAACAAAGTGGGGCTGGATTTTAATCAAACTCCCCCTGCAGTTTTGAATAACGGCCAGGCAAATTCACAGGAAGGAAGTGCAGCCATGTCTGATAATAACGGCAGATTGCTTTTTTACAGCAATGGCAAAACTGTTTTAAACAGAAAGCATGAGTTGATGGTAAACGGGGGTAATTTAAAAGGTGATCAAAGCAGTACCAATAACGTGGTTATTGTGCCAATGCCCGGCAATGACAGTGTTTATTATATGTTTACCATCGGTTCGGCAAGAGAAGAATTTCCTGTGTTTTCTTATAGCGTTATTGATATGACGGCAGATGCAACATTTGGTGCAGTAACACAAAAAAATATCTTAATAGAAGGTACTACATTAGAAAAACTGGCAGCAGTCAGACATTGCAATAACAGAGACATCTGGATAGTGATCCGTAAGTGGCAAACAGATGAATACCACTCCTATTTACTGACTTCTGCCGGATTAAATCCTGTACCGGTAATCAGCAATATGGGCCTGGTCATAACTGGTCAGATCAATAATTCAATCGGCACTCTAAAGTTTTCAAGTAAGGGTAATAAACTGGCGGCTATCCATGCTTTTGACAATGATGCTGTTGAGCTTATGGATTTTGACAATACAACAGGGGTATTATCAAATCCGGTTTTATTCAACCCAAATGCAATTCCACATCAATCTACATATACAGGCGTTTATGGAGCTGAGTTTTCACCAGACGGTAACTTGCTCTATGTATCTTCCAATAACTCTGTAACCGATCCTGCTACGCTGTATCAGTTTGATATTACTTCAGGAAATGCGGCAGCTATTCTGGCAACAAAACAAATTATTGCGCAAACAACACCATGGTTTGCCGGCGCATTGCAATTAGGCCCCGATAAAAAGATTTATATGGCTATGTGGAATGACACGGCTATTTCTGTTATTGAAAATCCGGATATTTTTGGAGCCGGTTGCAATTTTGTATTTAATAAAATTTTCCTTGCACCGGGTAATACATATCCACTGCAATTCGGGTTACCCAATTTTATGCAAAGTTATTTTGATAATACAGCAAACCCCTACGATTTCAGCCGGTTGGGAAATTGTTCCGACCTCAATATTACATTTATCATCAACCGTACAAATGGTATTGATTCTGTTAAATGGGATTTTGGCGACGGGCAGCAATCTCAAGTGATACAACCCTCCCACAATTATATTAATCCAGGTTTTTATGATGTTAAACTTATCGTTTATAAAGTTGATTGTTCGGGATTATATGATACAATAAACCGGAAGATATGGATAACAGATACTACAGCATTTTTAGGGGCTGATACTTCGAGTTGTGATGATATTTCATTAGCTCTTGGTGTAAATGAGGTTTTTGGCGTAAATTATTTATGGAATACAGGTTATACCGGAAGCCGTATTACAACAGCAGGTTTTGGTGCATACTGGCTTGAAATGGAACAAAACGGCTGTAAACTCAGAGATACTGTAAATGTAACTTCAAAGCCAAAGCCGGTTATAAGCTTAGGCCAGGATACTTCCATTTGTTTAAATAAGCCAATTGATTTACTTACCGGCGCTGCAACAGCAGATTCATATTTATGGAATACGGGAGAAACTACGTCTTCTATCAACATCAATAAAACAGGTACATATTATGTTACTGTTACGCTCAATTCCTGTATTGCTTCAGATACCATTGAAGTATTACCCGGCGACTGTGATATTTTTATTCCTTCTGCTTTCACACCTAATCATGATAATAAAAATGAAACCTTCGGCATTTTAACTGATGTTACCGTGAAAGAGTTTTCTCTGCAGGTATTCAATAAATGGGGACAGGTGGTTTTTAAAACTGACAATGTAACCCAAAGATGGGATGGTACTTTTAAAGGAAAAGCTATGCCCAATGGAGCATACCTGTGGATAATACATTATGTAAATAATAAAGGTCAAAGAAAGTATCTTCAGGGTACAGTAATGCTTATCCGTTAACTGTATTTGTTAAAAAAAACATTCCCGTTAAATTTCCTTTGTACATTATTAACTTTGCCGGCATGAAGCACATTCAGGTTAATGTTATAAATACATCATCAAATCCTTTACCGGCATATTCTACAAAAGGATCGGCAGGAATGGATATAAGGGCGAACTTACAGTCGCCGGTAACTTTACAGCCTTTGGAACGGAGTTTAATTACAACAGGCCTGTTCATTGAATTGCCTGAAGGTTATGAGGCACAAATAAGGCCAAGAAGCGGCATGGCCATAAAGCAGGGTATAACCTGTTTAAATTCACCAGGTACGGTGGATTCTGACTACCGCGGCGAATTAAAAGTTATCCTGATCAATTTAAGTAATTCAAACCAGGTGATTAATCATGGCGACCGGATAGCCCAGATGATAATAGCAAAAACGGAACAGGCAGAACTGGTTTCGGTTGCTGAATTAAATGAATCTGCAAGAGGAGAAGGTGGATTTGGACATACCGGTATTAATTAATCATAACAGCATCAGCAAAAACCAATGAAAAACATAATCGCTCTCTCAGTTTTTTCTTTTTTAATTGCAGCATTGTTCAGTTGTAAAACTGTAAAGCAGATAAATAAGGCGATTGCGCCCAAGGATACCACTGCACTTATCATTGTAGATCAGACCAATGCAGATTCATTATTGATGATAAAGAAAACAATTGAAAATTTAAATCTCAATTATATTGATTTTAAAACCTTTAATGCCAAGATAAAAGTAGAATACCAGGACAGTAAAGGGAAGCGGCAGGATTTAACAGCCATAGTACGTGTTATGAAAGATAGTGCGATCTGGATATCGCTCACTGCATCGTTATTCAGTATTGAAGCCTACCGTGCCCTGATTACAAAAGACAGTGTTATCCTCTTAAATAAACTTGATAAGGAAGTGCAATACAGGTCGCTGGATTATTTACAGGAGGTAACAGAGATACCCTTTGATTATAAAACACTCCAGGACCTTTTAATAGGTAACCCTGTATTTACTGACAGTAATATTGTGTATTATAAAAAAACAGAAAACCAGATACTGTTTTCCATGGTAGGCAGGTACTTTAAGCACCTGGTAACCATTTCGCCGGATGACTACTTTTTGACCCACAGCAAACTGGATGATGTTGATATTGCAAGAAACCGTACTGCTGATCTTACTTATGGTGATTATGAAAGTAAAAGCGGATTTAATTTTTCCACCTATCGTGAAATAACTGTTTCGGAAAAAAACAAACTTGATATAAGGCTTAATTTTAAGCAATATGAGTTTAACAAAGAATTATCAGTATCATTTAATATTCCAAAAAATTATATCCGCAAGTAAGCGTTATCTGTAAATTACCGGGAACCCCCAGGTTTTAAACCTGCTGTATTTTATTTTTAGAATAGTATTTTTGAACAAAACCGAATTGTCATTTATGTTTAAATTCCTTCTTTCCCTTATCTTGATCTTTAGCATAAGCCTTCAGGCTATAGCGCAGGAAACCCGTGAAGAGCTGGAAAAGCAGCGTGCCCAGCTAAAAAAAGAAATGGAGCAGACACAAAAACTGCTCAGCAGCAACAAGACTAAAACAAAAGAAAGTTTGTTGCAATGGAGAATGGCAAATGATAAAGTGAACCTTCAAAACCGGCTCATTGATAATATCAATAAGGATATTAATCTGCTTGATAACAATATTTACAGCAATCAGCGTGAAATTAACAGGTATAATAAATTACTGGATACCTTAAAAGAGGAGTATGCAAAGAGTATGGTGTATGCTTATAAAAACAGGAGTAATTATGATTTTATGAATTTTATTTTTTCAGCTGCCAGTTTTAATGATGCCATACGCAGGCTTGCTTATTTGAGATATTACAGGTCGTACAGGGAGAAGCAGGGTGAAAATATACTAAGGACACAGGAACTGCGTAAACAGCGCATAGCAGAATTAGGAGGAGCAAAGGAAGAGAAAAGCCAGGTATTGAAATCGAAAGATAAAGAAATGACTGCACTGGAAAGTCAAAAGGCGGAGAAGGACAGGATTATGAATGAATTAAAAAAGCAGGGAAAACAATTGAATAACCAGTTATCTGCTTACAATAAACAAATGAAGAAAGTTGATAACGCTATTAATGCTGCAATTAAAAAAGCCCAGGCTGATGCAGCGAAAGCAGCTATCAAAAAAGCAAAAGAAGATGAAGCAAAAAGGCTTGCACTGGAAAAAGATAATAGCAAGACCGAAGTAAATACAACCACTGCCACAGCGCCAACAAAATCTGTAACAGCAGCGCCAAAAAAAGCAGAAACAAAAAAATACCCCGAGAGTGTTTTGCTAAATGCGGACAATATTGCTTTAAATAACAGTTTTGAAAAAAACCGGGGCTCGTTGCCCTGGCCGGTTGACAAGGGCTATACACTTATGCACTTTGGAAGAAATCAATTGCAAAGCGGAACAGTTTTAGATATTACGGGAATTACGCTGGCTACAGATATTGGAAGTAATGTTAAAGCAGTATTTGACGGGGTTGTGTCGAGTATCGTTTATATAGAAGAGATGCAGGTGGTCATTATTCAGCATGGTAAATATTTCAGCACCTATAGTAATTTAGGAAGTGTAAGTGTACAGCGTGGGCAGAACGTAAAAACAGGCCAGGTGATCGGCAAAGCAGCTGCTAACCTGGACGGGATTGGTGCTGTTGATTTCTTCATCAATGATGAAAGAGATAATATTGATCCCGAAAAATGGCTGAAAAAATAATTTCAGATCATCCGTTTATATAACGCTTCATATTCGGGCACTATATTTTCTATATCAAATTTTTTAGCCTGTGCCAATGCATTGGCTTTAAATTGCTTTAAAGTGGCATCGTCCTGTAAAATATGCAATGCATTTTTACTCATGTCTTCCACATCGCCTACATCGCTCATAAAGCCACAATAACCATTAATATTAATTTCGGGTAAACCGCCTGCATTGGTTGAAATTACAGGAACTTCTGCTGCCATGGCTTCTAATGCTGCCAAACCAAAGCTTTCATATTCGCTTGTTAGTATAAACAGGTCGGCAATCGGCAGAATATCTTCCATCTGTTCCTGCTTACCTAAAAATTTTATTGTATTGTGCGATTCACATTGCCTGGCACTGGCTTCTATATGCGATCTCTCGGGGCCATCGCCCAATAGCAATAAAGTTGCAGGCATTTTTTTCTGGATCAGTAAAAATGTGGAAACCACATCCTCAACCCGTTTTACTTTTCTGAAGTTTGAAGCGTGGACGATTATTTTTTCTCCATTGGGAGAGATCAGTTTCCTGAAGGCATCTACCGGTTGCCTGTGAAATCTTTTTACATCCACAAAGTTGTGAATCACCTGAATTTCTTTTTCAATATTGAAATTTTTATATGTCTCCTCTTTCAGGTTATCCGATACAGCAGTGAGTGCATCACTTTCGTTCATCGAAAAAGTAACTACCGGGCTGTAAGTCTTATCTTTTCCCACCAGGGTTATATCCGTACCATGCAATGTGGTGATAACCGGTATCCTGATGCCTTGTTTAGCCAGTATCTGCTTGGCCATATAAGCCGCAGCAGCATGTGGTATAGCATAATGCACATGCAGTAATTCAACTTTGTTATTAAGAATTACATCCACCATGGTACTGGCCAGTGCAGTTTCGTAAGGCGGGTAGTCAAATAAGGGGTAGGTAGGCACCCTTACCTCATGATAAAATATATTGGCATGAAAACCACTCAGGCGTACGGGTTGCTGGTACGTGATGAAATGAATATTATGCCCTTTATCTGCCAATGCTTTGCCAAGTTCGGTTGCCAGCACACCGCTACCGCCAAAAGTAGGGTAGCATACAATACCAATATTCATATAGTAAGTTGATTAATTAAAAGATATGGATGCAATTTACCGATTTATTTTCATTAGCATTTCCGTTCATGTATTGGTTTAAATCTGTAAGTTTGTCACTAAACTTCCGTTATGGTTAAAAGATTTATTCCGGCAACATTGTTTTTTTTCTTTGTTTTATTTTCAGCATCTGCACAAACAGATGATGCTGAAATGATAACAAAAATTTCGAATGAAATACTTTTAAATGGTAAGGCGCATGCAAATTTATTTACATTATGTAAAACGGTGGGGCCAAGGTTAAGTGGAAGTGCAGGTATGTATAAAGCTGAGCAATGGGGATTACAGGTATTAAAAGATGCCGGTGCCGAAAATGTTTACCTGCAGCAATGTATGGTGCCACATTGGGTAAGAGGAAAGAAAGAAGTTGCTGGTTATAAAACTAAAAAAGGAAATACCGATCCTCAATTTGAAGTGCTTGCATTGGGTAATGCTGTTGGAACGGGGGATAAAGGCGTTACTGCTCCTGTGATTGAAGTGAAGAGTTTTGACGAGCTTGATAAACGAAAAGATGAAGTTAAAGGAAAGATTGTTTTTTATAATTACCCTTTTAATAAAGCCCTTTTGCGGGGCGCTTATGGCGATGCTGTCCGGTATCGCGGTAATGGCCCTTCTGCTGCAGCAAAATATGGGGCGGTTGCTGTTATTGTACGTTCGGTTACAGGTGCTTACGACGACTTTCCGCATACCGGCGCTTTAAGGTATAATGATGACTTACCTAAAATTCCTGCAGTTGCCATCAGTACAGTAGGTGCTGATAAATTGAGTGAGTATATAAAAGGGGCTTATAAGAATGAGCATTTTTTTATCAGGACGAATTGCCAGATGCTGGCTGATACCATTGGCCATAATGTAATTGGAGAAATTAAAGGTTCGGAATTTCCTGATGAAATAATTACGATTGGAGGGCACCTCGATAGCTGGGATCCTGGTGAGGGGGCCAGTGATGACGGAACCGGTATAGTACAGAGTATTGAAGTATTGAGGGTATTAAAAACGCTGGGCTACAAACCTAAAAGAACTATCAGAATTGTTTTGTTTGCCAATGAAGAAAATGGTTTACGTGGCGGCACTAAATATGCCCAGGAAGCCAAAGAAAAAAATGAAAATCATGTAATGGCGATGGAGAGTGATGGCGGTGCAGAATATCCCCGTGGTTTTGTTTGTGGTATGACGAAAGAACAGTTTACAAAAGTACAGGGCTGGACAAAATATTTTGAACCCTTTGATGCTGCAAAATTTACTTTTAGTGAAGGCGGTGGCGGCGGTGCCGATATCGGCCCCTTGCAAACTAATTTTAAGACTGCACAGTTTGGCCTCAATACTACCGGGCAAAGATATTTTGATGTGCATCATGCGGCTTCAGATGTTTTTGAAAAAGTGAATGCACAGGAACTGAATTTGTGTGCGGTGGTAATGACAACTATGGTTTACCTGGTTGATAAATATGGTTTATAATAATTTGTAAAATCCTTTTTATGGAAGATGTAAAATTTGATGATGTTCAAAAAGTTCAGCCAAAAAAGAAAAATGCTTTCCGGAATTTTTTATGGAAATTTTGTTTTGTGCTGGTTTTGATCATTTCATTTTTGATCTACTGGTATTATTATAATGTGAAGAGTGAAGGAACCCGTACTGTTTACCTGGTTAAGATATCTTACAAAGGGAATATTTTTAAGACTTATGAAGGAGAGGCATTGGTAAGTATTGGCGCCAGCCCGCAAACTTCAATTACAGCTGATAAATTTGTTTATTCAGTTACCAATAAAGCACTGTACGATTCCTTAACCAGATATGAAGGCCAGAAAATGACTCTGAAATATGAGCAGTACCGCAAAACATTACCCTGGCGGGGCGATAGCGATTATGTTGTTATCGGTATCGCAAAGCCAGCCTTTTAATTTTATGCCTGCAATAAAAATATTACCGGTTTTTTATGGAAGTCGGTTTTTTCTTTTTTCCAATCTGCAATCGTTTTTGTTTTAATAGTTTCATTCGGTCCCGTTAATTCTGCAGCAATACAAAGCCTGGTGGAGGGTTTACATACCTTAAAAATATTTTCGAGCAGTTGATTATTGCGGTAAGGGGTTTCAATAAATATTTGCGTACTGTTTTTCTTTTGCGAAGCAGTTTCCAGTGCAGAAATTGCTTTATTGCGTTCCAGGTTATCGATGGGCAGGTAACCAACAAATTCAAATTGCTGCCCGCTCATACCGCTTGCCATTAAAGCCAGCAGGATTGAACTTGGCCCCACCAATGGTTTTATCATTACATTCATTTCCTGTGCAGCAGCTATTAACAGTTGACCAGGGTCGGCAATGCCAGGGCATCCGGCTTCGCTGATAATGGCAATGTTTTTTTGTTCTTTGATCTTTTGGCGGAATGAACTCAAGACCTCTTTTTCGGCTTTATGAATTGTGAACCATTCAAAATCATCAATTACGATTTCCCTGTCCATCTTTTTAAAAAAACGCCTGGCTGTTCTTTCATTTTCTGCAAAAACAACTTTACATGTTTTAATGGCATTGATAACATAGGGCGGAATGGTTTCAACTGCCGATTCATCAAGTACTGTGGGGACCAGGTATACAACTGAACTCATGATTTTAAATTGATATGTCCATCAGGTATAATGCCTTCGGATTTTGAATTATATAAACTGATGGTGGCAGCAATTACTGCATAGCTTGGGGCCAGTATCCATCCTAAAACCGGAATGATATGCATCAGGTAGAAAACCATGCCATTGCCAATTGCCAGTCCTTTATGCCTGCCAATAAAGGAAATGCTTTGTGCAGTTGACAATTTATTTCTTTCACAACTGTAATCCAGCATGGAAAAACCCAGGTAATAACATTCTACCAGCAAGGCAAGCAATGGCGTGATCCAGCCAACCAATGGTATGAACGATAAGATTAAAATGGATATGGTATAAACAGTTTGCCAGAGCATATTGCGCAAGGCTAGTCTTATACCACGTGCAATATCTTTCAGTAATTGTTTAAAGCTGAAAGGAAATTCTTTTCCTTCCATAATAGATTCGGTCTTTTCACTTAAGTAAGCGAATAAAGGAGAACCGATAATCAGGAAGATATATTTAAAGAGAGAAAAATAAAAGAGCAGGAGAATAAGGTTCAGTATTAATTGTCCGAAGATCAGTAAAAAACTAAGCCAGCTGTTCTGCATTTTTTCCAGCCAACCGGTTACACCAGTTTTTTGTAACATAAATTCAATGGCACTGTTGCTGGATACAAGAAACAGGTAAATGCCCAGGCAAAAAAGAATAGCATAAATAAAGCCCGGAATAAATATCCACTTCCACAACCGGTGCTTTATAATAAACCGGTGTGTTTGATAATACGCCTGTATGGAAGTGATGATCTCTTTTAACATGTATTAATTCATTTGGCTATTGGCTGTATTATGTATTTTAGCTTTAAAGTTAATAATATAAATGAAGAAGTTACCGATTCAGTTTTATGACAGGGATAACGTAGTTACAATTGCCAGAGAATTAATAGGCAAAATTGTTGTTACAAAATTTAATGGAGTAACCACATCAGCAAGAATTGTGGAGACTGAAGCTTATATCGGGTTAACAGACCGGGCATCACATTCTTTTGGCGGCAAACGTACAGCACGCAATGAGCACATGTATGCAGCGGCTGGTACAGTGTATGTTTATATTTGCTATGGCATGCATCATCTTTTTAATGTGGTAACCAATAAAAAAGAAATTCCCGATGCTGTTTTGATACGTGCCCTGGAACCTGTAAGCGGTATTGATATTATGTTAGCCAGGACGGGTAAAATAAAATCAGATAACAGCCTGACAAAGGGGCCGGGTAATGCAGCAAAGGCAATGGGTATTTCTAAAGATAATTCAGGGGTTAACCTTTTAAAAGATGAGATCTATATCAGCGATGACGGGTTTCAAATCAACAATAAATTAATTGGCACCAGCAGGCGTATTGGTGTTGAAAGTTCTGGTGAAGCTGCATTTTTGCCTTACAGGTTTTATGTAAAAAGGAACCGTTTTGTCAGCAGTTATCCGAATAAATAACCCCAAAGAAAAACTCCCTTACAGTTTAAACTGTAAGGGAGTTGCAATAGAAAAACCAGGCTTCAATTATCTTACAACAACTTCACCCGTTTTGATCTTATTTCCATTAGCTTCTCTTAATACAATATAATAAATACCGGCACCATTGCGGCGCAGATCAATATCATGTAACTGGTAAGCCTGCGATACAGGATATACTTTATTAAGTACCCTCCTGCCATAACTGTCGTAAATGGTTATGTTTTGTGTTGTACTGTTGGTTGATGACGCTCCCGGAGTATAATAAGACACTTTGAAAAGGCCGTTATTAGGACTTGGGAAAACAAACAGTTTACTGCTGGCAGAATCTTTTATATTGATCAGTTCCGATTGACAACTGTTGGTTGCACTGGTAACAATCACCCTGTAATTGCCCAATGTATTTACAGTAGCAACAACAGAATTTCCAGTAGCAGATTGCAATGCACCATTTAAATACCAGGCAAAGCTTAAGCCAGGTGACGGCGTTACATTAACGGTTAAAGTTGTACTCCAGCCTGCCAGTAAACTGGTATAAGGAGATGCAGTTATTACCGGTTGCGGCGTAACATTCAGCAAAGCACTGTTTGAGTTTGCAGCCACACATGGTGCGGCGCCGGTAACTACGCAACGGTATTGATAAGTATCCATTGTTGCAGTAACAGCTGTTAAGTTTAATGTATTTGTAGTTGCTCCGCTGTAAACGCCTCCATTAGCAACATTGGTCCAGGTAGTTCCGTTTGTGCTTACCTGCCATTGATAAGTTGGTGCAGTGCCGGATGCAGCTACACTGAAACTGGTGCTGCCGGTTGCACAAATACTTTTTGCAGCAGGTTGGGCACTGAAACTGACCGGTGTATTAACTGTTAAAGCAGTACTGCCGCTGGTAGCTGCAGGTGTACAGGTTCCGCTGATCACACAACGGTATTGCGTACTGTTCATTGCTGCAGTAACACCTGTTACCGTTAATGTTGCAGTTGTAACACCGGAATATACCCCGGCATTTACCAGGTTACTCCAGGATGTTCCGCCATTGGTACTTTCCTGCCATTGATAAGTAAGGGCTGTACCATTTGCAGCAACAGTATAAGTGGTATTTCCTCCAACACAAAGTGTTGTAGTTGCAACAGGCTGTGTAGTAATTGCAGGGGCAGTATCTACGGTTAATGTTACTGCAGTTGAATTTACAGATCCGCATGGAGCCGTACCATTAACTACACAACGGTATTGATAACTCGTCATACCGGCAGTAACTCCCGTTAAGGTTAATGTATTTGTTGTAGCACCAGCATACACAGCACCATTACTAACATTGGTCCATGCTGCACCACCGTTAGTACTTTCCTGCCACTGATAGGTTGGGGCTGTACCCGATGCAGCTATTACAAAGCTGGTATTTGTACCGGCACATATAGTTGAACTGGCCGGCTGGGAAGAAATACTAACCGGGGTATTAACAGTTAATGACCCGCAGTTTGAAGCAGCAGCAGGAGTACATGTTCCGTTAATTACGCAACGGTATCCATAGCCGTTCATTGCTGTTGTTGCAGCAGTTAAAGTCAGTGTTGCGGTAGTTGCTCCGCTATAGATTCCGCCATTTGCAATATTAATCCATGGTCCTCCGCAACCTGTAACACTTTCCTGCCATTGGTAAGTAAGACTTGCACCGGTAGCAGTTACACTGAAGCTGCTCACATTGGCTCCGCCACAAACCGTGTTACTGCCCGGCTGGTTTGTAATAGCGGGTGCAGTCTGAACAGTTAATAACGCAGCGTTTGAATTGGTAGAACCACAAAGCACAGATGCAATACAGCGGTATTGATAATTATTCATAACGGCTGTTACAGCAGTTAAGGATAATGTGGCAGTTGTCGCACCTGCATAAACAGCACCATTGGTTACATTGGTCCAGCTTCCGCCACCGTTAGTACTTACCTGCCATTGAAATGCAGTAGCAGACGCAGAAGTTATACTGAAAGAAGTGTTTGTATTTACACAAATTATCTGGGCTGCAGGTTGTGCAGTAACAGCTGGTCCGGCACCCGGGCTGATCACATAACTTAATATAGTTGACTTTACTTCGGTGCCTGCAGTTCCTGTTATGGTTACATTATAAGTTCCCGGTGCAAGTGTGTTTATTCCATTGAGTGTAACATCGGTACTGTTACCCGGTATAAGCGGATTTACCGTGAAGCTAACTGAGGTTCCACCCGGATTGCCGGTAGCTACCAGGTTTATTGGTGTTACAAAACCCAATACACTGGTGGTAGCCAATGTAGTTGTTGCAGATGCACTGGCACATGCAACAGTAGATGTGGCAGAAGGAACAAAATTAAATGTAGGGTTGTTAACAAAATTGATGGTGAAGTTTGCATTAGAAATATCAAAGAATACATTACCCTCTGCTTCAATCCTTATCCTTGTAGTTGTACTGTTAATATTCGGAACAGTTACAGCTTCAGTACCATCATTAGGAGTACTTGCGCTGATTACTGTCGGGTAAGTTAAACCAGCATCTGTAGACATGGTAATCCGCACATTGGCACAACTGATGGGAGCCAGGTTGGTATTAACTACATTCCAGGTTATGTTTTGTGTGCTGCCACCGTTCCATACTTCACCACCGTTTGGAGCGGTAACTGCAAAGGGTCCGGGTGTTGCAATAACATTTATCTGGAAAGTCGTAGCACTCTGGCAACCACCTGAACCACTGGATGCAAGTCCGCCGCCATTGATTTTATTATCTCTTACAGATAATTTAAACTTCATAGCCCTGGCAACCGGTGATAAAGTTTCACCTTTTAAACCTCCCATTGCTGAGCCAGGGTTGGCCGGGTATCCGGCTAAGATTACAGCCATATCAGGAAAAGTTCTGCTTCCTGTAGCTTTTGGAATTCTTGATTTAAACAAAGGAACACTATTGCCGGCTCCTGCGGTTGCACCGGCATTCCAGGTGGTATTACCCGAGCCGGAAAAATCCCATTGTTCCCAGCAATAAGTAAGTGGATCACCATCCGGATCTGTTGCCGAACCTGTCAGTGTAAATGGTGTACTGATCGGTATACTTACCCCATTATTAGCCAACGCACTGATTACTGGTATCTGATTTGTGGTTGCAGTAATAACACCACAGGTTGTTCCGCCTCCCGAGCCAACAAAGTTGCTGATCTCATCAAAACTTATTCCATGAAAGAAAGGATCACTGTTTGGTTGAATATTTTCGCCACCACAAATACCGGCATAAGCCTGTATGGTGGTACCACTTCCTACTTCATATTTTGTTGAATTGGGTGAAGAGCCACAACCTGCCATTGAGTGGTTACCACCAAACTGGTGGCCCATTTCATGTGCTACATAGTCTATATTATATGCATCGCCGGTTGGATTAGAGCTACCCGTAATACCCCTGGCTTTAGATGAACCACAAGGTGATTGTAACTGGGCTAACCCACCGCCGCCGGTACTGAATGTATGCCCGATATCATAATTGGAGCTGCCAATAAAATTATCACAAACAACCTGGCTTTCATTAATTAAAGTTCCTGCATTGTTGTTGCCGTTGAAAGGATCAGTTGCAGCATTTAAAAATTCAACATTGCCATTATTCATAACAAGTACCATACTTATGGATAATTCAGTTTCGTAAACGCCCACAACCCTGTTTACTGACGTAACAATAGCATTATGCAAAACTACCTGGTTGGTTCCGGCATTAATACCCGGGGCCTGTGCATACTCACCGGTACAGGCAACTGCTAACCTGTATGTTCTTAATTCTGTACCGCGACAGGCCGCTGTAATAATATTACTGTTAGGCGAAGGAACATAATCAGGCACATCGCAGGTCCAGCTTCCGTTGCGGTTCAACAGATCTTTTCTGAAATAACTGATATAATCTGAAATATTACTGCCTACTGAGTAGGGGTCGATATAGTAGGATCCGTTTATTGTAAGCACCTGGGCGTGAAAACCTCTTGGCCCCATATCAAAACGGATGCTTGCATAGGGATCATCGATACCCTGACCGGCAAATGTTTTAATATCCGGAAACTGAGCTTCTAATCCAGGTTCCTGGATACTGCTTTCCCAAACTCTGAATTTAGCTGCTTTGCCATCCGGCATTGGTATCTCCATAATTGGAGCAAAGGCCGGCGTAACATTTTGTTTAGATGGTAAAGACCAGAGAAAAGTCTTAAGCTGGCTCATCTCCGCTTTCAGTGTATTGTATTTTTCGGGGATTATTACCCTGTTTGCATTTGTTACAGAAACTGCAGCTTCACTCATTGGCGTAAAAAAAGAATTTTGTGCCAGAACAGATGAAGTAACAGTTGCAAAAAAGAACAACAATAAAAAAGCCTGGTAGATTTTTTTCATAATTAGTTAATTGATGTTTTAATAGTAAAAATATTTAAGCATATATGTTTGAAGTACATACAATGTTTCTGAATGTTCAATTAAAATAAATGGAATATTTTGGTTTTAAATATATGTGAATATTGTCTTTAAAAAACCATTCCATCCCTCTTACATGAAGGGAATTTATATTGAAACTGTTATTTTATTAAAACTTGGGACAAGGAATACCCTTGTATTCTGCGGGTCGTTTAATAAATATCACCGAAAATTCGGACCCGCCCCGTGAAGCTGTTGCAGCTTTTAAATTAGAAATATTAAAATCATAGCTTGCTCCAATCCTTAGTCCGCCAAATTCCAAACCTACGTACGGAACAATAGCATCGTTAAAACGAACCCAGCTGCCCAGGTAAACACTGCTGGGATTATCTATATCCTGGTTTAAATTAACAGCAAGTGCAGCTCCTACGGTTGTTTCACTTGCCTTATTTTGTATCTGGTGTATTAAGGAAGTGTGAACAGTCAACAGATCTGATACTGGAAAAGAACCACCGCCATGTATTGAAATACGTCCGCTCAAATACCAGTTCTTATCTTTAAATCCTACTTTGGGCCTGTTGATATGATACATGGAAACCCCCAGGTAATAATTATTTTCTCCGTTTGATGAACCCGAATATAATAAACCTGCATTTACATCAAAATAGCTCTGGTTATTTCCGTTTGTAATAATATCAGATGTAGTTCCGGTAAATCCGTTTTGGGTAAGCATATCTTCAAACGTCAATTTGCTCACATCTAAATTAAGACTTGAATAAGTTCCCTGGAATCCGGCACCAATGGTGCTGTAACCGTTTTCATCCAAAGCCTTGTGATACGACATGGAAAGAGATCCATAATTCAGTTTAAGTATACTGTTTGCGCTTGCATCAGTCAGGCCGGAAAGCCCCACCCCAAAAACATCGTTCTCGGGTATGTTGTTTTTTAAAATCGGGAAATCCAGGGAAGCGCTGGTTGTTACATATGCTTTTGGAATGGAAGGCCACTGATCACGATGATTGGCAGCCAGGCGCCATGAACCACTAAATTTACCGGTAAAGGCAGGATTTAATGTAAGCGGCGACGAAAAAAACTGCGAAAAATGCGGATCCTGAGCTTTAACCATTTGGGCAAGCAATAGGGCGGAAACAAAAACTATTAATTTTCTCATTTTCTATGATAATTCAGAACAATAAAGATAAGGATTTGCATCAAAAAGCTGCATATAAATGTTTGTAGCAGAAAGTTTGAAGCTGGTACTATTTTCAATTTGCTGGTTTTCCGTAGTATAAGCAGGTGTTTTTTTAATAATACAGGCCCTTTAGCTGGTAAAATGTCTGAACGGTTCAATGCCCGGTTACCCCTGCATTTTTGCGCCAAAAGCCAGGTCACCGGCATCACCCAAGCCGGGAACAATATACCCTTTTGCAGTTATCTCATCATCTATAGCAGCACACCAGATGGTTGCTTTTGGTACCGCACGTGATACGTATTCAATACCAACTGTACAGGCAATAGCACATACAATATGCAGTTCTTTGATAGTTCCTTCTTCCTTTAAAAATTCTATTGACTTTACCAGTGATGAACCGGTTGCAATCATAGGGTCGCTGATGATGACGATTCGGTTTTCAATATCAGGGCAACTCATGTATTCCATGTGGATATCAAAACTTCCGTCGGGGTTATGTTTACGGTAGGCACTGATAAAAGCATTATCGCCTTTATCAAAATAATTAAGCAGGCCGGTATGCATGGCCAGGCCTGCACGTAAAATGGTGGCCAATACCGGTTGCTCCGATAATACCTTGCAGTTACTGATGCCTAAAGGTGTGGTAATTTCTTTTTCTTCCCAGGGCATTTTTTTGCTGATCTCGTAGCCGGTTATTTCTGCGATACGCTCCAGGTTACGCCTGAAACGCATACGGTCTTTTTGAACTTCGGTATCTCTTAATTCGCTTACCCAGTTACTGACTAAGGAATGTTGCTCACTGAGGTTAATAACCATTACATTGATGTTTGTTGTTTTGTACCCGGTTGTTTACCCAACAAAACTAAACTAAAATAAAAAAAGATGGCATTTCATTTTATTTTAACATACTGTTTCACAAAAATGTATTTTTATTGTATTCAAATTAAGCAAATGAAAAAGATCATACCGGCAATTATAATGAGCCTTGTTTTTACCGCCTGCGGCAGCAATCAGAAAGAAGCCGAAACAAAAGCAAAAGATAAATACGAGCAAACCAAGGAGACCCTGGAACAAACCGAGAAGAAAAGCCCCAAGCGTTTTTTAACTGTGGATGGTAATGACAGAAAAAACCTGATAGGGCAAAGGGTAATAAAAGGAACGGTGATTAACAAAGCAACTGTTGCAAGTTATAAAGATGTGGATATAGAACTTTCATTCTTCAGTAAAACAGGTGCATTGCTTGAGAAAGATCACGAAGTTATTTACGAAACCATTGCACCGGGTGGTAAATCATCTTTTAAAACCAAATACTTTGCGCCCAAGGGGACAGATAGTGTAGCGATGAAAATTGTTGGGGCGAAGGTGGAGTAGGGTGGCAAGAATGTGTTACTGACTTCAGAAGTTTTTTAAGGCATATTAAATAATTAATGTTTTTTACAAGATGAAATATTTATTATTGACAATAAGCCTTTTTATAGTATTGACTGTGTCAATAGCTTTAAAAATACCTGATACAGCGCATAATCATACTTCTCAAAAAGAAAAGAAATACCTGCCTGTATGCCTTTCTGTTAATGATTACCAGGTAAATGATTTTTATTTATACTGTAAAATATATTTAAAAACCAAGGGGATAAAAGTTATTTCAAAACAGGATGCAAAGGATTTATCTGACCAGGAAGCCAGAAGCTCGTTTGAATTATTTTTTAAGAATAACCCTGATGCTGTTTCGGATATGGAAAAATTTAAAAGAAGTATGGCTTCCAACTTGCAGTATGTGGTAAACCAGCTCAGCGTAAATATTAAGTTCGACAGTATTACAAACAGGGTGGATTCTTTTAAGGTGGGTAATTTTCCATTGCCCATTAATTTGGGTAATCCATATAAATTTAAATGGATAAGTTTCGACCTGTCAAAAATCAGTATGCTTCCTTTAGCTGATTTTGCAGCGGCAGTTTCAGATAGTATTATTAATGCCAATATTCTGCTTAAAGAAAAGTAAACAAATAATTAATAACTACCTGGCTTTTAATTGTTGGAGCAATGGTGGAATAGGTAGTAAGAACCTGTTGCAGACTTCCGAAGTTTTCAAAACTTCGGAAGTCATTTGAGTATTCAAACCAACCAATAAGATAGTCAGTAATAAATATAACATGATGCAATTTGTTTAGGGTGTCCATTCATCATGAACAATTGCAATGAGAAAAGGATGTTTATCCAGCAATTTAAAAACAAGTCTTAATCCCCTGAAGTCCATACCTCCATTTTTTTCGTCAAATCCGGAAAAAAAGAATTCAGTAACATCACATCCGGGATATACGTCCGTTATATTATTCAAATCTGTACCCTGGCTATGAAATTTATTGATGGATTTTAATTCTGCATTTAAAAAATCTACATCGTAAACAAACTTCTTAAAATACTGGCCTATTGTCAATAATTCAGTACCCTCATCCCAGGATGAACCCCAATCAATGGGTTTACTTTGTTTTGCAAGTTGAATTAATTCAGAACCCAGAAATTTCCTGTCATTTAAAGAAATATTTGCGTATGGCGAAAAACGGACACCGTCTTGTGGATGAATAAAGGTTGCCAGTTTATTATAGTTCTTTGTTTTAATGGATTTTAAAATTTCAGTTGAAATATTCATCAATAATGTTGTGTCAATTATTCTATTGACAATGGCATCAGTTCTTTTTTTATGGCTGATGGTATCAGGAGTTTTAGAGCTTACAGTAACAGGGTTCGCTTTAACATCATTATTAACTTTATCCCGATTGCCGGAATCAGGTTGGCTGCAACTGAAAACCAATGCTAAGTATATAAAGTTGAAAATGTTTTTCAATCAAATGTTTTTTATTTTACAAACTTAAACCCATCCCCATCAAACAAACCAAGATCGCTCAGTTTTAAATGTGGTATTACCAGCAATGCCATAAAAGATAATGTCATAAACGGTGCTCCAAGTGTTGAGCCCATTTCTCCCTTTACCATTTTATCAATGGCTGTATAAGCAGCAGCAACTTTGTATCCATCGTCATTACTCATCAGTCCGGCAACAGGCAAACCAAGAACCTGTGCTTTATCAGCATAAACTGCGCTAACACCACCTTTTTCTTTAATAACCAGGTTCACAGCTTTCATCAAACTTTCATCATCCACGCCAACGGCAACAATATTATGACTGTCGTGTGCAACCGATGAAGCGATTGCCCCTTGTTTTATTCCAAAATTTTTAATGAATGCTTTTGCAACGGGTGCATTTTTATAACGGTTAACCACAACAATTTTCAAAATATCATTCGCAACATCAGATTCATAAAACCCGTTTTTTAGAATCGGTTTGCATTCAAGTTTATTGGTTATTAATTGCCCGTCCAGTGCTTCAATCGCAAAAAAATCGCTTAGCTCTCCTCCATTTCCCTCCCCTTCGGGGAGGATAGGAGGGGCTGAAAATCGAAAATCTGAAATTGGTTTCTGATCACAGTCAAAATTATTCAGCAACTCCGGTAAATGACTAATGACCAATGACTTTCCTTTTTCAGCCACTAAGCCTCCATCAATATAAGTTTGTAAAACTTTAAAGTCTTTAAGGTTTTCAACAACAATAAAATCTGCAGCATCGCCTTCTTTTAATAAACCAATATTCATTTTATAATGTTTTACAGGATTAATACAGGCAGCCTGTAAAACTTTAAAAACATCAACAGCTTTGGCAACAGCCCTTGCACAAAGCTGGTTGATATGCCCAGCAGCTAAACTGTCTGGGTGTTTATCATCGCTGCAAAACATCATCATTGCATAATGTTCATGCATCAGGTCAACCAATGCTTCAAAATTTTTAGCGGCACTTCCCTCCCGTATCAAAATCTTCATGCCGTATTTTAATTTGTCCAAAGCTTCTTCTGCAGTAAAACATTCATGATCGGTACTGATACCGGCCTCAATATATTTTTTTGCATCATCACCTTTCAATCCCGGCGCATGGCCATCAACAGGCTTGCCATACTTTTTTGCTGATGCAATTTTTTTGAATACTTCCTCATCTCCAAATAGTACACCAGGGAAGTTCATCATCTCACTTAAATAATAAATCTCATCTTTTTGCAGGAGTGCATCAACATCATCGGCCATTAATGCTGCACCAGCCGTTTCAAAAATAGTAGCCGGTACACAACTTGGTGCTCCAAAATGAAATTTAAATGGAACCGTTTTTCCATTTGCGATCATGAATTCCACACCTTCCATTCCACAAACATTTGCAATTTCATGCGGGTCGCTGATGGTGCCAACCGTACCATGCACCACGGCCAGTTTTGCAAACTCAGATGGAACCAGCATGGAACTTTCTATATGCACATGACTGTCTATAAAGCCGGGTAAAATATAATTGGGAATTGAAGACTGAGGATTTGGTACTGAAAGTTTTTTTATGGACTGAATTTTCCCTGCCTCTACAGAAACCTCACCGTAAAAAACTTCCCTCGCTAAAATGTTAACAATATTTCCCTGTATTTTAAAACTATTCATCTGTATTAAATTATTTTGGTTGAACGGGTAAAAGTACAGGATATATGGAAAACTAAATTAGGATTACGGTATGGAATTATATTATATTTACAACCTAAAAAAAATAATAAAAATGAAAAATTTACTTGTATTCGGTCTGTTGATTATAGCATTGGTTTTTGCTCAGTTTGCCCAGGCTCAAACTGTTGATGAAGTTATCAATAAACATATTACTGCTATTGGAGGTAAAGAAAACCTGAATAAGATTCAAAATATGATCTCCGAAGGCAGCCTTAACATTCAGGGTGCTGATATCAGTGTTACACTTACGCAGGTTAATAATAAACTGGCCCGCCAGGATATTAATGCAATGGGTATGCATGGTTTTGATATGCTTACTGATAAAGAAGGCTGGACCTATATGCCTTTTAATGGTATGCAAAAACCTGAACCTAAAACAGCAGATGAAGTAAAAGAAGGGCTGAGTGATCTTGATATTTCAGGTCCCCTGGTTGATTATGCTGCAAAAGGACATAAGGCAGAGTTACTCGGTAAGGAAGATGTGGATGGCACTGAATGCTATAAAATAAAAATTACACTTGCCAACGGAAAAGATGAAACCTATTTTATTGACCCGGCATCAAGCATGATCATAAGATCAAAGAAAATGCAAAAAGCCAACGGGCAGGAACAGGAAATACAGACAGATTTTTCTGATTATAAAGATGTGGAAGGGGTTAAAATGGCTCATAGTATAGCTTTGCCATTTGGTACTTTACTGATTTCAAGTATAAAAGTAAATCAGACAATTCCCGAATCATCTTATAAGCATGATATGTAATTGTAAAAGAATTATAAATAACCCGGTTTGAAAAAACCGGGTTATTATTTTTATCCCTTTAACCGCCCATATTTTTTAAACCTGTTTTATGAAAAAAATAATTTCTTTTATCTGCATTTTTTTCCTCGCAAATGCTGCAAAAGCACAAATCAATTCAGCAACTTTTGGTATGATGGAAGCCCGCCAGATTGGCCCGGCAACTATGGGCGGAAGACTTACAGCCATTGAAGGTGTGAACAACGAACCCCGTACCATCTATATTGGTTCGGCTGGCGGTGGTGTTTGGAAAACAACCAATGCCGGTGTTAGTTTCAAATCAATTTTTGATAAATATTGCCAGAGCATTGGCGCTTTGGCGGTTGATCAGCAAAACCCCAAAACGATCTTTGTTGGTACCGGCGAAAGTAATATGCGTAATACGGTTTCCATCGGCGATGGTTTGTACCGCTCAACCGATGAAGGTGAAAACTGGACCAAAATAAAAGAACTGGACAGTACAGAACATATCAGCCGTATCATTATTGATCCGCTAAATTCAAATAATATTTATGTAGCTGCACCCGGCCCTTTGTGGAGCGACAGTAAGCACCGTGGTTTATACAAATCAACCGATGGCGGAAAAACATTTGAAAAAATTTTGTACATCAATGAACAAACCGGTGTTGCTGATATTGCAGTTAACCCGGTTAATCCTTCAATCGTATATGCAACTACCTGGGAGTTCAGGCGCAAGCCCTATTCATTTAATTCGGGTGGAAAAGGGAGTGGTATTTATAAGAGTACCGATGGGGGTAAAACCTGGAAGGAGATAATTAACGGTTTGCCACCAAAACCATTGGGCCGCAGTGCCATTGCCTTAGCGCCCAGTGCACCTGAAAATTTAATTGCTATAGTGGAGGCCGAAAAAACAGGTTTGTATATTTCAGCAGATGGAGGCGAAACCTGGAAGCCACAAAGTGCAACGATGAATGTTGTGTCGAGGCCGTTTTATTTTTCTTGCCTGGTGATTGATCCCAAAGATCCAAATAGAGTTTATCGTCCCGGTTTTGGTTTCAGTTACAGCAGTGATGGTGGATATTCTTTTGCCGATGGAGGTGGCAACGTGCATGCCGATCATCATGCTTTATGGATAAATCCTGATTATACGAATCAAATGTACCTGGGTACCGACGGCGGTTTATATGTAAGTAACGACCGTGGTGCCAACTGGCTGATGCTGCCCATGCTTCCGGTATCGCAGTTCTATCACGTTACATACGATATGAAAGAGCCATACCATGTTTATGGCGGACTGCAGGATAACCAAAGCTGGTATGCGCCAACGCAAAGTGCAGGTGGTATTGAAAACAGCGACTGGAAAAATATTGGCGGTGGTGATGGCTTTTGGGTGCAGGTAGATGGAATAAATCCTGACATAGTTTATTCCGAATCGCAGGGAGGTGAAATTATTAGAACTGATTTAAAACAAGGTAAAGCTTTCAATATAAAACCACAGCAGGCATTGAATGATGAGAAGCTGCGCTTTAACTGGAACACACCGATTGTTATAGGACAAAAAAATAAACGCAACCTGTACATTGCTTCGCAATATTTATACAAATCGGTTGATGAAGGAAAGAACTGGATAAAAATTTCTCCTGATCTTACTACCAATAATAAAGAAAAACAAAAACAGGAAGAATCAGGCGGTTTGAGTGCTGATAACACATCGGCTGAAAACCATTGTACCATTTTCAGTATAGCTGAATCTTCATTGGATGATAATTTAATTTGGGTGGGTACTGATGATGGCAACCTGCAATACACAACCGACGGCGGAAAAAACTGGACCAATGTTGCAAAGAATTATGTTGCAGCAGGTATTCCTGCACAAACCTGGGTAAGCAGTATTGAGCCATCAAAGTTTGATAAGAATGTTGTGTATGCAAGTTTTGATAACCACATGTACGGCGATCATAAGACTTACCTGGCAAAATCATCCGACATGGGAAAAACATGGACCATGTTTACCAATGAAGATTTTACCGGCTTTGCCCATAAGATAAAAGAAGACAATGTAAACAAAGACCTGTTGTTTGCCGGAACGGAAATGGGTTTGTTTGCTTCGCTGGATGGCGGCAGCAACTGGTTCCGTATGAAAAATAATATTCCATGGAAAGCCCTGGTCAGGGATATTCAGATTCACCCTGCAACCAACGATCTGATACTGGCAACCCATGGCCGTGGTATCATAATTGTTGATAATATTTCTCCCATGCGCAACATGACGAAGGAAATTGCAGCAAAAGATGTAGTGGTTTTCGATTCAAAGCCCATCAACCTTACCATGGGTAAATATTATATTGGCTCTGGCAGCGGCGATGGATATATTGGAGGTAACTCATCACAGCAGGCAGCTATTGAATATTATTTTAAGGACAGGGTTAGCAGCGGCGAGGTGAAAGTTGATATTTATGATAAGGATGGCAAACTGGTACAAACAATTCCGGGCGGTAAACGCAGGGGCATAAATATTGTAAACTGGAACATGCGTGGTACGCCGCCCAAAGTAGCCAGTGGAGGTACCAAAATTGATTTCGGTGGTTTTGTAGCGCCCATGGTTTTGCCGGGTGATTATACCGTAAAGCTGAAAGTAGGCGATAAGACCTTTGAAAATAAATTAACCATGCAGCGTGACCCTGACGGTGATATGACTCTTGCAGGTATGGAAGACCAATATAACACGGCCATGAAACTGTATAATATGCATGAGCGGCTGGGCAGGCTGGTTGACAGCATCAGTACAAAACAAAAAACACTGCAACTGGCTCTGAATAAACTAAAAAATGCAAAAGTAAAAAAACTGGTACAGGAGTATTACGATAAACTGGAAGACCTGCGGAGCAAACTGTTAGCAACCAAACAAAAATCACTTTTTGTTGATGAAAAAATGCTGAGAGAAAATATTACCGAAGTGTATGCCGCTGTTTGTAACCAGGAAACAGCCCCATCAAACCTGCAGAAAGAAAGAACAGCTGTATTGCTTAATCAACTGGGTGATGCTGAAAAATTAAATGCATCCATCAATAATCAATATGATGAAAAAGTGAAAGCAGGATTATTAAAAGAAAAGATAGATAAGATGGAAAAGACAGAAGTAAAGAAAAAAACTGATCAATAAATAAGACTGCTTTATTAATTGTAAAACTGCCGGGTTCATTTTCCGGCAGTTTTTTATTACCGGCGGCAGCATCTTTCATCTTATTTACGCTTTTCATTTTGTATCTTCCATTTCTAATTGTTTATTATGAAAAAAGGATTATTGCTTATTGGCATTGTTATACTAACAACAAATGCATCAGCCCAAAAAAAATCAGCAACCATTACAAACGACGAAGATGTTTTACTCAGTAAAGTAAAATACCGCTCTATCGGTCCATTCCGCGGCGGCCGCAGTGCTGCAGCCGTTGGCGACCTGAACCAGAAAAATACTTTTTATTTTGGTGCCACCGGTGGCGGCGTTTGGAAAACCATCGATGGCGGCAGCAACTGGAAGAATATTACAGACAAATATTTTGGTGGCAGCATTGGTTGTGTGGCTATTGCACCAAGTGATAATACTATTTTATATGTTGGTGAAGGAGAGAATTCATTACGCGGAAATGTGAGTGAAGGGTTTGGTATCTGGCGCACCGATGATGGCGGCCGCAGCTGGCGCAATCTTGGTTTAAAAGATACCAGGCATATCATCCGCATCATCATTCATCCAAAAAATCCTGATGTTGTTTGGGTGGCAGCCATGGGCCATTTATTTGGGCCGAATGAAGAGCGTGGCGTATTTAAAACTACCGATGGCGGAAAGACCTGGAAGAAAATTTTGTATGTAAATAATCAAACAGGTTGCAGTGACCTGGTGATGGAACCGGGGAATCCATCGGTATTATATGCAGGTACCTGGCGCATGTTGCGTACACCATACAGTATGGAGAGCGGTGGTGAAGGAAGTGGTTTGTGGAAGAGTGTAGATGCTGGCGAGACCTGGAAAAATATTGCTACAGCAAAAGGGTTACCAAAAGGCCTTTGGGGAATAGTTGGTGTGGCAGTCAGTGCTTCCAATTCCGATAAGGTTTATGCTTTAATTGAAAATCCGTCAGGTGGTATGTTTGTCAGTGCCGATGCCGGCGAAAGCTGGACTTTGCAAAGCAGTGATAATAATATCCGCCAGCGGGCATGGTATTACAGCAAAGTTTTTGTGGACCCCAAAAACGAAAACAATGTGTACGTGCTGAATGTTAATTTTTTAAAGAGTACTGATGGCGGGAAAACTTATAAGTCCATCCGCACACCGCATGGCGATCATCATGATCTGTGGATCGATCCTGAAAACGGTGACCGTATGATCATTGCAGATGATGGTGGCGGACAGGTAAGTTTTGATGGCGGTGATAACTGGAGTACATATAATAATCAGCCTACAGCACAGTTTTACAGGGTGAGTACCGATAATCATTTTCCATACAGGATTTTGGGAGCACAACAGGATAATTCAACAGTAAGAATTTTATCACGTAGTGATGGCGGACAGATTACAACAGATGACTGGCAGCCGACTGCTGGTGCTGAGAGCGGTTATGTGGTTGCCGACCCGTTGAATCCTGATGTGGTTTACGGCGGAAATTACAGCGGCTATTTATCCCGGTTAGACCATAAAACCGGGGAGAACCGTGCAGTAAGTGTTTGGCCCGATGATCCATTGGGTGGAGGTATTGATGTGGCTAAGTATCGTTTTCAATGGAACTTCCCTATCTTCTTTTCACCACACAATCCTAAAAAATTATATGCAGGAGGTAATCATTTATTTGTTACCGAAAATGAAGGCGCATCCTGGACTGCGCTGGGAGGAGATTTAACTACCAATGATAAAAAAAGACAGGCATCAAGCGGCGGGCCAATCACAAAAGACAATACAGGCGTTGAGGTTTATTGTACCGTTTTTACTGCAACAGAATCTGCTCTTGAAAAAGATCTGCTATGGACAGGAAGTGATGACGGTTTGATTCACGTAAGTAAGGACGGCGGAAAAAACTGGGAAAATGTAACACCTAAAGAAGCCGGACAATGGATGATGTGGAATTGTGTAGAGACTGATCCATTCAAAAAAGGCAAAGCTTATTTTGTTGGTACAAAATATAAGGCCGATGATTTTACTCCCTATCTTTTTAAAACAGAAGATTATGGTAAAACCTGGACAAAGATCACCAATGGGATTAACCCAATGCATTTCACACGTGCATTAAGAGCAGATAAAAAAAGGCCGGGTTTATTATATTGCGGTACAGAGTACGGCATGTATATCAGCTATGATGATGGTGCAAACTGGAAAACATTCCAGTTGAATTTACCGATGGTGCCTGTCACGGATATGACCATCAAAGAAAATGACCTGATTGTTGCCACACAGGGGCGCTCATTTTGGGTAATTGATGATTTAACTATCGTTCAGCAAAAAGATAACAGCATTCTTAATAAAAATTTATTTGCGTTTGCTGTAAACGATGCTTACCGCTTTGATGGTTACCAGAATCCTAAACCAGTCAATGCAGGGATGAATCCGCCAAACGGTTCGGTTATTAATTATTATTTGAAAGATTTTCCCGATTCGGCAAAGGTTAGTATTGATATAATGGATAAGAACAGAAAAATCATTAAATCATTTTCAACAAAAGCCAAAGAAAAAGATGATAAGATTGAAGTTAGCCAGGGAATGAACCAGTTTGTATGGAACATGTATTATCCACCGGCAGAAAAAGTAGATGGGCAGATCATCTGGCATGGCAATGTACCCGGCCCCAAAGCAGCACCCGGTCAGTATTTTTATAAAATAAAAGCCGGGAAGGATTCTGCTGAAGGAAGTTTCAATATCAAGGCAAACCCGGTGTACAATGTATCACAACGGGATTATGAAGCGCAGTTTAATTTTTTAATTTCAGTACGTGATAAATTTGATGAGATACAGAAAGCCGGAAAAAACATCCGCGACATCCGCAAACAGATAAACGACTTTATGGATAAGCAGGGCAAAGATGTTCCCAAAGAAATAAAACAACAGGCCGATACCATTAAAAAACAAATGACTGCTATCGAGGAAGCATTGCACCAGACCAAGGCCAAGAGCGGACAGGATGTTTTGAATTATCCAATCAGACTCGATGATAAAATTTCAGGATTATATGATTTTGCTGTAAGCGGAAATGCTGCACCTGCGAAACAGGTTAAAGATGCTTTTGCCGAATTAGGTGGGCAGGCCGATGTACAGCTGAACAAACTGAAAAAGATCATGGAAGAAGATGTAGCGAAGTTTAATGAAATGATTAGGGAGAAGGCATTGCCGGTTATAGGAATTAAGAAGACTGATCAATAAATAAATCTTTGTCCCGCAAAGACACTGAGAACACAAAGGAAATAAACGTCTTTGTGGCCTTCGTGCCTTTGTGGGGTATTTTTGATACTTATCTTTGCCGCATGAATTTAAAAGCATTCTCTTCTTCCTTAATAAACAAGTTTATTTATTTAAAAAGCGCTTTTGGCAAAAGGCCTTTCCGCCTGCTTGATATTGGAGCCGGTAACCATTCTGCAACAAAAGCCAAACTTGTATTCCCGAATTGTGAATACCATGGTGTGGATCTGGAAAAAGATTACAACAACAGTGAAGCTGATTTTAAGCTGATGCATGCTTTTTACGAAATGGATCTTACCAAACTGAATTTTTCATCCATTCCTGATAATTATTTTGATGCTGTTTTAATGGTTCATGTTATTGAGCATTTGTACAATGGTGATGAGGTAATAAAAGGTTTGCTGCCAAAACTAAAAAGTGGTGGATATATTTACCTGGAGTACCCTGGTGAAAAAAGCACCCGGCTTCCTTCAATGCAAGGCTCATTGAATTTTAAAGACGATCCAACACATGTAAGGGTTTATGCTGTAAAGGAACTATCTGCATTGCTTGAAGCAAATGATTGCATAGTTTTAAAATCCGGCATCCGCAGAAATGTATGGTTCATGCTCGCCATGCCGTTTAAAATGGTCAAATGCTGGGTAAGTGAAAAAAAACTACAGGGCAATATTTTTTGGGATGTGTTAGGGTTTGCAGAGTTTGTTTGGGCCAGGAAGTTATGAGTTTTTAGTTATTTTCTGCTTGTTGTAACTGCAACTAAAAACTAAAAACAACAAACTAATCCAGCAAACCCGGTCTTCTTTCTTCCGTTCTCTTAACCGCCTGTTCATGCCGCCATTCATCAATCAGTTTATGATTACCACTCATTAAAATATCCGGCACTTTCCAGCCACGGAATTCTTCAGGCCTTGTATAAACAGGCGGAGCTAATAAATTATCCTGGAAAGAATCAGTCAGCGCCGATGTTTCATCATTCAACACACCGGGTATCAGGCGGCCGATTGCATCAACCACAACAGCAGCAGCCAGTTCGCCACCACTTAAAACATAATCGCCAATAGAAATTTCTTTAGTTACAAAATGATCCCGGAACCGTTGATCAACACCTTTATAATGGCCGCATATCAACAATAAATTATTTTTTAAAGAGAATCCATTCGCCATTTGCTGGTTGAATGTTTCTCCATCTGGAGTTAAAAAAATAATCTCATCGTATGTCGTTTCTTTCTGTAAACTTTCAATGGCATTCACTAATGGTTCAATCATCATCACCATACCTGCGCCTCCTCCAAATGCATAATCATCTACCTGTGCACGGGCATAGGCTGTATAATTACGTAAATTAATCACGTTAACTTCCAGAAGCTCCTTGTCTCTTGCCCTCTTCATGATAGAGTGGGCAAAGGGGCTTTCTAAAAGACCGGGAACTACAGTGAGAATATCTATTTTCATTTGTGCAAAGGAAATAAATAATAAACAAGGAACAAGGAATTTTGAATTGCGAACTTAAAAATCCATGAAATCATTCAGGTCACGTTTATCTTTTTTTGTTGGGCGCCCCTGCTTGCTCATTCTTTTTCCAGTATGAAATGCAGCAGCCTGAAACTTAATTCGGTCAAGTTCTTCTACTGGTGTAATATCGTCATAATAATTTACAGCCTCACTATATTGCACCCTTTTATATAATAACCCGGTTACTTTTATTACCCATCGTTTAGTTTCTGTCTTCACTTCATATTCATCCCCTATATGTACAGCACGTGCTGCTTTGGCATTTTCCCTGTTATTTTTTATCTTTCCCTTGTCACAGGCATCGCCAGCCTGGCTTCGTGTTTTAAAGAGTCTGATGGCCCATAAATATTTGTCCAGCCGCAGTTTTTCTTTTTCCATAGCCAAAAATAAATGCTTTTGTAATAATGCTGAGTAAAGGTTGCTGTATTTCCTTAATTTTAATTATCTAAACCAATAAGTATGCGATTCAAAAATTTAAAAATTGTTGTCCTTCTTGTATGTTTTGTTCAGACAGGCTTTGCACAAAACAATGGTGGAATAAACTGGTCTGATGACGGCAACACCTATACAAAGTTAAAGGACGGTAATATTGTTCGAATTGATCCCAAAACCGACGCTGAAGTGATCATAGTAAGAAAAGAGCAACTTACAGCACCCGGTACAAAAAATGCTTTAACCCCTCAATCGTATTCATTTAATAACCGGAATACAAAGCTGCTGATCTTTACCAATACAGCAAAAGTATGGCGTTATAATACCAGGGGCGATTACTGGATATTGGATATCCTGGCAAATAAATTAAAACAACTGGGTAAAGGATTGCCTGCACAGTCTCTCATGTTTGCAAAATTTTCGCCTGATGGAAGAAAATGTGCTTATGTAAGTGAGCATAATTTATATACAGAAGATATTGTTTCGGGAGTAATAACAAAACTTACCAAAGATGGTAACCGGAAATTAATTAATGGCAGTTTTGACTGGGTATATGAAGAAGAATTTGGCTGCAGGGATGGTTTCAGGTGGAGCCCCGATGGTAACAAGATCGCATTCTGGCAGGTAGATGCCACTAAGATCAGGGATTATTATATGCTGAATACAACTGACAGTAATTATTCGCAGATCATCCCGGTAGAATATCCAAAAGTTGGAGAAGCTCCTTCGTCGGTAAGGATTGGCGTGGTTGGTCTTGATAACGGCTATATCCGCTGGATGGATATTGAAGGTGATCCGCAGCAAAATTATCTGCCCAGGATGGAATGGTCGGGATTGAACGAATTAATAGTACAGCAATTAGACCGTAAACAACAGGAAAGTAAATTAAAATATTGTAATGCAAATGATGGCAGCAGCCGTACTTTTTTTGCAGAAAATACGGATTCGTGGATTGATTTGAATGCAGATGATCCCACAGGGTGGAACTGGGTGACTAAGGGCCAGGATTTTATCTGGATAAGCGAAAAGGATGGCTGGCGGCATATTTACAGGATAAGCCGGGACGGAAGAACAGAGACCTTATTAACCAAAGGTAATTATGATATCGGTGAAATAAAATGTATTGATGAAACCAATAATTTTATTTATTTCACAGCCTCTCCTGAAAATGCCACACAATTATACCTGTACCGGGTGAATATAGAAGATCCGAAATTATTACAGAAAGTAAAACGGGTTTTTGTAAAACCTAAAGAAGGACCTGAACTGCTGAGTGATGCCGGTTTAAAAGGAACACATAGTTATAATATATCTCCTAATGGCAAATATGCAACACATTCTTTTTCCAATTACAATACAGCAACAGTAAGGGAATGGATAACCTTACCGGATAACAAGCCTGTTAATGCAGCTAAAAGTATTGCGGCAAATATCAAAACCGACAAGGATGTTAATATAGAGTATCTGAAACTTATTACAGAGGATAATATCATTCTTGATGCATGGATCAATAAACCAAAGAATTTTGATTCAACTAAAAAATACCCGGTAGTATTTTATGTTTACGGGGAGCCGGCCGGATCAACAGTACAGGACAGGTATGGCAGCCAGAATAATTTTTTATACGATGGGGATATGAGGGCCGATGGATATGTACAGGTTGCTATTGATAACCGCGGTACACCTATGCTTAAAGGCGCAGCCTGGCGTAAATCAATTTACCGCCGGATAGGCAATATTAATGTTATTGATATGGCCAAAGGCTTTAAAAAAATGCTGGATATCAGTCCTTATATGGACCCCGAACGAACAGCCGTGTGGGGCTGGAGTGGTGGTGGATCCTCTACGCTGAACCTTATGTTCAGGTATCCTGATATTTTTAAAACAGGTATCGCCATTGCTGCTGTTGCCAACCAGTTATTTTACGATAATATTTACCAGGAGCGTTATATGGGATTACCTCAGGAAAACCTGGAGGATTTTATCAGTGGTTCGCCGGTTACTTATGCCAAAAACCTGAAAGGGAATTTATTGTACATACATGGCACAGGAGATGATAATGTTCATTTCAGCAATGCCGAAGTATTGGTAAATGAATTGATAAAATACAATAAGCAGTTTCAGTATATGCCCTACCCAAACCGTTCACATAGTATATCAGAGGGTGAAGGCACATTCAAACATTTATCAACTTTGTACACTAACTATTTAAAAGCGCATTGCCAGCCGGGTGCCAGGTAAAATATAAAGCTTTCCTAAAAAATGCGCTCTATAGAAAGAACGCATTTTTTATTTCAGGCAACCTGTAAAACAGATTAACACCTGGTTAATATTTTTTTTGAATGTGCAAAAATATCCTCAACTTTATGAAATAAAAATCTTTTACATGAGAAAACTAATGCTTTCGCTTGGCCTGGTGCTGAGTTCTTTTAGTTTGTTTGCACAGCAAACCATTACCATAACAGTTACAGATTCAAAAACCGGAAAGCCGGTACCTAATGCGTCTGTAAAAATCAAATCAACCAGTAAGGGTGCCAGCACGAATGAAAATGGTACAACTACTTTACAGGCTTCTGCCAATGATGTACTCGAGATCAGCAGTATTGGTTATGCAAGCCGGGAAATAAAACTATCTGGTCAGACAAATGTAAATGTTAGCCTGGAATCAACCGTAATTGAATACCTTGACATTGTAGCTATAGGTACACGTGGCGCACCCCGTGCAAAAATTGAAACCGCTGTGCCGGTTGATGTGATCCGCATTAACCAGGTTGGATTACCAACTGCAAAAATGGACCTCACTTCTGCTTTAAATATGGCAGCACCTTCTTTCAATTACAATAAACAAACCGGCGCCGATGGTGCCGATCACGTTGACCTGGGTACGCTGCGTGGCCTGGGGCCCGACCAGACCCTGGTACTCATCAACGGCAAACGCCGCCACCAGACTGCTTTTGTGGCTTTATTTGGTTCAAGAGGCCGTGGTAATTCCGGTGCCGACCTGAACGCATTTCCGCAATCTGCTGTTGACCGGATTGAGATATTACGTGATGGGGCTTCTGCTCAATACGGTTCAGATGCTATGGCAGGTGTAATGAATGTGATACTTAAGAAAGACATTAATCACTGGACAATTAATGCAGGATGGGCAGGATATTACGATACAAAATACAATGCATATAAAACAAGAAACAGCAATCAATATTATTATAGCAAGCCTGTTGATGGTGGTACGTTAACATTTTCGGCAAACAATGGTTTTGCCCTGGGCAAAAACGGTGGCTTTGTAAATATCAGTTTCGATTTTTTAAATCAGGCCAAAACATTCAGGCAGGTGGCCGATACCAATGTGTGGACCCAAAAAGACGCACTACCGCTTAACTCTGGCCGCCGTGCATTTGGCGATGCTTCTGTTACTACAGCCGGTGCCATGTATAATATGGAAATACCCTGCAAAACAGGTTCAACAACTTTTTATTCTTTTGGCGGATACAATTATAAAAAATCAGATGCATTTGCTTATACCCGTAACTACAGCGCCCGGCCCGACCGCTTTCCTATTGATAACAATGGTAACCTGGTATTTCATCCCGAAATCATGCGTGTAGCCAACGATGGCGAAATTTATTACAATCCGCATATACAGACCAAAATACAGGATGTATCATTTGCCGCAGGTGTTAAAGGGAAACTTGGTAAAGACTGGAACTGGGATATCAGCAATACATTAGGCAGAAATGATTTTCATTATTATGGCGATAAAACATTTAATGCTTCGCAGATAATGGTGGCCAATGCCGTGCGGCCAACTCATTTTGATGATGGCGGTTTTAATTTTCTGCAAAACACATTCAATGTGGATGTAAGCAAATCATTTAAAACAGTTGCCGCTGGCCTTAACCTGGGCATGGGCGGAGAATTCAGGTATGAGAATTATAAAATTTATAAAGGCGAGGAAGCATCTTACCTGGCTTATCCAAATCCTTACGACCAGGCTCCGGGTTCGCAGGGTTTTCCGGGCTTCAGTCCTGCCGATGTAGTGAATGAATCGAGGAACAATGTAAGTTTTTATGCACATGCCGAACTGAATGCCAGCAGAGCCTGGTTGCTGGATGCTGCGGTACGTTTTGAAAATTATTCAGATTTTGGATCGGTTGCTACTTTTAAATTTGCCACCCGTTATAAAGTTGCCAAAGACTTTAACCTGCGGGGTTCTGTCAGTACAGGTTTCAGGGCGCCATCGCTGCAGCAGATAAATTTCAGTAATACACTTACTTCTTTCAGCGGCGGCGTGCTGGTACAGTCACGTATTGCACGTAATGGCGATGCCATTACAAAATCTGCCGGTATACCCGACCTTAAAGAAGAAACTTCAGTTAATGGAAGTATTGGCTTTGCGTGGAAGCCAGTTGCAGGTTTGACTGTTACTGTAGATGGATATATGGTTAAAGTAAAAGACAGGATCGTATTATCCGGTTTGTTTGATAAAGATGATGCTACATTGCCTGCTGCATTTACAGCGCAACTGGCTGCAATAAATGTACAGACTGCACAGTTTTTTGCCAACTCGGTTAATACCACCAATTTTGGTTTAGACCTGGTGATTGACTACAATAAAAAAATAGGGAAGAATACCTTTAAAGCCATGCTTGCCGGTAACCTGCAAAAAATGGAAGTTGATAAGGTTAATATCCCCGCAGCTTTGGATGACAGCTACCGCCACCGCAAAACTTTCTTCAGCGATCGGGAAGAAGCATTCCTGCTGGCATCGGCACCAAAAGCTAAGTTTAACCTGAGCCTGGAATATACATTAAACAAGATTGGTTTTGGTACACATATCAATTACTTCGGCAACATGAAATCGCTTGGCTTTGGCTGGACGGGTCTGGCAAGTGCTGCCGGTACAGGTGGTCCCGGCGATCCGGATATTTCGGGAAGCTTTACCGGTATTGATCCTTATGTTGATATTGATGGCTATAACGACCAGGTAAATGTAGTGAAAGAGATATTTGATTATAAAGCAAAAGTTACTGTTGACCTGTTTGTTTCTTATAAGTTCAGCAAAAAAATAAGCTGGTTCATTGGTGCCGATAATATTTTTAATGTGCATCCCAATTTTGCGGCAGTACCCAATGCCCGTTACGAATCTTTTGATAACGAAGCCGGCGGCCCGTGGGAGTCGGTGCAGATGGGAGTTAACGGAAGAAAATTATTTACCAAGCTGGCGTTTAATTTTTAAACGTTTAAATATTTAATTTAGAGGAGACATCTTTATAGGAGATGTCTCCTTTGTTTTCTTTTAAATAATACTGACTATGAAAAGATATTCCAGGCAGTTGTTGTTATTTTTATTTTCGGGTATAGCAGCACTTGCAGTTGCTCAAAATAATATCGTTGTCTTTCAATCTGATTTTGGATTAAAAGACGGCGCTGTATCTGCCATGAAGGGTGTGGCGATGGACGTTTCCCCTGACCTTAAGTTATTTGATCTTACCCATGAAATTCCGGCATACAATATTTGGGAAGCCGCATATCGCCTTGAACAAACAGTGTCTTACTGGCCTGCCGGAACTGTGTTTGTTTCGGTTGTTGATCCGGGAGTTGGTACCGAAAGAAAATCGGTAGTGCTTAAAACAAAGTCGGGGCATTTTATTGTTACGCCAGATAACGGAACTTTAACCCTGATTGCTGAATCATTGGGTATTGAAGCAATGAGGGAGATTGATGAAGCGGTGAACCGCAGGAAAGGTTCAGAAAAATCTTATACTTTTCATGGACGTGATGTATATGCTTATACAGGTGCAAGACTTGCTGCAGGTACAATTGGTTTTGAACAGATAGGAAAGGAGTTGCCGAAACAGGTGGTAAGTATTCCTTATCAGAAAGCTCTATTAGAAGGGATTAAAATCAGCGGAACCATCTCCATTTTGGATCTCCAGTACGGAAATATCTGGACAAATATTCCTGCCGAACTTTTTAATAAACTGAATGTAAAGGTTGGCGATAAGTTGCGTGTTGTGATCTTTCAAAACATGATAAAAAAGTATGAAGGAACCATGCCATACAGTGAAACCTTTGGCGGAGTGGCAAAAGGTAAGCCACTTGCTTACCTCAACAGTTTATTACAGCTTTCATTTGCATTAAACCAGGGCAGTTTTTCCGCCACAAATAAAATTTACAGCGGCAGCGATTGGACGGTAGAAATATCTAAACAATAATTTCTATTCTTCCCGGGTATTCTTCCAAAGCTTTTTCCAAACAATCCATCGCAGCATTAATGGCATCCACATTTATAACATAAGCCAGCCGCACTTCATTTTTTCCTAAACCAACGGTGCTGTAAAAACCTGTTGCCGGAGCAAGCATCACTGTCTGGTTTTTGTACGAAAAAGATTCCAGCAGCCACTGGCAGAATTTATCCGAATCATCAATGGGTAATTTAGCCATTGCATAAAATGCACCGCCGGGGTTGGGGCAAAAAACACCGGGCATCGCATTCAAACGGCTTATGATTAAATCACGTCGTTCCCTGTATTGGGCTTTTGTCTTATTAAAATAATCATCCGGCAGATCAACAGCAGCTTCGCCCAGTATCTGTGCAAAAGACGGCGGACTCAGTCTTGCCTGTGCAAATTTCATGGCTGCATCAAGCAATTCTTTATTCTTTGTAACAAAGGCGCCAATGCGGCCGCCACAGGCGCTGTATCGTTTGCTGATGGTATCCATTAATACAACATGGTCTTCCACCCCTTCCAGGTGCATGGCGCTGGTAAACTCGCCATCATAACAAAATTCACGGTAAGCCTCATCAGCAAATAAAAATAAATTATGTTTCAGGATGAGTGTTTTCAACACCTGCATTTCTTCGGCACTGTATAAATAACCGGTTGGGTTATTTGGATTGCAGATAACGATTGCCTTTGTTTTTTCGGTGATAGCCTGCTCAAAATCTTTTATTGGCGGTAAAGCAAAACCTGTTTCTATAGAAGATGAAATTGGTTTAACAGATACACCTGCAGCCACTGCAAATCCATTGTAATTGGCATAAAAAGGTTGCGGAATAATTACTTCATCTCCGGGATCCAGGCAGGCCATGAAACCAAAAAGAATAGCTTCGCTGCCGCCGGTTGTTACGATGATCTGGTCGGCATTTACGTGAATATTATTCTTTACATAATACTCAGTAAGTTTTTTGCGGTAACTCTCGTTTCCGGCGCTGTGACTGTATTCCAGCACCTTAAAATCAGTATGTCTTACTGCATTCAAACATACTTCCGGTGTTTCAATATCCGGCTGACCGATGTTCAGATGATATACTTTGGTTCCCCTTTTTTTTGCAGCTTCTGCGTAAGGAACCAGTTTGCGGATGGGAGAGGCCGGCATATCTTCGGCACGTTTACTTATTTTTAGCATGATGCAAAGATAAAGGAGCAATGCGGATTTTTATAATGCGGAGGATAGAACGCTGATTACACTGATTTGGCCGATCAACGCAGATTAAATCCGTGCAAATCTGTTCAATCCGTGTCATCCGTGTTCCATTTACCTTAAGTTTGCACATGCCCGATTTTAATTCATCAAGCCGCATCATCATCACCTGCAGCAACCGCCTGTCGCCTTATCTGCAAATGGAAATTGCAGAACTTGGTTTCAAACCCGAACGGGTTTTTAAAACAGGGGTTGAATTAAAAGGAACTTTGCAGGATTGTATCTGCCTGAATTTAAATCTTCGTTGCGCCAGCCAGGTATTGTTTTCTTTAAAAGAATTTAATGCGGATAATGCTGATGACCTGTACAATACTTTACTTGATTTTTCCTGGGAAGATGTGATTGTGGTGGATGGATATTTTTCTATCAGCAGCAATGTGAGCAATGATACCATCAACAATTCGCTTTTTGCCAATGTAAAAGTTAAGGATGCCATTGTTGACCGGTTCCGTAACAAAACCGGCGAAAGGCCCGACAGCGGCCCGATGCTGGATAAGACAGTCATTCATTTATACTGGAAAGAATCGCTGGCCGAAATTTTTATTGATACAAGTGGTGAAACATTATCCAAACACGGTTACAGGAAAATTCCCGGCAAAGCTCCCATGCTGGAATCGCTGGCAGCAGCCACTTTGCTGGCAACTAAATGGGACAGGAAATCTGTTTTCATAAATCCTATGTGCGGTTCAGGCACTGTTGCCATTGAAGCTGCTTTGCTGGCTACCAACCGAAATCCCGGACTGCTGCGTTTTAATTATGCCTTCATGCACCTGGTTGGTTATGAAGAAAAGTTTTACATGGATGAATTTACCAGACTTGAAAAACAGGTTGCTGAAGTTGATGAGTTAAAAATTATTGCAACCGATATCAGCGAAGATGCGGTAAACATTTCTAAAGTAAATGCAGGCATTGCCGGTGTAGAAGAATATATTGATTTTGCTGTTTGCGATTTTGAAGAAACAGTAATTCCCGAAGGAGAAAACGGCATTGTTTATTTTAATCCTGAATATGGTGACAGGTTGGGCGTTGAGGCAGAACTTGAAATTACTTACAAACGCCTCGGTGATTTTTTAAAGAAAAAATGCAAAGGTTATTTTGGATATATTTTTACAGGAAATTTAGAACTGGCAAAAAAGATCGGCCTCAAACCAAACAGGCGTATTGAGTTTTATACAAGTAAGATTGATTGCAGGTTACTGGAGTACGAGCTATATAGTGGGACCAAACGAACCGACAAATAAAAGTACTTATTCCTTATTCCTTATATACACCAACTTAATCCCCGCCTTATCGGTCTCTCTCTTATCAATCTCAAATTGTGGAATTGATTTAATCAACGGAGTTAATTTTTGAAAACCAAAATTCCTCGGGTCAAAGTTGGGTTGCTTTTTTAGTATGAGATTACCTATATCTCCCAGAAATGCCCAGCCATTTTCATCAGCAAGATCATTAATAGTTGCAGCTATCAGTTTAAGAGTTTCCCTATTCACTTTATCAACTGATGCTTTTTGTATGGGTTTAGCTTTTTTAGTTCTGGTGGCAGCAGTACGTTCATCTTCAATCACCGGAATAATTTCCATGTAAATGAATTTATCGCAGGCAACAATAAACGGGTTTGGCGTCTTCTTTTGCCCTATGCCAAACACTTTCATGCCGGCTTCTCTCAGGCGTAAAGCTAATCTGGTAAAATCACTGTCGCTGCTTACAATGCAAAAGCCATCTACTTTGCCCGAGTATAAAATATCCATGGCATCAATGATCAAAGCACTGTCGCTGCTGTTTTTGCCACTGGTGTAGCTGTATTGCTGAATGGGGGTGATGGCATTTTCCAATAGCACATTCTTCCAGCCACTTACCGTAGGTTTGGTCCAGTCGCCGTAAATACGACGGAAAGTAGGCGTTCCATATTTGGCTATCTCTTCCATCATCCCTTTTACATTGCTGTAGGGCACATTATCGGCATCTATTAAAACCGCCAGGCGGGTATCTTGTATTTCCATATTAATTGTGTTGCTCACAAGGTAAAGCATTTTTTTTCAATGCCGAAAACGGGAACTGAAACTGAAAATACCATTCACCGGGCAAAACATACAATTCACACAAGTTTTTAACCATTTGGTTAAATTTAGTTTGCCAATTCAAAAATGCCGCCATAGATTTGCATAATTAACCAAATGGTTAAAAATTACGACATGAAGAAAAAAGATAAGAATACAGAGCAGCTGATTCTGCAGACTGCAAGGAATGTTTTTATAAAAAAAGGTCTGGCAGGCGCCCGTATGCAGGATATTGCTGATCAGGCCGGAGTGAACAAGGCGCTGCTGCATTATTATTTCACATCCAAGGAAAAACTTTTCGATTTGGTATTTGAACAGGAGTTCGGCAATTTCTTCTCCAACCTGGCAGGTATTCTTTCTTCGGATTTACCGCTGTTTAAAAAAATAGAGAGTATTGTTTCACTGGATATAGAACGCATGACCCAGTTCCCCGGCCTGCCCAATTTTGTGCTGAACGAAATGAGCCGCAACCCGGATGTGATCTTAAAGAAACTGAAAAAGATACCTGTAGATAAAGTATTGGAAGGCTTTCAGAAACAGATCAACAGTGAAGTAAAGAAAGGAAACATAAAAAAGATAAGCGCCGGCCAGTTGTTCATCAATATTCAGTCGCTCTGCATTTTTCCATTTATATCAAGGCCAATGATAAAAGGGTTGATGCAGATGGATGATAAGGCTTACCTGGCGATGATTGAAAGAAGAAAAACAGAAGTTGCACATTTTATCATCAGTGCCATTAAATCTTAAATAAATAATTTATGAAAGTTAAATACTTCATTATTTTTTGTTTGCTGTTAACGGGCAATCAATTAACAGCCCAGGATAAACCCACACTTACATTAGAGCAGTGTTACAGTTTTGTATCCGCCAACTCACCGTTGGCACAGCAAAAAGCTTTAACCATTACCGCAGGTAAGATGGCTGAAAAGAACCAGAACCTGAAATGGCTTCCGGATATTAACCTGAATGCACAGGCCACTTATCAATCAGAAGTAACTTCCTTCCCGGTTAAGCTACCTGGCGTTAATGTGGAAGAGTTGAGTAAAGATCAGTATAAAGGAACGCTGGAAATTGTTCAACCCATTTATGATGGCGGGATTATCAGCAATCAGAAAAAACTGCAGAACATTTCAACAAATATTGAAAGCCAGAAAGTGGAGGTAGATATATATCAGCTAAAATCAAAAGTAAACAATTATTTTTTTACCGCTTTGCTGATGGATGAGAACATAGCGTTGATGAAAATTGTGCAGGAAGATCTGAACAACAATATTAAAAAACTATCGGCACAGGCCGCAAACGGTATTGCCACCAACAGCAATGTGGATGTGCTGAAAGCTGAGCAGTTAAAAGCTGCACAGCATATCATTGAATTTACGGCTGCTAAAAACGGAGCTGTTGAAATGCTGGAAATACTGACTGGTACTGCCATTGCTAAAAATACATCTTTTTTGAGACCGGCGAATGCTGCTACTGCATCAGAAACCGTTGTCGTAAGGCCCGAATTGAAATTATTCGATTTTCAAAAACTCCAGTTTCAGCAGCAAGGCAAACTCATCAATGCCAAGGCAAATCCAAAATTCTCTTTGTTTACAAACGGAGGTTATGGAAGACCAGGATTGAATCAGTTGAAAAATGAATTTCAATGGTATTATCTCGGCGGTGTAAAACTTACCGTTCCGCTTACAGCGCAGTTTACTAAGCACAAAGAAAAGAATGTTATAAAAATTCAGGAACAAATTGTAGATAAACAGAAAGAGAATTTTTTAAACAGCAATAAGCAGTTGCTGTCGCAACAAAAAAATGAAGTGGAAAAATACAAAGCGCTTGTTGCAACAGATGCTGAGATTGTAACATTAAGAACAAAGATCAAAGAGAACGCATCTTTTAAACTTGCGAATGGAATTATTACTTCAACAGATTATGTAACCGAACTTAATGCCGAAAGCCAGGCCCTGTTAACCCAAAAACTGCATGAAATACAATGGCTGCAGGCACAATACAATTATCAACTCATTCTCGGAAAATAAAATACTTCAAATATTAATTTATGAAATCAACAATTAAAAAAATATTCCTGCCGTTGGCCATCACCGGTTTTGTTTCCTGTAACAGCGGCGCTGATAAATTTGATGCTACCGGTACTTTTGAAGCTGATGAGGTTATAGTATCGGCAGAAGCTACCGGTAAAATTCTGCAATTGAATGTTGAAGAGGGAATGAACCTTTCAAAAGATTCTGTTGTTGGCAAGATTGACCCAACTGCCATTGAACTGCAGAAGGAGCAGGCTTCATCTTCGGTAGAAGCTTTGCAACAAAAAACAAATGATGCAGCACCGCAGGTGAACATTTTGCAGTCGCAGCTTGAATTGCAAAATAAGCAGATTGCTGTGTACAACGAACAGTTAAGAACATTGGAGAAAGAACAGCAACGGTTTAAAAAACTGGTAGAAGCTGATGCCGTGCCGGCAAAACAATTAGATGATATTACCGGGCAGGTAAATGTTTTAAAGCAGCAGATTGCAGCGGCGAAAACACAACTCACGGTTTTGCAAAGCCAGATAAATGCACAGCGGCAGGTAGTGGCCATACAAAACCGCGGCATACTGAGTGAGAAAGATCCGATGGAGAAAAAAGTAGCACAATTGCAGGACCAGTTGAATAAAACAATCATCACCAATCCTGTTACCGGAACTGTGCTCACCAAATATGCCGATGCAAATGAATTTACTGCATCCGGGAAAGCTTTATATAAAATTGCTGATTTACACATCATGAAACTGAGGGCTTATATCTCCGGCAATCAACTGGCACAGGTAAAATTAAACCAGGCAGTAAAAGTGATGGTGGATGATGGCAAAGGCGGTTATAAAGAACTGAAAGGAACTATAAGCTGGATATCAGATAAGGCAGAGTTTACCCCAAAAACTATACAAACAAAAGAAGAGCGGGCCAACCTGGTTTATGCGATTAAAGTAAATGTGACTAATGATGGCTATTTAAAAATTGGTATGTACGGCGAAGTTGTTTTTTAAAACGATCAAGATGAATGCAGTTACTGTAAATAATATTATAAAGACATACGGAACAAAAAAGGAAACCGTAAAGGCGCTGGATGATATTTCTTTTGATGTGAAGCCGGGAGAACTGTTTGGTATCATTGGCCCTGATGGCGCAGGCAAAACATCTTTGTTCAGGATATTAACCACTTTGCTGCTGGCAGAAGGCGGTACTGCAACTGTTGATGGTTTTGATGTGGTGAAAGATTACAAACAGATACGAAACCGCGTTGGTTATATGCCGGGCAAATTTTCTTTGTACCAGGATCTTACCGTGGAAGAGAACCTGGAATTTTTTGCAACCATCTTCAACACCAGCATAGAAGCCAATTATGATCTGATTAAAGACATCTATATACAGATAGAGCCTTTTAAGGAACGCCGTGCAGGAAAATTATCGGGCGGTATGAAACAGAAACTGGCATTGTGTTGTGCACTCATTCACAGACCATCGGTTTTGTTTTTAGATGAACCGACAACCGGTGTGGATGCAGTTTCCCGTAAAGAGTTTTGGGAAATGCTGAAGGGTTTAAAGAAGCAGGGCATTACGATTTTAGTTTCAACACCCTACATGGATGAAGCCGCCATGTGCGACCGGGTAGCATTGATGCAGTCGGGAAAAATCATGAGCATCAACACACCGGAAAACATCATCAAAGAATTTAAAAAAAGGATTTGGGCTGTGCGTTCACAGGAAATGTACCGCCTCCTCACCGATCTTAAAAAATACAGCAACACAGAAAGCTGCAACAGCTTTGGCGAATTTCATCACCTGGTTTTAAAAGATGAAGGCCAGGGTGAGGAGCCTGTATTGAATTATTTAAAAGAACAGCAACATAAAAATATCATCATCAAAACAACTGAGCCTAATATTGAAGATTGTTTTATGCAGTTAATGCAAAAGAATTAAAAACCGAATGAAAGAGATTGTTATAAAAGCAGATGGATTAACCAAAAAATTTGGTGACTTTATTGCCACCAATGCCATTTCGTTTCAAGTGGAGAAAGGAGAGATATTTGGTTTCCTGGGTGCCAATGGCGCCGGTAAAACAACAGCTATGCGTATGCTTTGCGGCTTATCCATTCCTTCTTCGGGAAAAGCTACAGTAGCGGGTTTCGACGTGTATAAAGAAACTGAACATATCAAACAGAATATCGGTTACATGAGCCAGAAGTTTTCTTTGTACGAAGACCTGACGGTGAAAGAAAATATCCGTTTTTATGCAGGTATTTATGGCATGAGCAGGACAAGCATAAAAGAAAAGATGACTGCCCTGCTTGCACAACTGCAAATGACTGCCGAAGAAAATACTTTAGTGAAAGCATTGCCGCTTGGCTGGAAACAGAAACTGGCATTTTCAGTTGCCATTCTGCATGAACCCAAAATTGTTTTCCTGGATGAACCTACTGGCGGCGTTGATCCCGTAACCCGGCGTGAATTCTGGAACCTGATTTATGAAGCGGCAGCAAACGGCATTACTGTTTTTGTAACCACACATTATATGGATGAGGCAGAATACTGCGACAGGGTTTCCATTATGGTGGATGGCGTGATAGAGGCGCTGGATACGCCCGGCAATCTAAAAACAATATTCAACGCAGCATCAATGGATGATGTGTTTTTACAACTGGCAAGAGGAGCAAAACGAACAGCCGATTAATAATTAGTATGAAACAATTTTTCATTTTTGTTAAAAAAGAATTCTATCACATTTTTCGTGACCGGAAATCGCTGCTCATTATCATCATGATGCCCATTGTGCAGATCATCTTATTCGGTTTTGCACTTACCAATGAAATCAAAGACAGCAATATTGCGATACTGGATAATGCCAGAGATGAATCCAGCGCTGCCATCATTCAGCGCCTGGATGCAAGCCGCTACTTTAATGTGTATAAGAATTTACAAACGCAGCAGGATATTGAAACGGCTTTTAAAACCGGAAAAGTCAGGCTGGTGGTTGTTTTTCAACCAAAGTTCCAGGAATCTTTGTTACATACAAATCATGCACAGATACAATTGATCGCCGATGCATCCGATCCCAATACAGCCACAACGGTAACAAATTATGCAACTAATATCATTGGTGATTATCAACAGCAACTGAATGAACAGTTACAGGTACCATTGCAGATAAAGCCGGAAATAAGGATGCTTTACAACCCACAGTTGAAAGGCGCTTATAATTTTGTACCGGGTGTTATGGCCATGATACTGATTTTAATTGCCGCCATGATGACCTCAGTTGCTATTGTTCGGGAAAAAGAGATCAATACCATGGAAGTGATACTGGTATCGCCTTTAAAGCCGCTGTTATTTATTTTAAGTAAAGCCATTCCTTATATCGTTTTATCGCTGGTGAATGTGGTTACTATTTTAATTGTGAGTGTAACCATACTGGACGTACCCATCAATGGAAGCCTGTTTTTATTAATGGCCGAATCTTTATTGTTTATCATCACTGCGGTATCGCTGGGATTGATGATCTCCAATTTTACCAAAACACAACAGGAAGCACAGATGTTTTCGCTGATGGCTTTATTGCTGCCAACCTTATTGCTGGGCGGGTTCATGTTTCCTATTGAGAGTATGCCGCTGCCATTGCAGGTTGTTTCCAATATCGTTCCTTCAAAATGGTATTATTTAATTGTAAAAGATGTGATGATAAAAGGGTTGGGTTTTTCGCAGGTATGGAAAGAAACGCTGGTGTTGCTGGGCATGTCTTTGTTTTTACTGGCTGTAAGTTTTAAAAAATTTAAAATCCGCCTTTCATGAAAAAACTGTTCGTCATACTGGAGAAAGAGTTCCGGCAGGTTTTCCGAAATCCTGCTATACTGCGTATGGTACTTATCATGCCGGTGATACAGTTACTGGTATTTCCCTTTGCTGCCAATTACGAGGTGAAGAATGTTTTATTGTCGGTTGTTGATCATGATCATTCATCTTACTCACAAAAATTCATTAACAAAATTTCCGGTTCGGGATATTTTAGATTAACAGATTATTCTCCGTCTTATGATAAGGCCATGGAGTCTATCGAATCGGGTGATGCCGACCTGATCATTGAGATACCCGAAGGCTTTGAACGCAACCTGGTTAAAGAAAATAAAAGCAGTATGCTCATTGCTGTTAATGCGGTTAATGGCACCAAGGCCGGCCTGGGAGGCGCTTATGCAGCCAATATCATCCGTGATTTTAATACGGATATTCAAATGGAATGGATAAGGTTTCCAAAGTTTAATGCACAGCCAACCATCGAGGTCACTTCTTCCAACTGGTATAATACTACCATGAATTATAAAATATTTATGGTACCGGCCATCCTGGTAACCTTGCTTACTATGATTGGCAGTTTGATGGCTGCATTGAATATTGTACATGAAAAAGAGATTGGCACCATCGAACAGATCAATGTATCGCCCATAAGCAAAGTGCAGTTCATACTCGGTAAACTGATCCCATTCTGGATAATGGGATTGGTAACCCTTACCCTTGGCCTCATCGTTTCCTGGTTATTTTACAATATTATTCCTGCCGGCAGTATTGCTCTCATTTATTTATTTGGTGCAGTATTTTTGTTTACACTGCTGGGTATCGGCCTGTTGATATCTACATTTTCCGAAACACAAACACAGGCAACCTTTGTAAGTTTTTTTGTGATGATGCTGTTCATGCTGCTTGGCGGCTTATACACACCGATAGAAAGCATGCCGGAGTGGGCAAAATGGATAACCAAAATAAATCCAGTTGCTTATTTTATCGAAACCATCCGTATGATTGTATTAAAGGGAAGTGGTTTTGCAGATATAAAAACTGATCTTTTCTCCGTGTTGGGTTTGGGTATCTTCTTCAACACCTGGGCAGTTATCAATTACAGGAAGCGGACGTAAAAAATTATCCGTTGATATAAAGTTCTTCCACCTTCTTTCTTGCCCAGGGTGTTTTGCGTAAAAATTTTAAACTGGAGTTGATACTGGGATTACTGCGGAAACAATAGATGCATATCCTGTTGCCCAGTTCTTCCCAGCCATACATCTCCACTAAATGAGTAAGAATCATTTCGAGCGTTTTGCCGTGCAGCGGATCAGAAGAGTATTGTTGATTCATTTTTATTTTTTATGGCCTCTTCATCTTTCTTTCCCGAAAACATGAGCCCAAACATAAGTGTTAATGCCGATAATAAAATTACCTGCAATAGCAGCGACTTATTTACCAACGGTATGTTTTGCGCCGGAACAATAGATAAGAAAAGCAGGATATTAATGAGCCCCCTGGGTGCAATGAACAGCATGGGAAACATACTTATTTTAAACAACCTGAACTGTATAGCACGCAGTAAGAGTACAACTGCAACGATACCTATTGCCCATGGAAGCGTAGCGGTGTTTATTATTTCTCTGGTCTCAATTAAAAATCCGAATAAAAGGAAAAACAATGCTCTTACTAAAAAAGTGGCTTCGGCATTCAGCCCTTTAAATTTGTGCACTTCCACATTTAAGGCATCTACTTTTAATTTTTCAATCCATACAAAGCGTTTTAATTCATCGAGGTTACCGAGAAATAAACCAAAGATCAAAATAAAGATAAGTGCCGGTAGATGATAGTATTTTGCGATGCTGTAAATTAAGAGGATTGATAGAATGATGGGAATAAATTTTATATGGTGTTCAATCTTGCTGAGTAAAAATGCCAACAAGATTGTTGCCACAAAGGATACTGCTACCATGATGAGCAACTGTAAAATTGATTCTCCTGTTGAATGCGACTCACTGAGTTGGTTGAGTGCAACAAAATTAAAAAACACCACTCCAAAAATATCTGAAAGACTGCTTTCATAAGTTATGAACTCTCTTTTGCCTTCACTCAAATGTTTAGCACTTGGTATAGCTATGGCGCTGCTGATAACACAAAGCGGTATGGCGTTGGTTAACGCATCTGATAAGGAAATATGCGGCAATAAATACATGAAAACTGCTGCCAGTAAAAATGCCAGCAGCAACACCTGTAATACAGATGCGATAACAGATTTTTTAATCACCGACAATTTTGATCTGTTTAATTCAAGCTCAAGTGTGCCATCAAGAACAATCAGTATCAAACCCAACGTACCCAGGAACGGCAGTGATGCAGATAAATCGGGAACCTGAATATCAAAACTATTGGTAAGTTGACGAACAGCCCAGCCTAAAGCCAACAGCAAGACTACCGAAGGAATTCTTGTACGGGAAGCGGTAAGGTCGAAGAAATACGCAAACAAAAGCAATGTGCAAATGACAATGATAATTGCGCTGGTCATAAAGGAAGTATAAAAAACGTCTTGCAATAGTACAAGACGTTTTAAAATTAACTAAAAGGTTGATTGTTTGTTATCAGCTTCCCATTTTCTTTTTCAAATTCTCATCAATCGCATCCAAAAACTCCTCGGTGTACAAATAATGATCGCCGTGATTTACTTTATTACCATGAATACAAACGGCCAGATCTTTAGTCATCTTTCCGCTTTCTACTGTCTCAATACAAACTGCTTCCAAAGCATTACAAAAATCAATCAGCGGCTGGTTGTTATCTAATTTACCACGGAAGGCAAGGCCTCTTGTCCATGCAAAAATAGAAGCGATTGGATTGGTAGAAGTTGGCTTGCCTTTCTGATGCTCCCTGTAGTGACGGGTTACCGTGCCATGCGCCGCTTCGGCTTCCATGGTCATTCCATCAGGAGTTACCAAAACTGAGGTCATTAAACCCAATGAACCAAAGCCCTGTGCCACTGTATCGCTTTGTACATCGCCGTCATAATTTTTACAGGCCCATACAAAATTGCCGTTCCACTTTAATGCACTGGCAACCATATCATCAATCAGGCGGTGTTCGTAAACAATACCTGCATCAGCAAATTTTTGTTTGAACTCTGTTTGATAAATATTTTCAAAAATATCTTTAAACCTTCCGTCGTATTTTTTAAGGATGGTGTTTTTGGTTGAAAGGTATAAAGGCCAGCCCTTGCTCAATGCCATATTGAAACAGCTACGTGCAAAACCATTGATACTTTCATCAGTATTGTACATGCTCATGGCAACACCATCGCCTTTAAAATTATATACTTCAAAAACCTGTGGTTCGCCACCGCCTTCGGGAGTAAAGGTCATCGTTAATTTTCCTTTGCCTTTTATTACTGTATCTGTTGCACGGTACTGGTCGCCAAAAGCATGACGGCCAACAATGATGGGTGCAGTCCAGTTGGTAACTAATCTTGGTACGTTTTGCATAACGATAGGTTCACGGAAAACAGTACCATCAAGTATGTTACGGATGGTGCCGTTAGGGCTCTTCCACATTTGTTTTAGCTTAAATTCTTCCACCCTTTGTTCATCAGGTGTAATGGTGGCGCATTTAATACCAACACCGCAGGCTTTGATGGCATTGGCTGCATCAATGGTAACCTGGTCGTTTGTTTCATCACGGTATTCCATTCCCAAATCAAAATACTGGATATCAACATCCATATAAGGAAGTATCAGTTTGTCTTTAATAAATTTCCAGATGATACGGGTCATTTCATCACCGTCTAATTCTACTACGGGGTTTGCTACTTTTATTTTTGCCATGATTATTGTTTATTTATTGCGAATGTATTTATTTTTTATCAGTCTCTTTAGATATTACAGGCTGCTGCTTTTCTTCAACATACCATCGCCGGTAACCACTCCCAGGTTATCAATGATCTCCTGTCCAAACTCACTTGTCTTTAAAAGTGTAGCGCCGCTCATCAGGTTATAAAAATCAATGGTTACTCTTTTTCGCATGATAGCTGCCTGCAACGCAGAAGTAATTAAATCCGCAGCTTCTTTCCAACCCATATACTCAAGCATCATGCAACCGCTTAAAATAACCGAAGAAGGATTCATACTATCAGTACCGGCAAATTTTGGTGCTGTACCATGCGTAGCTTCAAACACGGCATAACCGGTGTTGTAGTTGATGTTGGCGCCGGGGGCAATGCCAATGCCACCCACTTCGGCAGCCAGTGCATCCGAAATATAATCGCCATTCAAATTCAATGTAGCTACCACCGAATAATCTTTTGGTGCAATCAATATCTGTTGTAAAAAATTATCGGCTATCACATCTTTAATCAACAATTTTCCTTCATGCAAAGCTTTACGCTGTACTTCATTTGCATGTTCTTCGCCATGTTCTTTTTTCAGTTCATCCCATTCGGCCCAGGTAAAAGTTTTATCGCCATATTCCTGGCGTGCTACTTCGTAACCCCATTTTTTAAAACCACCTTCAGTAAATTTCATAATGTTTCCTTTGTGAACTAAAGAAACTGACGGCAGGCCATTTTCCAGCGCATGATTGATAGCTGCTCTCACTAAGCGTTTGGTGCCTTCTGATGAAACTGGTTTTACGCCATAACTGGAGTCGCCGGGAAAACGAACATTTTTAACACCCATTTCCTCAATCAAAAACTTTTCAAACTTTTTAGCTTCAGCAGATCCCGCCATCCATTCAATGCCTGCATAAATATCTTCTGTATTTTCCCTGAAGATAGTCATGTCCACATCTTCCGGACGTAGAACAGGCGAAGGCACACCCTTAAACCATTTAACCGGCCGCACACAGGCAAACAGGTCAAGTTCCTGGCGCATGGCCACATTCAACGAACGTATGCCGCCGCCAATCGGTGTAGTTAACGGTCCTTTTATAGAAACAATATAATCTTTAGCAGCCTGTAAAGTTTCGGCAGGTAACCATTCGCCGGTTTGCTTAAATGCTTTTTCGCCGGCAAGCATTTCTTTCCATTCTATTTTGCGTTTGCCATCATAGGCTTTTGCAACAGCCGTGTCAAATACTTTTTGTGCCACCGACCAGATTTCGGGTCCAATCCCGTCGCCTTCAATAAAAGGGATAATCGGATAGTCGGAAACCTTAAGTTTTCCGTTGTTCATTGTTATTTTATCTGCCATAATTTTTTTTTGCCTGTCCCGTTTATTTCGAGAGCATCCCGGCTTTATTGTTTATTAAATAAGCTTCACCTGCCTACCGGCAGGTTGGCGTCGCACTCTTGTACTGTAAATCTTTACTGAACTTAATGGAGCCGCAAATTTACGAAAACAAGGGCGTAGTTTAAAAGTAATATGCTCAGATTCAGATTTTCAGGAAATTATTTGAAATTTATAGAGCAATTCAACCATCCTCCATCAAAATTCACTTCGGGGTATTTTTTATAAAAATTTATCGCCGGTCCGTTCCAATCCAGCACCTGCCACATCATGCCGCTGTATTTTTTTTCTTTGCCCTCTTCAATAAGTTTATCAAGCAATAATTTACCAATGCCTTGTCCCCTCATTTTTTCAGTTACCAGCAAATCTTCCAGGTAAAGACGTGTCCCCTTCCAGGTGCTGTAGCGGATATACCAAAGGGCAAAACCTTCAACCAAGCCATCTGCTTCGGCTACATAAGCCCACCAGATAGGCTTTTCACCAAATCCACATTCTGTAAAATGATCAAAAGAAACAGTAACAGCATCCGGCTCTTTTTCATACACAGCCAGTTCCTGAATGAGTTCCATCATTCTTTTACAATCTTCTTTAATTGCCTTTCTTATAGTTACCATAATTATTAAAATCAAAAGTGAAAAGTCAAAACAAAAAACCTGCGTGCAGGTTTATAATTCATCATTCATCATTTCTGCAAAGCCTGATCAAGATCCATTAATATATCCTGCACATTCTCAATCCCCACACTCATTCTTATTAACCCGTCTGTAATACCATAATGTTCTCTTTTATCTTTGGGTACTCCATGGTGCGTCATACTTGCCGGGTGACAAAGTAAAGTATCGCAGGTACCTAATGAAACGGCACGGATACACATCTGCAGTTTATCAATAAAATTTTTGGCAGCTTCCAGCCCGTCTTTCATTTCAAAACTCAGCATGGCACCGGGATGTTGCATTTGTTTTGAAGCAGTATAATAATCGGGATGAGAAGGGAGCCCCAAATAATTTACTTTATTTATCGCAGGATGTTGCTCTAAAAATCCGGCCACTTCCATCGCATTATGACAATGACGCTGCATCCGAATCTCAAGCGTTTTCATACCCTGTGTCAAAAGGAAAGCATCAAAAGAGTTACTGTTGCCTCCTAATAGCCGGTGTACTTTTGTAATATGGCCGTTCATCAACTCCAGGTCTTTTCCAATCAATACTCCGCCAATTGCAGTACCATGACCGTTTAAAAATTTTGTTGTGCTGTGAAAAACAAAATCTACCCCATAAAGAAATGGTTGTTGTAAATAGGGTGTGGCAAAAGTATTATCTACTGCAACAATTAAATTAAATGCTTTTGCAATTTTTGTCAACTCATCCAGGTCAACACATTGAATGGTGGGATTGGCTGGTGTTTCCAGGTAAAGCATTTTTATTTTGCTGTCAGTTTTTACAGCATCTTCAGCTTTTTGCAGATCTCTCAGATCTGTAATAATTACTTCAATACCCAGCGGGGGCAATACTTTTTCCAGCAGTTCCTGGGTACCTCCATATAATGAGTAATGCGATAAGATCTTATCTCCCGATCTTAAAGTGCCGATCATCAGTGTACTTAAAGCAGCCATGCCGCTTGCATGCAAAATTGCTTTTAACTGAATGGGCACACCTGTTTCATCCGCTACCCTGAAGCTTTCCAGCGCTGCAATTTTTTCTTCTGCTTCGCTGATGGTAGGGTTCCCCCAACGGCTGTAGATATAACCTTTCTCTTCACCGTTAAACCTGCGCATGCCCTGTTCTGCTTCATCAAAAATATAAGTACTGCTGGCATAAATGGGCGTAAGGTGAGCATAGTTTGGATCGGTTTCGTGCCCTGCATGTATGGCAATAGAACTAAAACCGCTGAACGGAAATTTTTTATCGGGCATTGTTGATAATTATTAATGAAAGATGCTGATGAAATAATTAAATTCGATAGTAAATGTAAGAAAAACCATGAAGGAAATTCTGCAACAATCTGCTGCATATACCATTTGGGCCAATCAAAAAATATTTGACTGTATTGCAAATTTAACTGAAGAACAGACCGATCAGGAAATTACCAGCAGTTTTTCATCATTGCGTAAGACGATTGTTCACATGTGGGATGCAGAATCGATATGGTGGCAACGGATAAAACTGGTTGAAAAGATTGAAAGGTCCAGCGAAGGTTTTACGGGTGGTTTTCAGGAACTGATAAAACAGGTTAATCATCAATCAATGCTTTGGAAAGATTGGGTTGATAATGCCACAGAAACACAGTTGCTGCATGTTTTCTTTTACAGAAACAGCAAACGGGAAGAATTTAAGCAACCGGTTTATGAACTGCTTTTACATCTTATGAATCATGGAACTTATCACAGGGGGCAGTTGGTAACAATACTCCGGCAATTGGAGATTGAAAAAATTCCGCAAACTGATTTTGTTGTTTTTTGCAGGAAGAAGTAGAAGAATCCAACAAGCTGCTGCTTTTAATTATGATCAATCATCGTCAGTTTTACACCATAACCCTGCCTGTATCCGCCACGGCCAGGAGTAGGGGGCTGATACTCTATATGTAAAAAATTGCGGTAAATAAGTCCAATGCCTTTTGCATATTTTTCGGCACCATAATTTATTTCGCTGTACGAATTAGGGTCTGAAGGATTGCCGATGATTTCATCTCTTTGTGCAATTTTTAAAGTACTGTCGATAATAAGTGTACCAAGTGTTGTTGTAACACCTACACTGTCGTAAGTATAATCCCAGTCATCCAGGTATTTAACTTCTGAGTTTAAGGAATAGGTATCAATATAACTGTTCCCTTTCCAGGTATAACCATCTCTTATCGGTTCTTTCAGTTTGATAAAGCGGTTGTTATTTTCTACAAACTCTAGGGTAAACTCTGTTGGTATGGCCATAAATGTATTATCTGCAACCCAGCCATTGGCAGCTGTTTTACGAATATAACGGATGATACGGTAAGCAGGCCTGCCCAGGTTATCCGTTATTAAAGCATCTACTTCGAGTTTAACCTGGTAGCTGATCACTGTATCTTTTGTACCAAAATTGATAAAAACAGTAGAGTCTAAATTATAAGTAATGTATTTGCCTGTTGCTAAAGGAGAGTAATCAGTTACAGATTCGGAAATAAATATCTCCGGGTCTTTTGTACAGGAATTAAAAATTACTGCTGAAGCGACTGTCAATAAAAGAAATGACTTTCTCATAAGTTATAATAGATTACAAATATAGATACAATTAAACCGCAAAAAGCTGCCCGGCACGCTGGATGATCCCCCCCCCGATAACATCATTGCCTTCATAGAAAACCGCACTTTGTCCTGGAGCAACGCCCTTTACATCTTCATAAAAACGCACATTTATGCCATTTTCGTATGTATAGAGGTTACTTAATGCACCTTTATCCTTATATCTTATTTTAGTAGTGGCTTCCATACCCTCAGTAATGCCTTCGTATTTTATCCAATTCAGCCCTTTTACCGCCATTTCGCTGCGGTTTAAATCAACCTCTTCTCCCAGAACTACGGTATTTGTTTCTGGCAGGATTTCGGTTACAAATGCGGGACGGCCCAAAGCAATATCCAGCCCTTTTCTTTGTCCCACGGTATAAAAAGGATAACCTTTATGTTGTCCGAGAATTTTTCCGGTCTTATCTATAAAGTTTCCTCCATTTACCCGCTCTTCTAATCCTGCTACTTTGCGTTTTAAAAATCCGCGGTAATCATTATCGGGCACAAAACAAATTTCGTAACTCTCGTTTTTCTTAGCCAGTTCGGGATAACCAAAATCATGCGCCATCTGGCGGATATCTTTTTTATGATAGGTACCTAATGGCAATAAAGTCCTGCTCAGCAGGTCCTGCTGTAATCCCCACAGGGCATAGCTTTGGTCCTTGGTATCGTCAATACCCTTGCGGATAAAATACCTGCCGTTTGTATGCTGGTGTACCTGGGCATAATGGCCGGTAGCAATAAAATCGCAGTTAAGTGCATTAGCCCTTTTCATAAGTGCACGCCACTTAATATGGGTATTGCACATTACACAGGGATTGGGTGTGCGGCCGGCAATATATTCTTCTACAAAATTGTCAATTACAAAATCACCAAATTCTTCCCTGATGTCTAATATAAAATGCGGAAATCCATGTTGTACTGCCGCCTGCCGGGCATCATTAAAACTGTCTAAGTTACAGCAGCCGGTTTCTTTTTTCCCGGTAGTACCTACACTGGCAGCATAGTCCCATGTTTTCATGGTAATGCCCACTACTTCATAACCTTCCTTATGAAGCATTAAAGCGGCTACGGTGCTGTCGATACCGCCGCTCATAGCCATTAAAACTTTACCTTTTTTACTCATATTTTTTTCTCCGCGGCAAAGATACGGCTTAGTTCATTGTTCATGGTTGATGGGGCATGCCCGGGTTTTTGAAATCGGGAATTTTTCCACTATGAACTATCTGCCATGAACCATCAGCCAATTTGCATTAATTTGCATCCATGCAGCAATATCTTGATTTAGTAAAACATATTATTGAAACCGGGACCGATAAAAGCGACCGTACCGGTACGGGAACCCGGAGTGTTTTTGGTTACCAGATGCGTTTTAACCTGGCAGATGGCTTCCCCTTAGTAACAACTAAAAAATGTCATTTAAAAAGTATCATTTACGAATTGTTATGGTTTCTGCAGGGCGATACCAATATCAATTATTTAAAAGAGTATAATGTAAAAATATGGGACGAATGGGCAGATGAGAATGGTGACCTGGGACCAGTTTATGGAAAACAATGGCGGAGTTGGATTGGCGCCGATGGCGTGGAAGTTGACCAGGTAAAAGATCTTATTCATCAAATAAAAAATAATCCCGACAGCAGGCGCATGATCATCAGCGCATGGAATGTTGCTGATCTGCCAAAGATGAAACTGATGCCATGTCATTGCCTGTTTCAGTTTTATACAGCCCCCTCTAACTCCCCTGAAGGGGGAGGACGCAGACGTTTGAGTTGTCAGCTATACCAGCGTTCTGCAGATGTGTTTTTGGGTGTGCCATTTAACATTGCATCTTATGCATTATTAACGATGATGATTGCACAGGTTTGTGATATGGAACCGGGAGAATTTGTTCATTCGTTTGGTGATGTGCATTTATACAGCAATCATTTTGAACAGGCCGAATTGCAATTGACCAGGACTCCTTTTCCATTACCTCAGATGAAGATCAATCCTGATGTAAAAGATATTTTTAATTTTAAGTTTGAAGATTTTGAATTGCTTAATTATCAGAGCCATCCGGCTATAAAAGCTCCTGTGGCAGTTTAATGGCCCCCTCTAATGAACTACGTTCGTTCCTTTGATAAGGAACCCCCAAGGGGGAGACTTGAAAGACCTCACAAACAAATAGCATTGTTTTAGTGGTAAATTATTCTCAACAGCACATTATTTTCCTTGTTTTTTCGTTGTTACATAAGATAAATATATCTTATGAAAACATTTATTACGCTCACTTTATTTATTTTTTGTTTTTTGGGTTCAACAGCACAACCAGTGCAGCATTTATTATCCGATACCCTTTTAAAAGAACAAAAAGAGAATATCATTAAAGAAACCACCATCATCAAAGTTGAAAATCTGGGTGAGGACATAAATACTTACTATCCGGAGATGCGTCCTACAATCTCTGCAGATGGCAACCTGTTGTTTTTTATCCGCCAGAACGATCCTGCCAATATACATTATGCCACGGTACCTAATTCACAGGATATCTGGTATTCCACCAGGGATAGTTTGGGCAATTGGAGCAAGGCAAAACACCTGAGTGCAAAAGTCAACGCATCCCATTATAATGCTGTTTTCTGGATATCGCCTGATCTGAATACAATCCTGTTAAAGGGTTCATTTATTGACGGGCAGTATTATGGCATGGGCGTAAGTATGATTCACAAACGAAGAGACAACAGCTGGACAAATGCGGAGATGCTGAAGATCAGGAATTTTAATAAGTTCAGTACCACACCGCAGATTGGTGCTTCGATGGGACATAATGGTAAAGTGCTGTTGTTTTACATGACCGATAAAAAAGGAAGTTTCGATAATGACTTATATGTTTCTTTTGCCGAAGGAAATGATATCTGGACAGCCCCAAAAAGCCTGGGTAAAAAAATAAACCTGCCCGATTATAATGAGATGAGTCCTTTTATTGCATCGGATGGTGTTACACTTTATTTTGCCAGCGACAGGCCGGGTGGTATCGGCGAAATGGATATCTGGATGAGCAAAAGGCTTGACGACAGCTGGACCAAATGGAGTGACCCGGTTAACCTGGGCAAGCCAATTAATACTGAAGGTTCAGAAGCATTTTTTACGTTGGATGCCGGAGGTGAGTATGCTTATTTATCTTCCAGCGACGGCGCTTATGGTGCCAGTGATATTGTTCGTGTAAAACTGCTGGAGAAAGAAATGCCAAATCCGGTTGTGCTGGTCAGCGGCAATGTATACAATGCAAAAACCAAAGAACCACTTTCTGCTTCTTTAATTTATGAAACATTACCTGACGGAACCGAAGTGGGTACAGGTGTTTCAAGCCCGGTGGACGGTTCTTTTAAGATAGTGTTGCCTTATGATAAAAATTACAGTATCAGGGCTTCGGCAGATAAATTCTTTGCCATTTCTGAAAACCTGAAACTGGACTCACTGATAAAAGCAGGTTATATGGAAATTCATAAAGATTTGTACCTGGCACCGATTGAAATTGGGCAGGTATTCCGTTTAAACAATGTGTTCTTCGATTTTGATAAATTTAACCTGCGGCCCGAATCATTTGTGGAACTGGACAGGGTTGTCAGTTTCTTAAATGAATATCCCAATATAGAAATTGAAATGAGTGCACATACCGACAGTAAAGGTGCGGATGAATATAATATGACGTTGAGTGATAACAGGGCAAGATCGGTAATGGAGTATATCATTTCAAAGGGAATTTCCAAAAAGAGGATCATTTCGCAGGGTTATGGCGAAACAAAGCCCGTAGCCGAAAATAACAATGCTGATGGCTCTGATAATCCCGATGGAAGACAGTTGAACAGGAGGGTTGAATTTAAGATACTGAAAAATTAAAAAGGTTTTTGCCTTCGGCAAAAAAGGAATTTGCCACTGAAGCACGGAAACACAGAAAAATACATTTTCACTTCTGTGTTTCCGTAGCAATAAAACATTCCCGAAGGGAATAAATTCGTGCCTTTGTTCCTTCGTGGCTAATAATTTCAGATGGAAATAAAATCGTATTTAGTGCTTCTGTGCCTGCCTGCCGGCAAAGGCAGGTTTCCTTTGTAATACTGTTTCCCGAAGGGAAAATAAATTACTTCCTGTAATCCCTTAATTTTACTTTCTTTTACGCTTATGATCTCTTTAATTGTAGCTGCTGCCGAAAATAACGCTATTGGTAAAAATAACCGGTTGCTCTGGCATTTACCCAACGATCTGAAATTTTTCAAAAACACTACCTGGGGTATGCCCGTCATTATGGGGCGTAAAACATTTGAATCGGTAAACAAACCATTGCCCGGCAGGTTTAATATTGTTATTACCCGGAAGGTTGACTGGAAAGCAGATGGAGTAATAGTTGCAACAGATTTACAGGATGCCTTAAAAAAAGCTGCAGCAACAAATTGCAAGGAATTCTTTATCATCGGCGGTGGTGAAATTTATAAACAGGCTTACGAAATTGCTGATAAGATTTATTTAACCAGGGTAGGTACGATTATTGACGGCGATACTTTTTTTCCGGCTGTTGATGAAAGCAAATGGCAACTGATTTTCAGCCAGGATTTTGAGGTGGATGAAAAACATGCTTTCCCTTATTCATTTCAAACATGGACTAAAAAATAATCCTTAATTGTTTAGCAGATTTCAACTAGCAAAAAAATATTTACAATATTATCTTACCGCTTCCAACGGTAAAGGCCATGGTATTCACTCTCCCTTTGTGTTTGATTTTGTGCAACATGTTCTCAACGATAAAACTATGTATACACCTTATCAGGCCATAGAACAAAAACGAAAAAATCTGCTGAATGATTCAAGTGTTATAGAAGTAGAAGACTTTGGCGCCGGCTCATCAGTTATCAAAACGAATAAACGTCTTGTAAAAGATATTGCCGCCTCATCACTCAAATCTAAAAAATATGCACAGCTTTTATACCGGATGGTACAGCATTATAAACCGCAAACCCTTCTGGAACTTGGAACTTCATTTGGTATATCGAGTGCTTACCTTGCAACTGCAAATGAAAATGCAGTTTTACATACCTGCGAAGGATCTGCACCCATAGCATCCATTGCAAAAAATAGCTTTAATGAGCTTGGACTGAAAAATATTGAATTATCCGAAGGAGATTTTACTGATACACTTCCTCCGCTTTTATCAAAATTAAAAACTGTTGACTTTGCTTTCGTTGATGGCAACCACCGGAAAGCACCAACACTTGAATACTTTTCCAAACTTTTAAACGCATCAATCCAAAACTCAATACTCGTCTTTGATGATATACACTGGAGTGCGGAGATGGAAGAAGCATGGGTAGCGATAAAACAACAATCAGCAGTCACTTTAACCATTGATCTTTTCTTTATCGGCATTGTGCTCGTCAATCCCGATTTTAAAAATTCTCAACACTTTACAATTAGATTTTAATTTGCCGGAAAGACGGGAAGACGGAAAGAAAAACAGGTAATTTATTGAACAGCTTCCCGTCTTTCCGGCAAATTAATTTTACCTATCTTAGTCGCAATAATTGCATTATGATAATTGGCGTACTAAAAGAACCTGCTGCTGAAACACGTGTATCCTTATTGCCCGAACACGTAACAATCCTGAAAAAATGGAATGTAGATGTCTATATCGAAAGCAATTCAGGTGTTACTGCTTTTGCAAATGATGAAAAATATGCTGAAGCAGGAGCATCCATTAAATCAAGAAATGAAGTATTGATGTGTAGTGATATTTTGTTATCAATTAATACTATTTCCCAATCGGAAACCGGAGACCTGAAATCGAAAACCCTCCTCGGAGTTTATCAACCTTTGTTCAATTCCGGACTCATGAAAGAGTTTGCAGAAAAAGGACTCACCGTTTTCAGTATGGATATGCTGCCCCGTACCACCCGTGCACAAAGCATGGATATTTTAAGCAGCCAGGCAAATATTGCCGGTTACAAAGCCGTACTGCATGCCGCCAATTTATTTCCTAAATATTTTCCCATGTTTATGACGGCAGCCGGAAGTATTCCGCCGGCAAAGCTGTTGATATTGGGTGCCGGTGTTGCAGGACTGCAGGCCATTGCAACAGGCAGAAGGCTTGGCGCTGTGGTGGAAGTATTTGATACAAGACCTGCAGTTAAAGAAGAAGTAATGAGCCTTGGTGCAAAATTCATTGAAGTGGAAGGTGCAGCCGATGCCAGCAAGGCCGGTGGTTATGCAGTTGAGCAGAGCGAAGATTTTCTGCAGCGGCAAAAATCAAAGATTGCGGAGAGCATTGCCAAGGCAGATATTGTTATTACTACTGCGCAGATACCCGGAAAAAAAGCGCCGATCTTGATTACCACACCCATGCTGGAAGCAATGAAACACGGCTCTGTGATTATTGACCTTGCAGCAGCTACAGGTGGTAATACAGAATTTACAAAAAACAACGAAACGGTTATTCATAATGGTGTCAGCATTGTAGGCAATTCTAATTTAGCGGCTACAATGCCCAGTGATGCAAGCAAGATGTATGGAAAAAATATCCTCAACTTTTTACAATTGATGATAAATAAGGAAGGGGTATTTAATTTGAATTTTGATGATGACCTGGTTTTGGGAACCTGTGTTGTTCATAATGGAGCTGTTACTAATGAGCGGGTGAAGCAGGTGGCAGGGGATTAGTAACCTGCCTGCTTGCCGGCAGGTTAGGGATTTGAAAGAACCCCGACAGCGGCTAAAAGCCCTGTCGGCGGTTGAAACGAAAAGCCTTTTAAAAGAATTTAATAAAACACAATAAATGAATAATATTTTAAACTGGATATCAACAAATCAGCAGATCATCTACATTGTCATCCTGATGATATTTGTAGGTATTGAAGTGATTGGCCGTGTACCCAGCGTATTGCACACACCGCTGATGAGTGGAGCCAATGCCATACATGGTGTGGTGGTTATTGGTGCCATTATCATTATGGGCCAGGCAGAAACCGATAATTATTTAGCATTGGTTCTTGGTTTTTTGGCTGTTGTTCTGGGTACACTAAATGTGGTTGGCGGGTTTGTGGTAACCGACAGGATGCTGGAGATGTTTAAGAAAAAGAAATAACGGCCCCACCCAGCCCCCTCTATCCCCCCCGAAGGGGGAGGAAATTTGGGAGAAGGGAGCGAAGATTATTCAGGCGAAGATTTATTTGACAAGGTAATTTTTTTTTGAACGAAATGATAATTTATAAAATATAACATGATCTTCTCCATGTCCTCTTCCGCCTCCTGGCGGAGAGATAGAGGGGGCTTTTATTATGGGATTCAACATTCTTACACTCTGCTATTTATTTGCTTCGGTAACTTTTATTATCGGTCTTAAAATGTTATCCAATCCTGCCACGGCACGCAGGGGAAATTTACTGGCGGCATTGGGTATGGGCATTGCCATTCTGGGTACCATATTTTTATACACCAGTCCCGAAACCGGAGGGAAGCTCGGCAACCGTACCTGGATATTCGGCGGCTTACTGGTCGGCGGCATCATTGGTACATTGGCAGCAAAAAAAGTAAAGATGACTGCTATGCCAGAAATGGTGAGCATGTTCAATGGAATGGGCGGTGCCTGCGCAGCATTGATCTCTATTGTGGAGTTCGATCATATTTTTCAGCATTACCGCGTGTTGGATTCTACTATCTTATCAAATGTTGTACCTGTGGGGCATTATATTGCCATCATCGTTGGCGGCATTATAGGCAGTGTTTCCTTTGCAGGAAGTATGATTGCCTGGGGTAAGTTAAGTGGTACTGTTAAAGATTATTCTTTTAAGGGAATGCACCTGGTTAATATTATCATACTACTGCTGGCCCTGGGCTTTGCAGTATATACTTTCCAGTCAAACATTCAGGGAGCAAATATTATATTTTATATAACAATAACCCTGGCGCTTTTGTACGGCGTGTTTTTTGTTCTTCCAATTGGCGGTGCCGATATGCCCGTTGTAATTTCTTTACTTAATTCCTTTACGGGTGTAGCTGCGGCCTGCGGTGGATTTTTATACGGTAATAAAGTTATGCTCACAGGTGGTATTTTGGTTGGTGCAGCAGGAACCTTACTTACCATACTCATGTGTAAGGCCATGAACCGCTCTTTATTAAATGTGCTGATCGGTTCTTTCGGCGGCAGTAAAACCGGAGCTTCAGCAGGCAGCAGCGAACAGGGCCATTACAAAGAAATAAGTTTAAGTGATGCAGCCATGCTGATGAGTTTTGCAAACAAAGTAATGGTGGTACCGGGCTACGGACTTGCGGTAGCGCAGGCGCAGCATGTCTGTCATGAGCTTGAAAAAATGCTCGGTGAAAAAGGAGTAGAATTTAAATATGCTATTCATCCGGTGGCGGGCCGTATGCCCGGCCACATGAATGTGCTACTGGCGGAGGCCGATGTGAGTTACGAAAAACTGCTCGAGATGGAAGATGCCAACGACGAATTTAAAACCTGCGATGTGGTACTCATACTCGGCGCCAATGATGTGGTGAACCCCGCTGCAAAAAATGATCCTTCCTCACCTATCTACGGTATGCCTATTTTAGAAGTAGAACTTGCAAAGACCGTAATTGTAAACAAACGCAGCATGAAACCCGGTTATGCCGGTATCGAAAACGGGCTCTTCTTTCAGCCCAAAACATCTATGCTCTTTGGCGATGCAAAAAAAGTATTACAGGATTTATGTGCGGAGGTGAAGGCGGTTTAAAGCCCCTCACCTATCCTCTCCCCGAAGGGAGAGGGAAACTGCGAAGATAGAAGCGAAGGTTACTAGCTAAAGACTTCGGAAGTTTTTAAAACTTCAGAGGTCTGCAACATTCTTGTACAGCATACCTACAGCATCTTTTATCTAAGGGTAAGCAAAATGAAAATGGTATATGTTAATTAATGTCTAAGAAAACCCTATTCCTCCCCATCTCTTACCATTTTTCTGCATTTTTATATCCCTTAACACACTCAACTGTATAATGAGATTAATCCTCCTGTTTATTTCATTAATTTTTTCTGCAAATGTTTTTTGCCAGGGGCATTTACTGCATGGTAAAATAATCAACAGCAAACAGGAGCCGCTTGCCTTTGCCAGTGTGCAGGTAAAAGATATTAAACTGGGCACCATAACCAAAGAAGACGGTACCTGGTCACTCGAAATTGATGAAGGAAAATATGACCTGGTAATAACATTGATAGGTTATAAACCACAGCTGATAACAGTTGTTGTTCGTAAAACGGGAACAGAGCAGAATATTCTTATGGAACTTGAAACCAACAGCCTGGCAGAAGTGGTGGTAGGTGGCAGGGACAAAGCAGAAGAATATATCCGCAACGTTATCCGCAGTAAAGATGCCATTGAGAATGCTGCCGGTGCTTATTCCTGCAAAGTTTATATCAAGGCTTTTCAGCAGGATTCGCTGGAACATAAAAAAAACAAAAAAGATAAAGACAGCGATTCGCTTGCACAGGTAAAAAGAACCAATGCATTGCTGAACCAGACTGCCATGGCAGAAATTATTATACAACTGGATCATGGCGGCGGCAGGAATATTAAAGAAGAAAGAACGGGCGTAACCAAAAGAGGCAATGCTGGTAATTTATTTTTTCTTTCCACCACAGCAGGTGATTTTAGTTTCTACAATAACCTCGTTAATATTCCTTCCATTTCGCAAACGCCTTTTTTATCGCCGCTTAGCTACAGCGGACTGATCGCTTACCGGTTTAAGACATTAAAAACAGAAATTGTAAACGGGCATAAACAATATACCATCAGCGTAAGGCCACGACAGCTCAGCAACACAACCGTAGAAGGTGAAATAACCATCCTCGACAGTGCCTGGGTTATAACGCATGCAAAACTAAGTCTGCCTAAATACCATTTAGCCGAATATGATTTTTTTGAAGTGGAGCAAAATTATAATCTAATTAATGATACCGCCTGGATGATAACCCGGCAGCAGTTTACATACAACGCCGCTTCGGGAAAAAGAAGTTCATCAGGCCATACCGTTGTTACCTACAATAATTTTGAACTGAACAAACAATTCGATAAAAAATATTTTGGGGTAGAACTGAGTTCTGCAAACCAGCAGGCTTATGAACGTGACAGTATTTTCTGGCAGTCCAACCGTACCGAACCGCTCACAGCAAAGGAAGTACGGTTCATCAATTATAAAGACAGTGTTTACCGGGCCACACATACCGAAACCTACCTCGATTCGATGGATGGAGTGATCAACAAAATAACCTGGCAAAAGATATTATACAAGGGACAGGAGCTTAACAACCATTTAAAAAGAAGAAAGTGGACCCTGCCGCCATTGCTGGGCATGTATGATCCGTTTGAGTTTGGCGGCGCCCGTTTATCGGTTCCGTTATTCTATAATAAAACGTACAAGTCAAGGAAAAATATTTTTGTTTACAGCGATCTCAGTTATGGTTTCCGCAATCATGATATCAACGGAGAGATCAGGATGAACAGGTTGTACAATCCTTTTAACCGCGGTTTTTATTCGATTCATCTTGGAAAAGATTTTGAATATATTTTTGAAGGTGATGCCTGGATCAATATGCTCAAGCGCAGCAATATTTATCTCAATAAAACCATTGGCTTCGGCCACGGGCTGGAACTGCTGAACGGATTATTTTTTTATTCAGATATTGATATGGCTTTCCGCCGTTCGGTGAGTGATTATAAAACCAACGATAAGGTTGACAGTTTGTTTGGCGATATCCTGGAGAACAACCACGCCATTGCCTTTCCTGCTTACAATGCATTCTACGGAAGCTTCCGGCTGGAATACACACCCCGCCAGCGTTACATACGGGAACCAAAAGAAAAAATAATTCTTGGATCGGCATGGCCTACTTTTTATACCAGCTGGCGAAAAGGCATTCCCGGTATTTTCAACAGCAAGGTAAATTTCGATTACCTCGAGTTTGGCATCAAACAGTCTTTTAAACTGGGTCTGCTCGGCACATCATCTTACACATTAAAGACCGGTTCGTTCCTCAATACAAACGACCTGCGGCTGGTTGATTACAAATACCAGCGCCAGGGCGATCCCCTTTTCTTTTCAAATCCCAATGAGGCTTTTCAATCGCTCGATTCCAGTTTCCCGGTCTTCAAACGTTTTTACGAAGGGCATTATGTTCACGAATTTAATGGCGCCATCATCAATAAGATCCCTTTCTTAAACAGACTTGGTCTACGTGAAATTGCAGGTGTTGGTATTTTGTTTGCACCGGAAAGAAACAACCTGCGCTATGCAGAAGCTTTTGCCGGTATCGAAAGGGTGTTCAAATATCCATTCAACCAGCTCGGTAAATTTAAAGTGGGTGTTTATGTAACCGGCTCTGCGGCCAACCAGTTCCGCAATCCCGTACAGTTTAAAATTGGCGTTACCACCTGGGACAGGAAGAGAGGGAAATGGTTTTGATTTTTTTTGAACAAACATTTGTTTTTCATGGCATCATCGTTGTGTCACTCACTTATACCGCATACCAACCGGCAACTTTTATCTAAGCGAAATTTTCAAAAAGACTTCCAGAGTTTTCAAAACTTCGGAAGTCTATTTCAATACTCAACAGCAATGCGTTCAATATTTTACTATCTTGTCTTTAAAAAGCGTTCATGAAAACAAGTTTAATTAAGATATACCTTCTTTTATTTTTACCTGCTGTTTTTTTAGCGAATGCCTGTAACGAACCTCTGCAGCAGTTAACGGATGCAGAAGCAATCAGTTTTGCAAAGGAAATGGAAACTTCTATTAAGAAGACTGATGGCGAGTTCCTGGATAATTCAATTGACAGGCCCGCTTTTATCAAAAAAATGAAACTGCCTGAAACAAGTGATGCAAAAAACTTCGGGACGGGGATATTTAAAAAGTTACAACTGGGGAATAAGATCAGCAACTCATTGACAGACCAGGATGAATTTAAATTTATTAAGCATTATGTAAAAGAAGGGAAGCATCATGCCATATTCCGGCTTTATGGCAATAAAGAAAGTACACTTAATTATCATGATTACGAACTGATAAAAGTGAATAACGAAAGCAGGATTGCAGACGTCTATATTTATATGAGCGGCGAACCATTGTCGGAAACTATGGGTAACCTGTATAAAGACCTGTATGATGAAGCCAGGGACCGGAAAAAAGAGGCTTCTGAAATGGCTGATATAGGCCGGGTACGAACCTTATTGCAGAAAGGTAAAAATGCCGAAGCAAAAAAATTATACGATGCGTTGCCTGCGTATCTTAAAAAAAACAAAGCGGTATTATTGATGGATATACTTATTTGTTCAGACCTTTCCAATGACGAGTATAACCTTGCCATAACTAATTTCCAGGAAAAATTCCCCAATGAACCCAATATGAATTTGATGATGATAGACGGGTATTTTTTGCAAAAAGAGTATGGTAAAATGCTTGATGCCATTAATGCATTAGATGCTCAGATTGATAAAGACCCCATCCTGGACTTTTACCGCTACCTCTCTTATAACTTGCTGAAAGATGATGCTAATGCAAAAATGTATTTAACAAAGTTGCTGAAAAATATGCCTGATTTTCAAAGGGGTTACCAGGAATTAATTGTTACCGAACTGCAAAATAAGAATAAAGCGGCGGCTGATTCCTTAATAAGTATTTACAGGCAAAAGAGAAAATTTAACCAGGAAGTGCTGGATGATATCATCAGTTTTTATTAATCAACTTAGCATGCCGGTATTATTCAACACTGCAGGAAAATGTATTTTTAAAACTTTGGAAGTTTCTTGTACGGTATATCTTTATAAAGCTTGAACATAACTGGTATTGTATGAAAAGCGTTTGAAAAAGAGCAAAATGGATCTATTCAGTAACGAAACAACTGCAGCAATAAATTTATTATATAAAGACGGCACCGTAAATTATTACGGCAGGCTTTTCACATTACAACAGGCTAAACATTACCTGGATTATTTACTCAATAATATTGAATGGAAAAATGATGAGGCAATAATTTTTGGTAAAAAGATAATAACCAAAAGAAAAGTAGCCTGGTATGGTGACAGCAATTTTGAATATGAATATTCCAACGTTAAAAAAACAGCACTGCCATGGACTAAGGAGTTGCTGGAATTAAAGAAAATAGCAGAAGCAAAAACAGGAGAAACATTTAACTCCTGCCTGCTTAATCTCTATCACAATGGCAGCGAAGGCATGGCCTGGCATAGTGATGGCGAAAAAGATCTGAAAAGAAACGGGGCTATTGCTTCACTGAGTTTTGGTGCCGAAAGAAAATTTTCCTTTAAGCATAAGCAAAGCAAAGAAAGAGTTTCCATAATACTGGAACACGGCAGTTTACTGGTAATGAAAGATGCCACTCAAACCAATTGGCTGCACCGCTTACCACCAACCAAATTAATAACAAAGCCAAGGGTAAACTTAACCTTCAGAACAATTGTTTAGTATTTTTTAGCAGTTTTTTTTCAATCACCTAACTTTATCCGTATAAATCTTTCATTTGAATTTACCTGAATCCTTAATACAATCTTTACAAAACATCAAAGGCTTTAATGAAGAAGCTTTTAAAGAAGTACATCAATCGGGAGGTCAAATCACGTCAGTAAGACTGAACCCTGGTAAAATATTCAACTCTCAATTCCCAATTTTCAATTCTCAACTGGAAAAAGTACAATGGAATTCAAACGGCTATTATCTGCCGGAACGTCCTTCTTTCACTTTGGATCCGCTTTTTCATGCAGGCACTTATTATGTGCAGGAAGCAAGTTCTATGTTTTTAGAAGAAACAATAAAACAGACTGTTGATCTTAGCAAACCCATAAAAATATTAGACCTCTGTGCAGCGCCTGGCGGAAAATCTACCTTGATACAGTCCATCATTTCAAAAGAAAGTTTGCTGATAAGTAATGAGGTGATTAAAACAAGGGTAAATATATTAACAGAAAATATTACCAAATGGGGAGCTGTTAATGTAATTGTTACCAACAACGATCCTAAAGATTTTCAAAGGCTGCCAAACTATTTTGATGTGATTGTAGTTGATGCACCCTGCAGCGGCAGCGGTTTGTTTCGTAAAGATCCCAATGCCATCAATGAATGGAGTGAAAACAATGTAGCGCTTTGTGCACAGCGACAGCAAAGGATACTGGCTGATATTATGCCGTCATTAAAAGATGGAGGCGTTTTAATTTATTCTACCTGTTCTTACTCGCAAGAGGAGGACGAAGCCATTGGAGACTGGTTGATGGAAGCGTTTAAAGTTGAAAGCTTAAAGTTGAAAGTTGATGAAGCATGGGGGATTGTTGAAACGGTTTCGGAAAATGGAGACGCATTTTGTTATCGTTTTTATCCCGACAAAGTAAAGGGGGAAGGTTTTTTTATAGTGGGTTTTAGAAAGAAGAATTCTGCAGAAGTCAAAAGTCAGAAGTCAAAAGCAAAAAGGAATGTGGATAAACTTAATTCAAAGGAGATTGAAATTTTAAAACCATACCTGTATAATGGCGATGATTTTTTCTTCATCAAACAACATGATGATGTGATTGCCCTGCCGTCGTGGCTGGAGAATGAATTGCCGGACATTCAATCTTCCTTATATATAAAAAAAGCAGGAGTGAGGCTTGGGGCAATTATACGTAATGAATTAATACCGGCACATGACCTGGCAGTAAGCAATATAATAAACCCGTCTGTTGCACGTTTGGAAGTAGATAAGGAAACGGCTCTGCAGTACCTGCGTAAGGAAGCAATAAAAATTGAACTGGATACGAGGGGATGGATATTGCTCACTCATCAACAGGCAGGGATTGGCTGGATAAAGGCTATGCAGAACCGGATCAATAATTATTATCCAAAGGAATGGCGGATACTTAACAAGTGACGGCTTCATTAACCCAACATATTTTCGTTTCTTTGCAATGAAAATTCAACCATTATGAAAAAAATATTATGTTTCTTTTTCCTGACCCCTTTTGTTTCAACTGCGCAAAACAAAACTGTTTTTGCGGAAGGAGCTTCACCAAACCTGTATATTTCGCATAAAGTAGCAGCCAAAGAAAATTTTTACAGTATTGGAAGAATTTATAACATCAGTCCCAGGGAAATTGCACCTTTCAATAAACTGCAGCTCGAAAATGGTTTAAGCCTCGGACAAACACTTAAGATTCCTTTAACTTCCTCAACACTTTTTCAAAGCGGCACTGCAGATGCAGACCATGTTTTTGTACCTGTATATCACATTGTAAAAGATAAGGAAAGTTTAAGCCGTATTGCAGTAAATCATAACAGCCTGTCCCTGGATGATTTAAAGCAATGGAATAAAATAAAAGCTGATGCGGCAAAAAAGGGAACAAAATTAATTATCGGTTACCTGAAAGTAAAAAAAGAAGATTCTTACCTTGCTAAAAATACATCTCTTGCAAAAATTGAATCAAAAGCTGCTGTAACTGCAGTAACTGAAAAAAAGGAACAGGCCGATGATTACAGCAACAGGAAGAAAACTACGGCAGAGGCGGGTCCGCCTGATATTAATACGGAGACATTCCCGATCGTTAAAAACCCGGATAACAAAAAGGAAGAGCCGGCAAAGCCAAAACAGGACAATACAGCTGCTGTTAAAAATGAAAAAAAAGAAACTACCGAAACAAAAGTTCCTGTTGGTGCAGCCAAAGACCTGAAAGGAGGGTTTTTCAAAAAATTATTCCAGGCACAAACAAAAAATGCCGCTGAAGTTGATGCCGATGCCAGTGCTGCTGTTTTTAAAAGCACCAGTGGATGGGTTGACGGGAAATATTACTGTTTATTCAATAGTGCGGCTCCCGGCACCATCATTAAAGTAACCAACCCGGCCAACGATAAATTTGTCTATGCTAAAGTGCTGGATGCAATTCCGGATATAAAACAGAATAACGGGTTACAAATTATTATAAGTAATGCTGCCGCAGATATGCTGGGCGTAGCGGAAAATAATTTCAATTGTAAACTCAGTTATTCAAAATAAGCAAATGAAAGGACAGGCCTATGCTCAGAACCGGTATCCTCTAAGGAAATCTGTTACAGCCATTCTCTTTTTTCCTTCCAGTTGAAGTTCCAGTATGGAGATATATCCGTTGGTACAGGCAAATTGTAAAAATATTTTTTCATCTGTTTCAAATTCTCCGGAAGGAACAGCAATAAGTTTATTTATTTTTTCAGCTTTATATATTTTTAGTTTCTTACCGTTTAAAAAAGTAAACGCTGCAGGGTAGGGTGCAAGGCCACGGATCAGGTTATATACTTCATCAACAGGGTTGTTCCAGTTAATCTCACAGGTTTCGGTAAAGATCTTTGGTGCATGATGCAGAATTTCAGTTTGTTGATTTTCGATCTTAGATTGAGGCGTTTCTTTCAATGTCCCCTCGGCTAATCCCTTTACCGTCTTCACCAAAAGCTTTGCTCCAATCTCTTTCATCTTATCAAGCACATCCCCGGCATTATCATGCTCTTCAATTGCAAAACTTTCCTGTAATAAAATATCACCAGTATCTATTTCATGTTTCAGTTTAAAGGTTGTTACGCCGGTTTCTTTTTCACCGTTAATAACAGCCCAGTTGATTGGTGCAGCACCACGGTATTGCGGTAACAGGCTTCCATGCAGGTTTACTGAACCCATTGCTGGCATATTCCAAACTACTTCCGGTAACATGCGGAATGCAACAACAATCTGCAGGTCGGCATTTAATGATCTTAATTCTTCTAAAAACTCAGCGTTCTTTAATTTTTCGGGCTGAAGTACAATAAGGCTATTTTCCACAGCATATTTTTTTACAGCACTTTGCTGCAACTGCATTCCTCGTCCACCGGGTTTATCTGGAGCAGTAATAACGCCAACAATATTGCAGCCTGCTTTTGCCAGTGCATCAAGCGATGCAACAGCAAATTCGGGAGTACCCATAAAAACAATGCGTAAACCTTCTGTTTTTTTACCAATCATCTGGCAAATATAAATAGCCCTGACAACAATAGTCCCAATTAGTGGGAGATGATGATATGGATTATTGTTTTATTATTTGCACTGTTTTCTTCTTTTGTCCATTGTTCCATTCTACTGATAGCAGATAGCTGCCGGCTGCCAGGCCCTTTAAATACACGTTCAGTAAATTATTGCCACTTAAAAGAGTTGCCGTTTGTTTTTTTACTAATGCAGCTTTACTGTCAAATATGCTGATTGTTGCCTGCGATTGATTGTCTGCAGTAATATTTATGTTTATCATGTCTGTAACAGGATTGGGCCAGACATTAAATATATCTGTTGTGTTACAGGATGCCCTCAGGATACTTGTATATTTTATGCTGCCGTTAATATCATACTGGGCAATACGGTAAAGGCTATTTTGTACAGGATTGTTATCAGTAAATAAATAACTTTTTTCAGTATTACTGTTTCCAGCTGCCGGCAATGTGCCCATTACTGTCCAGAGAAAACCATCCGTACTTCTTTCAACATTAAAATAACTGCTGTTTTGTTCCTGGGCAGTTTTCCAGTTCAGTGCAATTTTATTTCCTTCACATTTCAGGGTAAAGAAAGTGAACAGTACAGGCAACGGGTTACCGATGCTGGATAAAGTCCATCTTGAAAAATCGTTGATGCCGGTTTTTTCTACATAATTGCTGGTTGTATTTCTCGAATTGAATCCTGCATTAGCCCAGTTTATGGTATTAAGGCTTTTCCAGAATACGATGCTATTTTCATCTAAAGCGTTTAATTCCCCATCAAAATATTGAAACCGCAGCGTAGCATTCAGACCTGTGTTATTAGCTGCTGTAATATCATAATAACGCAGCACACTACTGCCCATGTTATTGTTGCCATTCACTTGCGATTGATGGCCTCTTTTAATAATTACACTGCCTAAGTTTTGAGAAGAAGAAATTATTGCACCCAGGTTTGCCGGGTTAACGCTGACTGGATTATTGAGTGTAGTGCTGAACAAAACCTGCCCTCCGTTGCTGCCAATGATGCGGCTGGTTTCCTGTTCGCCATTTAAAATGCCTGTTGTTCCCAAGTCGGCATCAAAACCATTAAGATTAAGAAAGCCTGCTGTAAAATTGATCTGTTGCGTAACGCCGATCGTTCTTTGCAGCAACACAGCAGTACCTGCAGTTATATTTATCGCTAATTCATAAAATTGAACAGGCTGGCTGCCGCTGATAGAGGAATTTGTATTCCCTGTAAAAGATACCGTTCCAATATCCGCCACAAAACTGCCGTTATTGACAAGGTCAATATTGGAAAGGGTTAGCTGGGCATTGCCGGTCATATAAAATTGGGCTCCGGGAGTTATGATAAGCTGTCCTGAAATACTGTTGTTAAATAACAGGAACAGGAATATTGAAATTTTTATTTTCATACCAGATATATTTACTGTACACTAAAGAATATTGCCATTTGCTTCCAGCCTGATAATCCGGAAATCTCCCATGTTGAAGTTTTTTCAGGAGATGAATAATCAAAAGTAAATAAGCAAAAAACTTAATCCCACACCCGAAACAACGAATTTTTACTGCATAGGAATAATAATCATTTCCATTATTTAATTTTTTATTAATTGCAGTATCATCTTTTTTAATTCATCAAATTGCGAAAGTCATATAATTGGATATTCCCCCAATCCACTGGTTGCCTTTTACATCCAATGTGGTCTGTGGGGTGGTAGTGCCAACGCCCACATTTTGTGCATGGGAAAAAAATGCAATCATCAGCAAACAGAGGAACAATAATTTCTTTTTCATTTTTTCCTGTTGATATAATGCTGTAATTATTGGTTTATTAATTTCTCAACCAATTTTTTTAATTCATCAATCTGCTGCTGCTGTTCTTTTATGCTTTCAATCATTACCGGTATCAGCCCGGAGTAGTTCACTGCTAATATTCCATCTTTATTCTCCATCACTAATTCCGGAAATAATTTTTGCACTTCCTGTGCCAGCACACCTGTTTGCAGATTGCTGTCCGTGGTTTCATTTTTCCAGTAATAATGATAGCCGTGTAGTTGTATTAATTTGTGAAGTGAATTGTCAAGTACAGAAATATTTTTTTTCAAACGTTGATCAGAATTTTGTGTCAATGTTCCCTGCATCCAACCGTTGCCGGTTGTTGTATTAACATAGAATCGCCAGCCTGCAGTCCCGGTTTGTCCATAAAATCCAACTTCATCATTTGACTTCATTCCGATAAAAGCAGGAGAAACATTGTTGAAATCGTTATTCAGCCATACACCGGCGGTATTACCCGGAGTAGAGCGGATTCTCATCCGTTCGCCCACATCAAGCCGGAAAGCAGGGTCGGAAACACCCACTCCCAAGTTGCCATTGCCTTTTATCCGGAGAAGTTCCGTTGATGAGTTTGTTCCGAAACCGGAATAAAAAATATGGTCATCTCCGCCTGAAGGAGTTTGATAGCGAAGGGTAGAGCCATTTATACCAAAGCCATAAAATTGATGGTCGTTATTGGCGGTTTCCCATAAAACAATTTTTCGGTTTGCCGTTGTATTGGAGAATTGCAGGGAGGCATTTGGGGTAACTGTACCGATGCCGGTGTTGCCGTTTCGGAAAACCGTAATTGCGTTAGACCTTGTTGATGAAGTTCCGTTTCCAACCTGGAAGATGCGATCGGTTGGAGCGGCAGTTGAGCTGGGGCTGTCAGTGTCATCATTATAAACGCCAGCGCTTAATGAACCCACGGCTTTAGCAATCGTTCCCCAGCCCAGAGCAGTTGAAGAACCACCACTGGCATTTGTAGCATATCCCATGGTAGTAGAAAAATCACCACTGGCAAGAGTAGCGCCGCCCATGGCAGTGGAAAATGGGCCGTTGGCCGTAGTGCTTACACCCATTGCTGTTGACCCATTATTGGCGGCAGTTGTTGAATATCCAATAGCGACTGCAGCATCTCCTGCTGCAGTGTTTTTGTATCCTATAGCAACAGCATAAAGACCGCTGGCTGCTGAGCTGTCCCCCATGGCAGTAGAATAATAACCGCTGGCTACTGAACCAATTCCCATAGCGGTTGAATACCAGCCGCTGGCAACGGTAAGATATCCCATGGCAGTGGAATAAGGACCGCTGGCATTGGTGAAAGCTCCCATTGCAGTAGATATCCCGCCGCTGGCGTTGGTGTTATCTCCCATTGCAGTAGAATAATCGCCGCTGGCATTGGTGGAAAGTCCCATTGCTGTAGAATAATTGCCGCTGGCATTGGTGTTATATCCTATTGCCGTGGAGGTATAGCCGCTGGCAATTGTCTGGTTTCCGGTTGCAAATGAATAATCACCAATACTGTCTTTGTCCCAATTTACTCCGCTAACAAAACCCGCCCTGAAAGCCGCTTTATCTGCATACCACATCACTCTTCTTCCTCCCCCGCTTATAGGAGGGTTGCCTGGGGTAGCCGGTACATCACCTGTGGCAGAAAATAAAACGCTGCTGTCGGCTACATGCAGCCTTGCCAATGGAGTAAGGGCGCCTATGCCGAGGTTGTTACTGAAATATCCGTTACCCGTGATAAAGCTGGTATAGAAAACAGGATTGCCTAATACATTCCGGTATTCTATTTTTCCTGCACCGCCAGTATTATTATAAAACAAGCCATCTGCTGCGGCAGAGTGTTTCATCAGTGCCTGGCTTACGGGTACATACAAATTAGAATTTCTCCACTCAATTTTTGCAGACAGCGAATCATACGTCATATAGTTGGCTGCGCCGCCGATGCGCTGATTGCCTTTTACATCTAATGTGGCCTGTGGCGTGGTAGTGCCAATACCGACATTCTGTGCAATTAAAATTTGAGAAATGATAATGGCAGGAAATAATAATATTTTTTTCATGATAAATTTTTTCAGGAGATGAATAGCCAAATGTAAATGAACCAAAAACTAAATCTATCCCCCGAAACAGTGAATTTGCTTTGTAGCAAAAAAATCACCCGAAACTAGTATTTTAAGCTGATTGCTTGATTTTGTGAAAGAGAATGTCAACCTTTATGAAGATTATTCAACTGATGATATTTAACAAGGCATATCTTTTTTTTCTGCCGATAGCTATCTTATTATCTGGTCATACTTCAGGGCAAGCATTGCCGGATAGTATAGCGGGTAAATTAAAAAATGCAGCCAATGATTCTGCAAGAGTTATCATATTGCTGGAAACCGGCGAGTCTATTGAAACTGTTTCCCCGGCAACAAGTTTTAATTATTATCAGCAGGCTTTAACCCTCAGTAAAAAAATAAATAATACCCGCTGCATACTTTCTTCTTTGCATGATATAGGTATCTGTTATATCGAGTTGAATAATTTAGACAGCGCCATCATCCTGTTTGAGCAGGCCATTCCCTTTGCCCGCAAATTAAATGATACGGTAAGGGTGGCAAGATTATTCGGCAATATTGGAAATGTTTACTTGCACAAAAAGAACCCGGCCATTGCCATAGACTATTATCTTCAATCGGCCCGTTTATGGGAAACTGCGTCGGATAAACAATGGCTTCCCATTTTATATTCCAATATTAACGGACTGCTTAATGATCAGAAGGAATATACCAGGGCCATTGAATATGGTAATAAAGCCGTTGCACTGGCAAGAAAAATAGGAGATGACCGTTCTGAATTAAACGGGTTATTCAACCTTTCAGAAAGCTATGGATATATTGGCAATGCTGAAAAACAATATGAATTACTGCAGGAACTGTTGCCAATGGCCCTGAAAAGTGAAAATGCTGAAGTTATCGCTTCAGTTTATAACAGCCTGGGTGGTTTTTATTTTAAGAAGAAACAATATCAGCTCTCTTTAACGAATTACCTCAATGGCCATAACTATGTGCAGCAGATGGGAAACAAATATCTGCTTTCCACATCATGCTGTATGCTGGCACAGGCCTATCAAAAGCTTAACCAAAATGATAAAGCGCTTCAATATATCATGCAGGCAGAGAACGTGGCAGATGAAGTGGGCGCCAGGGCCGATCTGAAAGAGATCTACCACACAAGGGCCGAGATAGAACAGCAGTTGGGCAATTATAAATCAGCCAATGAATATTTTTCAAAGACTTTGATACTCGCTGATTCTTTATTTACAGCAGAGACCAGTGAAAAAGTTGCCGATGTGGAGGCTAAATACCAGAATGAAAAAAAACAACAGGAAATTCTTCAACTGGAAAAAGATAAAAAAATACAGTCCTTATCCATCAAACAAAAATCAACCCTTAATTATATTCTATTCGGTTCTTTAGCTGCCTTGGTTATTGTTGGTTTTTTGGGTTACCGGAATCTTCGTCACCGCCAGTTATTGTCGAGGCAGCAGGATGAGTTGCAGCAACAACGGATTCGAGAGCTGGAAAAAGACCGGCAATTAATTGCCGTTGATGCTATGCTTAAAGGACAGGAGGAAGAAAGAAGCCGCTTGTCTAAAGATCTGCATGACGGGTTGGGTGGTTTATTATCAGGCGTAAAATTTTCAATCAGCAATATGAAAGACAATTTAATAATGACCCCCGACCACATGAATGTGTTTGAACGGTCGCTGGATATGATTGACAGCTCTATCAAAGAGTTGCGGAGAGTGGCACATAACATGATGCCCGAAATGCTTACAAAGTTTGGCCTGGATGAAGCATTGAAAGAATATTGCAATACTATCAACACGGCCAAACTGCTTACGGTAAAATACCAGTCGATGGGAATGGAAAGCCGGTTAGAAAAAACAACCGAAATAATCATTTACCGCATTGTGCAGGAACTGCTGAACAATACGATGAAGCATGCAGCAGCAACAGAAGTTTTCGTACAACTCATCAGGGAAGGAAACCGTTTAAATGCAATAGTGGAAGATAACGGCAAAGGGTTTGATGCCGGTCTTATGGAAAACAATAAAGGAGCCGGCCTGGCGAACATACGTTCGAGGGTTGATTATTTGAAAGGCCGGTTAGATATTCATACTGAACCGGGAAAGGGGACGCTGGTAAATATAGAGTTCAATGTATAATTATGATACGGGTATTTATTGTAGATGATCATCCTGTTGTGATAGAGGGCATTCATTCTTTATTGAAAAACGAAAAAGATATTGAATGGGCCGGGCAGGCTATGAATGCAGCCTCCTGCATGGGGTTTTTTATAAATAACACAGCCAATGTTGTGTTGATGGATATCAGTATGCCTGGTATGGATGGTGTTGAATTATGTGCAGTGATGAAAGAGAAGTACCCGGGTATTTTTATTTTAGGATTAAGCACTTTCAACCAGGGATTGTACATAAAGAAGATGATGGAAAACGGCGCCTCCGGCTATATACTGAAAAACTCATCAAAGGAGGAATTGCTGAAAGCAATACATACGGTATATGACGGCGGTATTTTTTTTAGCGGCGAGGCCGGAGAAGCATTGATGGAATATCAAAGGTCATCATCACATTTACCAGAATTATCGCCCCGTGAAAAAGAAATTCTGGGGCTGATTGCAGAAGGATATACCAATCCGCAAATTGCAGAAAAAATATTCTTGAGCCCGTTTACTGTGGATAGTCACCGGAAAAATCTGCTGGCAAAATTTGCTGTAAAAAACACAGCATCCTTAATAAGAATAGCTGCTCAGGAGAAGTTAATATGAACCCTTTATTCAAAATCATCGTACAACAAATATTTTTTTCGCTTTTCTTTAAATGCTTTCAATCCGGGTTCCCAACTTTTTCTTATTTCAGCTTCTGTCTTTCCTTCTTTTATCTGCTGCATGAACATATCGGTACCAGCAAGTTTATTAATGAAATTATTCTTTAAAAAGAAACTATCCTTGCCGGGAAATAATTTATAAGCATCAATCAAATATTTCAACTGAATTTTATTGTCAATCAGTTTCAAAACTTCTTCATTGCTGCCGCTCAGATTCCAGCCGTAGCAGGTTTGGTAAAAACACTTGCTGTTCTTTGCACCTTCATTGGGTTTGGGGGTAAAACTGTACAGGTTTTTTGGTAATGAAGGGTGACCGAATACCTGGAACGGCCTGTCTGTTCCTCTACCCTCACTAAAAACAGTACCTTCAAAAAAACAAGTGGAAGGGTAAAGGTAAATGCTCTGCATGGTCTTTAAATTTGGAGAAGGCATCACCGGCAAAACATATTTTGTGTTGTGGTCGTAATTTTTGCACTTGATATACATCACATGAAAAGGCGTATCAACTGTAGGCTCTGTTGTAATATTATAGGCATTGATGGCATTGGCTTCGGGTGATAACATATTTTCTCCGCCAAGCATCCAGGCATATTCTGCAATCGTCATTCCATACACAATGGGTATTGGCTGCATGCCTACAAAACTTTTATATTTCATATCCAGCACCGGGCCATCCACATAAAAACCATTGGGGTTTGGCCTGTCTAAAATCATCAGGGGTTTATGATTTTCCAGTGCTGCCTCTAAATAATATTGTAAAGAAGAGATGAATGTATAAAAGCGAACACCTACATCCTGTATATCAAAGATCAGCACATCTACTCCTTTAAAGTCTTCGGGCGTTGGTTTTTTATGATTGCCGTATAAACTGACAACCGGTATTCCGGTTTTTTTATCTTTCGCATCACCCACATGCTCGCCTGCATCGGCATCACCACGGAAACCATGCTCAGGCCCGAATATCTTTACTACATTAATACCACTGCTCAGTAAAGTATCAACCAGGTGTGTATTTTTCACCATACTCGTCTGGTTGGCGAAAACTGCCACAGTCTTACCTTTCAGCAGGGGCAGGTAAACCTGCATTCGCTCTGCACCGGGTATTACAGAATTGTTATTAGCCGGTTGTGCTGCAACCAGGTAACAATTAAATAATACAGCAATGCAACAGTATTTTAACTTTATCATGACGCTAATTTCATAAAAACTTTTCATTCGGCGGCATTTATATGGTAAATTGCACCCGTTTTAACGAAACCTGCCTTTTTTCTTCACT